>Ga0265313_10000150_pt1 | contig 72956 bp, 65 predicted proteins | sample 4123metaG_FD_203122 | JGI IMG/M metagenome (GOLD analysis project Ga0265313, IMG submission 203122) | Rhizosphere microbial communities from Carex aquatilis grown in University of Washington, Seatle, WA, United States - 4-1-23 metaG | ecosystem: Host-associated > Plants > Roots > Rhizosphere >... | reverse complement strand
CGTTGCTCATCCGCGCTTCGCGCATGATCTGCTCGTCGTTGACGTACGATCCGTTCGTCGACCCGTCGTCCACACACCACCAGGCACCGCTCCGCTGCTCGAAGTGCGCGTGCCGCCTCGAAACGCTGTCGCCCTCCAGAACGACGTGGTTCTCGACGCCGCGCCCAATGCGGACCGGGCTCGCGTCGAGCACGAAGCGGCGCCCGAGCAGGGTCGGTTCCTTCGTGTAGATGACGACCAAACAGTCGTTTCCCTTGGGCGCCCCGTCGGGCCCGCTCAAGGGTTTCTCCACGACAGCTGTGACTCGAGTTTTCTCCTCGGACTCGCTCACGCGCCTGGCCTCATCATCGACCGGCGGCACCTCGAAGGGTGCGAGGCCGACAGTCGCTTTTTCCGAATGATACTTCGAGGTTATTGCCCGCGACATCGCGGGTCAAGGCGCGGCGAGAGACCCCAAGCGCCCGACGAGTGCCGGCGACAGCCGGAGCGAGTAGTCGATGGCCCCAATTGGCGCATGAAGGTTCTTGCCCACACCGGCCCTCGGGAGGCCGAAGTGCACGAAACACTTCTGCGTCGCGAGCCAGAGGTCGATCCGGAGCCCGCCACGGGCCGTGCGGGCGGCGCGCCGGAAGACGCTGGCAGGTACGGGACCATGGTCGCGGGCGCGCACGACAGCCCGCAATAAGATGCCCCGTTCGTGCAAGAAGTGGATCACGCGCTCGGGACGCGCGATTGCGCAAAGGAGACCCAGCCGCAGTCCGGCGAGGTCGCCCCACGTTCGAAGGGTTCCTCCGACCCAAGCGCCGCGCGAAGTTGCGCGACCCCGCCACGAGCCGAACATCCCTTCGGAATCCTCCGCAATGTCGGCTCCGGTGTCGGAGCTGTCGGCGATGGTGACCAATCCGTCGCAAGCTCGCAGGAGCACCGCTTTCGGGGCGCGCAAGTCTCCCCGCGGAGCGACCGCGCCGCCTCGTCCCCACGGTTCCCGTGCGTCGACCGCGAGAAGCGCGAGCGCGGCGCGCACGGGTGAAGTTTGCGCGACCCCGTCGAGCACGAGAACGTCGGCCACCCGGGCAGCAAGTGCCACTGCATCCGCGCGCCGCGGCGCTACGATCACGCGGATCCCGGCCGGCCCGAGCGCGCGAGCAGCCAAGAGCGCTTCGTCGCCGACCTCGTGTAGCGGGTCGTCGGGCGCGACGATTCGCGCCGCTCCGGGATTCGCTCGATAAGCGTGACCGACGAGCGCCACGCGCGCCCCGCGCGCCGCGAGCTCCGCGGCGCATGCCATGGCGAGGGGAGTCTTTCCCGAGCCGCCCAGAGTCGCACCGCCGATCGTGATCACACGCGCTCGAGGGGGGAGATCGATGCGCCGGACGACCATGCGCCGGGCGACGAGCGCCCACGCAGCGGCGCAGCCCAGTGCTAGCGGGCCGCGGAAACGGGCTTGCTCGAGGGCGGTCTGAAAGAGCAGCAAGAGCCACGCTCGCGTAACTGGGGAAGACGGCTCACCGCCCGATTCCGAACATGAACGGAAAGGTGGCCTGGGTCACCCCGTCACTGACCGGGAAACGCCAGGTTCGCACCTGCCGGAGCACGCACCCCTCCACGCGAGCGTTGTGGAGCGTCGAGCCCGCGAGGGTTGCGCTGGTGACGGTGCCGCTCGGGTCGACGGTCCATGCCGCCGTTACGCCCCCTCGCAGCGTCGGGTCCTTCTGGGCTTCGATCTCGTGACAAGCCCGGAGCGCTCCCTGGTGCGCCATGACGACCCGACGGATCTGCTCCGGACTGAGCCCCCCGTGCGCGGCGCCGCCTCCGGCGACGGCCTGAATCCCGTGCTCTCCTGGGCCGTTGCCGATTCCCGTTCCCGCCCCTCCGCCGAAGCCGCCGCCGCGCCCCGCACCGGCGCCCGAGCCCGCTCCGAACCCGCCTCCCGTGCCAGGACCCCACCCCGTGTTCATCGCGCCGGATCCGAACATCACGCCGGCGCCCACTCCGCCGCCGCCCGAACCCGCACCTCGAAGGCCGGTTCCAGGACCGCTCCCGAGAACCACGTTGTTCGAGTTGAGGCCGCCCAGCGCGTCGGCGACCGTGCGAATCTCGCTGAGTGTCTTTCGAATCTCCGTTCCGGTGTCAGCCAGGGCTTCGCTCAGGCCTCCGTAGGTCGCCGTCGGTTTGAGCTGGCCCGGGATCTCGGTGTGGCCCTCTTTTCCGTTGAGTCCCGCTTTGCCCTCCGTCCCGGCGATTTTCTGCCCACCGCCGGGTTTCTTCGCATCGCGCGCGCCCAAGTCCTTTGCATCCTTGCCGCCACCTCTGTCTTCTTTGCCTGCGGAGGGCGCGGGTTGCCACTCGGCAAGGGCGCGACTCAAATGAAACTGGCTGGCAAAGTCGGGAATGAGCTCGGGCGGCAGGTGATATTCGGGCGGCGTCCAGTTGATGACGAGGAGACCGATGATGCCGAAGTGAAAGACGACGCTCGAAAATAGAGCGAGAATGCCTAGAGCGTCGAGAGGGAACCGCCCTCGCATTGGCTCGGCAGCGGTCGTGTACTGAAAGAAGATCGAAAAGAGCCCGTACTGAATCAGCCCGTGGTCGCCCGGCACGACAGGAATCGGGGCACCGGCGTGCGCGAGCCCCTGGACGTTCTCTTCGCGTCCGCGCAAGAGGAGCTTGCCGCTGATGGCGCCGCGCGCATCGAGCTGCCAACCTCCGGCGACCGCTCGAAGAGGCGTGCCCGAAGCGGCGAGCCCGTCGGGCATCGGTGCGAGCGCGTCCGCCCCTTCGCCCAGAACGCAATCGATGCCCGGAACGAGCAACCGAACGCCGATGATCGTCGTTCCCCACGCGGCCGCGACCCGCAGCACGGGTGCATCCGGAGCAGCGATCGCGGTCATCAGAAGGTTGGCTCCTTTCTCGTCTCGGACATCTCGCGAAGAAAACTCCGGTGTCCGAGGTCGCCCGCGGCAAACTCCGCGCGCACTCGGCGCAAGAAGTATACGAGCTGCGGACTCTTCAGGCGTCCTTCGATCTCGAGCTCGCTGAACTTGAAAACGCGGGTGCCCCCATCGAGCGTCTTCGCCTCGACCAACCCTGCGTCGTTTGCGACGCCCATGCCTCCCGTCGAGACGGCGGCGCCTGCGGACGGCGGCTGCGCCTCTACGGCCGGCGCCGGCTCCTTGGGTAGGCCGTGAGCCGGCGCGTGCGATCGCGCCGGGCCGGGTCCAGCAGGTCGTAGACTCTGCGCGCGCGCGCCCGGGCCCACGGCTACGAGCATGAAGCCGACGGCCACGCCTGCACTCCGTACCCTCGAACGATACCCCGCCATCGAGCCACTCTACTCCTATCTGCGTCACGCACGAGGCCAAAGGAAAGCCCCGAACTCGACTTGACCCCGGCAGACGGACCACAGGGGGGGACACGGCCGCGAAGCGCCGTCCATCGCCGCGTGTCCGCGCGCGCCCCACACCCCCACGCACGCTCGCGACTCGCACGGCCGGCGCCCGCTGCCTCTTTGCTGTTTACTGCGCCTGCCCTCGGTCGGCGCGCCGCGGGCGACTACGGCTCTCCGCCAGCGCCTTTCTGGCGAGGTAGAGGACGATCAGCAAGTTTAGAACGAGAAGGACGGCGCGCACGGCGTTGGGATGCCGGGCGAGGGCCAGTACCTCGAGAGGGAGCAGCGATCCGGTCCCGACGACGACGACCCATGGGCCCCACCAGTGGCCATGGAGCAAGGCCCACCCCTCGACCAAGCTGAACGATCCATCGGCGACGAGCGCGACTGTGATCGTCCAAAGCCCGCGCCGGCTGGCCGCGCGAACGATGAGGCGCGCGAGCTCCAAACTCCACGCTCGCGAGTGATGCCGAAGCTCCGCGGCAAACCCGACGAGCCGATCTTCGAGTCCAAACTGAATCGCGAGCATGATCCCTACGGCGAAGACGAGCCCCAACACTCCCTTGCCGAGCTTGTAAACGATGATCAGCCACAGCAGCTTCTCGCGTCGCACGCCGGTGATTCTAGTGCAGGTTTGGCTAAGTACAGGGCCCCGCAAATGAGTGTCTAGCCGGTGGTGAGGCGCCCCGCCGGCAAGGCGCGAGGAGGGCGCATAGCGAACCTATGTAACCGACGAGCAACGAAGCCGCCGGGGACGGATCGCCAGCGGATGGGCACTTATTTACGGGGACCTGTACTAAGGCGAAGGGTGTGCCAAGAGATAACTCTGGACGATCGAGCCCCACGACGAGGCCGACAGGCCCGTGGCGCTCGAGGTCACGTTGAGAAGGTCGGGCGAGCAATCGCTGTAAGGATCGAAGTCCCAGGCGAGATTCGAAATCTGCTTGGCCTCGAGGTCCGCATAAAATGTAGCCGACGTGCCACTCGTCAGACTCCCGTACTCGCCGATGATCACGGGGATGTTGGAGTACGTATACGCGCTCGCCGGAGGCGGATAGCCGTGAATTTCGTAGACGACATTGTCATAAGGGATTGGCGACGCAGCATAAAAGCTGATGTCGCTCGTCCACCCGTTTCCCTGAACGGACACGATGTGATGGGGAACCCCCAAGCGATTCTCCTCGGCCCGAATGACTCCGACCGCATGGCTCATCGCCGCGGCGATAGTTGCGTTGGACAGCTTGTTGCCGCCCGGCTCGTTGGCGATTCCGAACATCACGAAACTCGAGTTGGCGAACGTGTCCACCAGAGCGGCGTACGTCGCGTCGGTGCCGCTCGGATAGGTAGCAGCGTTCGGCGTCGAGGCCGCGTCTGAAGGAAGCCCGGTCGCCTCGGGGTCGCCGTCGGCCATGTCCTGACCAATCATGGACCCGTCGCTCCGAAGCGTCACCAAGACATGCACTTTGGGGTCGTTGCCGAGCGCGTTGATCACGTTCGTCATGGGCGTTTTGTACTGAGCGGCATTGCTGAGCCAACTCGTGACCGTGGGATAACTGTCCATAGCGAGCGAAATGCGGACGAAGTTGGGCTTCCAACTGCTGATTAGGCCGGACACGATCGTCGTGAGCGATTGATCGGGCGACGTCATCCAAAGCGTGCCGTCGTAGCCACAGAAAAAAATGTCATCGACGTTCACCCCCCGCCCCATCCAGGGCGTGCCTGAAGAGCCTCCGTTGGAGAGGTATATCTTGTTCCCGCTCGTGTAGAGCCAACCCGTCGGATACCCGCCGTCCGAGTACACGTTTTCCGCAGCACCCGAGTCGATGACCGGGACGCGGGCCCCGCCGTCCGCTCCACGCTTGCCCGGGCCGCCGCCTCGACCGCTCGCGTCGGCGCCGCTCGTGCCGGCCGAGCTTGCGTCGAGGGCGTTGGATGCGCTCGCGACGGGAACGGGAGTCGGATTGGAAGAGTTCGAGTCGCCCTGTGTAGCGGAACCCGGACCGCCGTCGGATGTTGCGCCGGAGGGGAGGTCCGACGCCGCGGAGCAAGCAAATCCAACCACGCCCGTCCACGCCGCGAGCGCAACCGTTGGGACGATTCGACGACACACGAGTGAGGGACCCTGAACGAGGAGTCTTTGCAACAGTCGCCTACGAATTCTGAGGTTTCGATGGGGCCGTTCGGGGCGCCGTTCAAGCCGCTTGGTCCCTGAGGACGATTGACTGCGGCGAGGAAGGCGGCGACTACGCCGACAAGGACAATACGGCCATCGAAAACGTACACTTCATGGCCGCGATCGGCAAAGCGCGCACGAACGGCTGTGCCGAAACGTGGGGAGAAGCAACGGGGCTCGAGCCCGCCGAGCCGTGATCAGAACGCCCAGCCGACGCTGCCGTCGAGGACGATCTGGGCACCGGCCGGAAGCGAACGAGCGAGCACGCCAGTCTGCCCCGTCAGAAAATACAGGGCGCCGCCCCCTACACGCAGCGACAAGCCGTAGTCCCATGTCCATTGCCAGCCGGCGGTAGCGCCGAGCCCGACGACGTCCGCGCTCCAGTCGAGGTTGGCCAGGCCCAGCGGGCGCGCCCACGCGACGCGCGGTTCGAAGTAGAGTTGATGGAGCGCGCCGCCCAGAGGGTAAACGAGGAGCCCAACGCCAAGGGTCTGCCCAAGGTCGTTGCCACGCCGGTAGATGGCCCCCTCGAGAGCCACCGCGGCGAATCTCCCGAGGACGAAGTCAACCTCCCCGCCGTACAAACCGACGCTCATCGCAAGGGGGTTGAGGAGAACGCTCAAGCGCCTCTCGACGTCGAGCACCGCCTCGTCCGGACGATCCGCGAACGTGGGTTGGTCGTCGGCGCGCGCCCCGTGTTGAACGCCAAGGACCGTCATGACGAGCGCGCAAAATGGGAATCGCGTGGCAGCGGCCATAGGTGGCTCCTCAACGGTTGCCAACCCATCGGCCCTCCTCCGGGTTCGGTTGCGTGAAGTCGTGGCCGAGCCGTTCAAGCCCCATCTGCAAGCTCGCGCAAAACCGCCGCGACGGCTTCGAAGAGCGCCTCCGGGATCGGCTCTCCCGTTCGCAGTTCCCCGAGCGCGTCCGCGAGAGGTACGTCCAGAACGACCGGCACCCCGTAGTCGCGCGCCGAGCGCTCGATGCGCAGCGCGAGATCGCCTTCGCCAGACGAGACGACGACGGGAGCCTCGTCCGCATCGCCATAGCGCAGCGCGACGGCTCGTTTCACGTGACCTCCACCGAGTCGGTGATGAGCCCCCGGGTTGCGAGGCGCTCGGTTATGCGCTCTTGCCAACGGCGCGGGTCGGCGCCCGGCGGGGCGTCGAGATGCACACGTACCCGGCCATCGTCCGCTTGAACGAGGAGCGTTCCGCCGGCAAGCTCACCGGCACCGAGCTCGATTCGCACCGCACCGCGGTGGCGATCGCCCGACCACGCGATTCGGCGCACGAGGGCTGGAACCAGATCCTCGAGCGAAGCTCCCATCCGCGCACTCGTCGTCGCGGCGTTCGACGTGCCCATTGCGACGGAACCGGCTGGCTCGAGAGCGGCTGGGCAGACGAGCAATCCCTGCGGGAGGTCGGCGGCGCGATGGCGCCGCATCGGGTCGAGCGGGTCGTCTTCATCTGGATGCGCACGGCGCTCGCGCGGCATCCCGGATGCGCCTTCCGCTCCTTGCGGGCGTCCGACGTGAGCTGCGAGCGTGCCTACCGGATGAGACGCAACGAGCGGGAAAGGCAAGGACGGGCTCCGCGGCCCGGGCTGCTGCGGCGCAGAAACGTCTTCTCCGAGCAAGACGGAGCGAAAGGCGATTCGCGGCGGCGACGAAGGAGAGGGGAGCGGCGCACCCGAGGGCGCCCCCGTCGTCGGCACATACACAGCCGCCGCCGTGATCGCGGCGGTCACGGACCACCGCCCTGCACGACGGTCTTGACGGCGCTGGTCACACGGTCGACGAGCCGTGATGCCAAATCGATGGCTTCGCTGTAGCGGTACACGCCCACTTGAAGTGCGATGAGCTGGGCGGGGCCGAGATCCGCACGGCCATGCATCGACGCGAGGCCCGACCGCAGGGCCGTCTCGCCCCGGCCAATCTCGCTACCGAGGCCACGCAGAACCTGAGCAAAGGATGCAGACCCTCCCTCGCCCGAAGGCGATTGCGGCGTCTCCTCGGACTCGCGTGCCAAAGGTGCGACCAGGGTCGACTCGCTTGCAGAAACTCGCATGGGAATCCTGCCATCACGAGTGGATGTTGCCGATCGCGCTCTTCGCGCTGTCGTGCTCGGTCTTGAGCACGTTCGATAGCGTCGTGAACGAGCGGTTCTGCGAGTCGACCTCTTGTTGGATCTGCAGATAGTAAAGGTTCATCTGCGCCGATTGCTGCAGAGACGCGTCGATCGAGCCCGATGGGTCCGTACTGGTGCCGGCAGCCCCAACGCCGGCGCCGACGCCCGTGGCTGCACCGACGACGCCGCCTGGACCCTCGGGCGTGGTGTTCAGCGTCACGCCCGCCGAGGCGACGGGCGCCGACATCGCCGTCAATCCGCCGCGAATCGCTGCCGCGGCGATCGGCGCTCCCGGCAGCCTGCTTGCCGCGAGCTCCGCGCCCTGGACGATTCCGCCGGCACCCGCGGCCAGGACCTGGCTGAAGCTCACACGGGTGGGGGTAGGCGTCGGCCGGGCGGTGCTCTCAATCATCACGATGTCCGGGTGCGCCGAATTGGCAATTCTGGTATCCATGGTCATTCCTCTCTTCGCGTAGGTTTTAGCGAGTACTGCCAGCGGTCCTGAGCGCGTAGCGGGCGACGCTGTCGTCGGGGTCGAGTGAGACCGCACGCCGCGCCGACTCGATCGCCCCGGCGAGGTCCCCTTCCCCGATGCGCGCGACGGCGAGCCACGCGAGCGCGGCAGAAACCCTCTGGGGATCGATCGAGCGCACCAGCGCCACCAGGCGCTCCTCGGCCTCCACGAACGCGCCCCTGCGAAGGAGCATCCGCGCTTCGAGGAGCGCGACGCTCGCGTTCGCGCCGAAGCGCGCACGCGCTTGGCCGAGGACGTCCTCGGCTTCGTCGATGCGCTGAAGTCTGAGCAAGGTCTCGCACAGCCCTGTCCATGCCTCGACGACTTCGGGAGCGATTTGCGTTGCGCGCAAGAACTGTTCGCGCGCCTCTTCGAGGGCGCTTTCCTCGAAAAGCCGTCTGGCGAGGTTGATGCGCGCGGGTGCGAAACCGGGGTCGACCTTGAGCGCCGCGCGATAGAAGCGTTCGGCGGCGGCGATCTGGCCCTGATGATCCGCCAGCAAGCCCAGGGCTTGATGGGGAGCGGGCAAGTCGGGATTGAGGTCCCGCGCCTTCACGAAATCGCGGCGCGCTCGCTCGAAATTGCCGCGGTTCATCTCGATGAGGCCGAGATTGACCCACGCTTCGGTGAATCGCGGGCTGTATTCCAGCGCGAGAGCGATGCGCGCCTCGGCCTTTTCTAGATCACCGTCGGCCATGGCCGCCGCACCTGAGCGATTGAGCTCGATCGCCTTGGCAGGAAGGCGGGCTGAGTTCGCGCACGAGGCACTCACCGAGAGAAACGCGAGGAGGAGGGCGGCTACTGCGGGTCGCATGTTCGTCGCCGCTCATCCGCGGAAGGTGGCCGCCGAAAGGCGCGTGGCGTTCTCAGTCTGCTGGACTTGATCGAGGAACTGTTCGACCTTCTCCATCGACTGGTTCGAGGCTTGGACGTCTTCGTGCGCCTCGTTGTACCGGCGCAGGTCCGACTGGGCTTGCGCGTCGTAACGTGCGGCGGAGGCGTCGTCCTTGTCGGAGCTGTTCTTCGCCAGTCCGGCCACCAGATCGCCCCCCTTTGCGGCGATGGCGCCGATTCCCGTCCAGATGGCGCGCGGGTCGGTCGATTGCGCCGCACCCGTAGCGCCGGTCGCAGGCGCCGCGGCCGGTGCGACGGCGAAGCCCGCCGCGATCGTGCAGACGCCCCCGGCGATACCTCCGATTCCGCTGGCGAAAGCCTGATTCATGTCGTCTTGGGCCTTCGCCTGCATCTGCGCGACCCGTTCGTTTTCCTCCTGGGTCGCCGCCTGATCGGCGGTAGTCTCGAGCTTGCGGGATGCCGCTCGGTCTTGCTCGTCGGCCTGCGTGAGCAGGATCGAGAGCTCGGCCATGGACCCGTCGGAGAATCCGCAAGCGGCGGGTTCGGGCAAGAGGGCGGTCGCGTCTCCGTCCGTCGCGGGGCCGTCGTCCGCGGAGGGGCCCAACGCGCCGAGGTTGGCCGTTCTCTGAATCTCGTAGTTCGTATTCGCCGAAATGGACATGGCATTACCCTCGTACCGCCGCGGCGGTGCTCACCGCCGTTTGGTCCTGAATCGTCTTCGTGTTCGCAATCGTCCCCAGCATTCGCCGTGCTTGCTCGTCGGAGCTCTGGGTCTCGTCCACGACGAACTGCATGCGGCGCGCCGCTTGGTCGGACTGGGCCTGCGACGCAACCTGGTCCGCCGCGGCCTGATCCTCGCGCGCGACCGCCTCGCCTTTGCCGATGGTGGCGGCTGCCGAGCCGATCCCTCCCGCACCTGCTACGACGCTGGCCGCACGGCCGATCGCCGACGAGGCGGCCTGACCTCCACCGGCGAAGCCCGCGCCCATCGAGAGGAGACTTCCTCCGATGGCCATGCCCGTGTCGACCCAACCCGCCGTCGTGTCGTCGACGCCCAGCGAGCGAAGAACGTGGCACTCGCCATCGACGAAGCTCGCCGTCGACAGCACCGCTCCCGCGATCGCGAGCGCAGCCACGGGTGTCGCTGCGCCGAGCGTCCCGACGGCGACGGCCACGGATGCGACGACCACGGCGACCTTCGCCACCTCGGAGCAAACACTCCCGAGGTCGTCCCAGAAGGAATGATCGTGCTCGGCCTGCATGGCCTTCTGAATCGCCTGCTGCTCCTTCTGGAGTGCTTGGTGCCGCTCGGTTTGCAACGCGGTGATTTGGCTGGTCCCCTCCGTCACCCCGAGCTGCTGGTCTTTGGACTCGAACAGATAGAGCATCGAGAGCGGGTCGGCGCCCACGAGCGCCCCGGCCGCGGGGTCGGGAAGGAGCGACGTTCCCCCCCCGCTCGTCGGCGGGTCGGCCGGTCCGGCCGGTGCGAGCGCCGCCCCGGCAGCGGGCAAGATGGTCGCCGGCGCGGTCACAAGAGCCTCCTGCGTTCGTCCACGACGAGAGCCAAAAGGTCTTCATCGTCTTGAGCCGCGGCAGCGCTCTCCGCGGCGTCCAAGATCCCCTCGATCTCGGCGCCGGGGACGACCTTGGCAAGCGCGCGAGCCCGCGCGACCAGACACCGGACGGACAGAGGACGCGAACCACCGGCGATGACACTCCCCGCTCCGTAGAGCTCTGCGGCGATGCGCGGCTGGTCGATGCGCTCGTGACATTCGCCGAGGCCCAGCCACCCTCGCTCGTCGTGAGGGGCCACGCGAAGCATTACCCGAAATACCTTCGCGGCATCCTCCGTTCGCTCGCGAGAGAGGAGCCAATGAGCCGTGGCGTAGATGGCTTCGATGGCCGACGGACGGGACGGTGTTCGGTGCGCATGCACCAAAGCGCTGGCCTGGGCGAGATCCACGGCGCGCCCTCAACCCTGACCGATCGCTTTGGCCTGATCCTCGAGCGTCTGGTCGGTTTTCGACATGATGCCCGAGCTGAGCTGAACGGCCTGCTGTCGCTGCGAAACCAGGTCTTGCAGTTGCAGCATCTGGATCTCCGCGCTGCTCTTGACGTCGTCGGCGATGGTGGCGAGTGCGTCGGTCGTTCCCTTCCATTGGCTGTGGTCGGGGTCAGGCTTTGTGAAGGTCGGATTTTGGATTTGCTCGAGGCTCGCCACGGTCGGCGCCGCCTGGCTCGGCGCGTCCACCACGGCACCGCCGAGCGGGGCCGCGCCCGGCGATACGTAGCCGTACGGAGTCGTTTGATCTTCTTTGTAATTGTACGTATTGCACATGTTGATCATGAAGGTGCCGAGTTGCTGGGCGACCGGGTCGTCCGCCGGAAGCCGGTCGATCGCATTGCCGACCGCGGTCACGCACTTCTGCATGTCGGCTGCCGTCGTAGGTCCCGCAGTGCCGTATTGCCCGAGCACGTTCTGCGCGCTCTCGACCGCCTCGCGCTCGCGAAGTGCGGTCTGCTGCGCGGTCATCTGGTCGTTGATCTGCCCGTCCAAGTCGCCGAGCTGCATCTGGCAGTACTCGAGCAGCGAGTCGGGCGACACGGTCGAGACGCCCGCGTCGAAGGCGCCTGTGTAGCTGACAGGGGTGGTGCCGTTGACTCCGTACGTGTTGCTCATGATGGTCTCCTTTCTAAGCGGTTGGTTCTGCTAGCAGCGGATACCGGTCGACGCGTTCTTCGTCGCGGCCGCCAGAGGGCGGACCGCGCAGACCTCCCGGAGGCGTTTGAGCGCCTCTGCGGAGGGCATGACCGTCAGGTCGGCTGTTTCTTTCAAGGCGCGATAGGCGGTCTGCAGATCGCGGTCCTGGTCGGCGAGAATGCGCTGAACGTCGTGAAGGCTCATCGTCGGCTTTCTCATGGGTTTCGCCTCGTTCTGACCCCCATTCGGCGCCCCCGCGGAGAAGGTTGCTGAAAAAAGACCGCAGCACCTGGAAACGTCCGCGACCCCGAAGCGAGCGCCCTCGAAAGCGTCGCGAACGATTGCCGCAACGAATTCCCGCCTTCTCGGGGCCCCGCTTGCAATCGACTGAAATGTCTTTCAAGCCAATCGTGGGGTAACGAAACGAATGCGGGAATCCGTCCCGCTGGGGGGTTGGTCCCGATACCGCTGAAACGGCAGCCCGTGACAGCAAATGCACGAGGACGTCATGAATCAAACATTCGCTACCCGGACGCAACGCACGTTTCTCGAGCGGAAGCCGAGCTCCCGCTGCGACCAACCGATCGCAGCCGCCGGAATCGAACAGGCATCTTTGCCGGCAGAGTCCAGTTTTCCTCTGTCCCTGTACTCGTATTCGTCCACCAACCTTGGCTTTTGGCCACGTTGCAGGGAGCTCTACCAGCTGGCCCGGGTTTCCATGCGGTCACAAGTCGATGGAGCCGCCGACACGGTTCGAATGGTGAGGAAGGTCGAGGCCCTCGTCTTCGAGCGAACGGGCGTTCGTGTCGAAGACCTGAAAGTTCTGGAGATAGGCCCCGGCCAGCAACTTCGACACATGCGATGCTTTGCCTTGAAAAATGACGTCATCGGGATCGACACCGACGTAATTCCTCAAAGGCTCGGACTCGCCGGCCTCGTCCGGAGTGCGCGGCGCAATCCCTGGATGCGTACGGTCAAGACGTTGGCGCGGATTGCACTCGGCAAGGATGCGCGGTTCCGCGCGGCTTTGGCGAGGGAGCTGGGAGTCGAGAAGTTCGAGCCTCTTCCCGTGCTTCAAATGGACGCAACGAGGATGCGGTTTGCCGACGCGTCGTTCGGCTTCGTATTCTCGTGTTCGGTTTTCGAGCACATCGATGAGCCGCGAGCCGCAGTCGAAGAGGTCGCCCGCGTTCTTCGCAAGGGCGGGGTCGCGTGCATCAGCGTACACATTTATACGAGCCACTCCGGGCAGCACGATCCGACGATTTTCGCGGCGGGCCGACCCGTGCCTCCTCTGTGGCCTCACCTCCGCCCGGCGCTGGCCCACACGGTTCGACCGAGCGCCCATCTCAATCGTCTTTCCCTGACGCAGTGGCGACGGCTCTTCGAAGGCGTGATGCCCGGCGTCCAATTCGCCTACGGGCGTGACGACGAAGACTTGACGGTCCCGCTCCGTGAGCTTCGCGCCGCCAAGGAGCTCTCGGAGTACTCCGACGAGGAGCTCCTGACCGTCAACCTCGTCGCGGTATGGAAGAAGCCCGACGGACGGGCTGTCGCCTGAACTGCTGCACGTTGCGCGGCAGAACGGGCGCGACTATTCCGCGCCTATGAAGCTTTATACGAAGACAGGGGACGACGGCACGACTGGTCTCTTCGGCGGTGGCCGCGTTTCCAAAGCGAGCACGCGCGTCGCCGCGTATGGAACCGTCGACGAGACGAACGCGGCCATTGGTGTTGCCCGCGCAACGCCACTCGACGCACAGATGGACCAGGTGTTGTCGCGCGTTCAACACGATCTCTTCACGATGGGGGCCGAGCTGGCTTGCGTGCCGGGGCGCGAGAACAAACTCGCCATGACGCTGCTCGGCGCGCCGGACATCGAGCGACTGGAGCGCGCCATCGACAGCGCTGACGGGACGTGCCCGCCCCTAAAGGCCTTCGTGTTGCCGGGCGGCTCGCTTCAGGCGGCATCGCTCCATGTCGCGCGCACCGTCTGTCGTCGGGCCGAGCGGGCGGTGATCGCCATCGACGACGCGCCGGCGCGGCGCGAGGTGCTCGTTTACCTCAACCGGCTGAGCGATTTGCTGTTTGCATTGGCACGCCAGGCAAACGTAATCGCCGGGGTGCCCGACGTTCCCTGGTCCGCGTAGCCGAAACGTCGCTCAGCCGCGAACCTCGGCAAGAACTCCGGCAAGCGCGTCGGCGATCTCGGATGCGAGCATTCCTCGGTCTGCTTGCCCGTGTGCGCGCGACCATGCCTGCCCGGCCATTCCATGTGCCATCACGCCAGCGCAGGCCGCCTCGAACGGGGGAAGCACGCATGCCATCGCAGAGATGACCCCCCCGAGTACGTCGCCGGAGCCCGCGGTCGCGAGCGCGGCGCAAGCGACGGGCGACACCGCGACTCGCAAATCGGGGGCGGCGATGATGGTATGAGCGCCCTTGAGCACGACGACCGCTTTGGTGACCGCGACCGCGTCGCGAACGGCCCCGAATCGGTCCGCCTCGATCTCCGCGGTCGTCTTGCCGAGGAGCCGCGCGAGCTCTCCCGGGTGCGGCGTGAGGATCGCGCTGTTCGCCGCCGCCAGCGCGTTCGCCCGCCCCGCAAACGCGGTAAGCGCGTCTGCGTCGACCACGATCGGTCCCTCGTACGAGGCGATCAAAAAATCCACGACGGCGCGCACGTCCTCGCCGAGACCGAGCCCCGGTCCGACGACGATCGCTTGCTTGCCTGCGATGATCGTGCCGAGACTGTCCGCGAGCCTGCCTGCGTCGAGTCGTGCAGTCATTGCTTCGAGCACGTGCGACTCGATCGCGCTCGCCGCGTCGGCCCAGGTGGCGATCGTCACGAGGCCCGCCCCGGCGCGCATGGCACCGCGTGCAACGAGCTGCGGGGCCCCGATTTTGCCTCGCGAACCGGCGACGACCGCGACGTGGCCCGCCGAATTCTTGTGAGCGCTCGGCGCTCGACGCGAAATCCAGCCCGCGAGATCGGCCCCTTCGAGAAGCCGCGCCGCTTGCCCTACGTGCGCGACCAGCGAAGCGGGAACGCCGATGTCCACCACGTGCACCCGTCCTGCGAGATTGGCCCCGCCGGGCGTGAGCAGTCCGAGCTTGTGGTGGGCGAATGTTGCGGTGACCTGCGCTTCGACGGCCACACCGTGGGCAATTCCGGTGTCGGCGTCGAGCCCCGACGGGATGTCCACTGCGAAGCGTGGGCTGGGCTGCGCGTTCATCGCGCGGATGACATCGGCGAGCCAGCCTTCGATCGCCCGGTCGAGTCCCGTCCCGAAGAGGGCGTCGACGACGACGGCAGCGCCGGTCATCGCGTGCGTCAGCGACGCAAGCGTCGCGCCCGGGCCGAGCGCGCGGACCGTCCCGCCGACACAGAGCCACGAGTCGAGATTGGCGCGGGCATCGGGAGAGATTCGTTTTTCATCGCCCGCAACGAGCACGACCGGCGTCGCACCGCGCACCGAGAGCTGTCGCGCGACGACTAGCCCGTCCCCGCCGTTGTTCCCGGTACCACAGACGACGACCACCCGAGCACCGGCCGCCCTGCCGCCCAGTAGCTCCCCCACCAGAACGTCGGTCGCGCCTCGGCCGGCATTTTCCATGAGTACGAGGCCCGAAACGCGGCATCGGTCGATCGCGTGCGCGTCGAACGTGCGCATTTGGGCGCGCGACAAAACGGACAGCATGCGCCGATGATAGTCTACCCGTGCGAAGAACGTTCCCGCGCCGAAATCCCCAGCTCGATCGCTTGGCGGTACGCCCGGACTGCCTCACGCATGCCCAGGAAAAGCGCATCCGCCACGAGCGCGTGGCCAATGTTGAGCTCAACGATCCACGGGATCGCGACGAGCGGCGGGACGTTCTCCCGAGTAAGCCCGTGCCCTGCAGCAACTTCGATTCCGAGCGCGTGCGCGCGGCGAGCCCCCTCGGCGAGTCTTGGGAGCTCACCGGCTTTGCCGTGCGCGTACTCCCCTGTATGCAGCTCGACCTGCGCGGCGCCCATGGCATGCGCCACATCGATCTGCTTGGCGTCGGCCGCCACGAAGAGGCTCACCTTGATCCCCGCGTCGACCAGCGCGCGTACACGCCGGGCGAGCGAATCTCCCCCCGCTGCCGCGTCGAGTCCTCCCTCGGTCGTGCGCTCCTCACGCCGCTCGGGAACGAGCGTGCACACCTCGGGTCGGCAGCGAAGCGCGATTCGAACCATTTCGTCCGTCGCCGCCATCTCCAGATTGAACGTCCGATTCGATCCGAGCAGCGTCGAACGGAGACGTTCGACATCCCGGTCGCCGATGTGTCGCCTGTCCTCTCGAAGGTGCGCCGTGATTCCGTCCGCGCCCGCCCCGAGGCACTCTTCGGCGGCTCGCACGGGATCTGGATATGGCGTTCCACGCGCGTTGCGCAACGTGGCGACGTGGTCGATGTTGACGTGCAGTCGCACCTGCGATTGTCGCATCGCTCGTTGGCCCTAGTCTTGGTCGCCTACCGTCTCGCTGAGCTCGTCGTCGGTCTTCGGCGTCGAGAGCAGTTCTCCGTTCGTTCCGTCGCGGCGCACCACGAACGTGCGGCGCGTCTGCGTGTCCGGATTCTCGCGCGCGACGACGGTCACCACGTTGACGCCGGCACGCAGGGGCAAGTCGGCGTCGAAAGTCATGTGCTTCGGATCGGGCCCGTTGCGGTTCGAGCGATAGAAGACCTTTCGGGAGCCGACGAAGATATACGTATCGAGCAAGCGCGCGCCGTCGCTCGCCGTTCCGTGAACCAGCGTGTGCGGGTCGCGCGTGGCGAGCTGAGGCTGTGGAATCTCGAGGGCCGGCGGGGCGTGCGACATCGCGTCCTCCAACGAAACGGGCGTCTGGGGCGCGCCGCCCTGTTCGAGGTCGGACGAGCGCGCAAACCCGAAGCGCCCGTCGCCGAGCGCCAACTTCACATACCCGTTCGCGGTCCCCGTCACCGCGGCCGCCGTACCTTGCGGTAGACGCGCGAAGACGCGGCCCGCGGCGTCGGGCTCACTGACCAGGTCGGCGCCCCCCGTCCTCGCGCGCTCCACGCCCGCCGCCGCCGCGACCACCACGGGGTCGACGATCGGGATACGCACCTTCTCGTCGACTCCCTCTCGCAGATCCTCATCGCGAATCGAGAGCTCGAGCTTTGCTTCCGGATCCTGTAGCGCGGGCTCGATGTCGAACGTGAACGCCACGCGCCTCGTGTCGCCGGGCAACATGTTCGAGAGATCGAATCGCCCGTCGTGGAGAAGCAGCCCCTCGCCGGAAAGGTTGCGCACGTTCGCGACAGTGCTGAAGGAATGTCCCTTTCCAATGTTCTTCACCGTGAGATACATCGTCAGGCCCTCGCCCTTTTGCGCGCGCCCGTCTCCGTTTCCCTTTCGGTTGTCGACGATTTCGTACGAGTACGCGAAGACCGGGCGGTCCAAAGACTTGACGGTCGCACGAAGCTCGGTGTCCGCGGGGGCGTGCCCGCGCGCTTCCTCGAAGTGAAACTTCACCCCATCGGCTCGCATCAGCGCCTCCTTCGGGATCACGCACACCCGCGGCGTGTCCTTCGGAAGCTGCGTGGTCGAGCCCACCTTGTGCCCTTTGAAGTCGCACCAGCCGGCCGGCGCCGTGGTCGTTCTCGACCTGCCCGGCTCGAGCTTGCCGATGATGAGCTCTTTGTTGTCGAACATGGGGTCTTCGCTCTTTGTCACGGCGAAGAGGCGGTACAGCGTCGTCGTGCCCTTGTTCGTGACCGTCAGCTTCAAGCTCATCGGCTCGCCGGCCGTCACTTCGTTGTTGGGCCGGTCGGTCTCGACGCGAGCCTCGACGCCAGCCGGCGGCGCCGGAGTCGCCGCGGCCAAAACGTCGGGCGGAGCATCGCTCCAGTCGATTCCGTCGGCCTTCAGCTCTTCGGCCACCTTGTCCAGCTCCGCCCGGCGGGTGTCGGCGATCAACGGTTTGGCTTGACGCACCTGGTCCGCTCGCTTGCCGGGCTGCACGTGCGCCACAAGTCCACGGGCGAACTGGATTGGAAAGTCGAGCTCGAAGTTGTCGTCGAGATCTCCACCGCGCTCGCGCATCTCGAGACGGTCCTTGATGGGTAGGTCGTACTTGACGATCTCGAGAGGGCGCCCGCCGTCCTTCGCCCGGACATTCGAGAGCGCTCGCGACAAATCCCGCTCTTTGATGGCCCCGGTATCGGCCGTGAGGTCCATCTCCATCGGGTCCACCGTCATCGGGTCGAGCTCGATGTCGGGAGTAACCCCGACGCCTTGGATCGATACGTCCCCAGGCTCGGTGAGGTACTGCGCGATCGTGAGTTTGAGCGCGGCCTTGTCCGGCAGATCCGTGAAGACAAGCTGGACGCTGCCCTTGCCGAACGTCGTCTCACCGACGACCACGGCGCGGTCGTGGTTCTTGAGCGCGCCGGTGACGATCTCGCTGGCGCTCGCGCTCGATCCATTGACGAGAACGGCCAGCGGATAGTTCGGCTCGGTGCCGTCCCCGCGGGCCGATTTCTCTTCGCGGCCCTCACTCGGGTTGCCGACAGTGGCGACGATTGGCCCTTCGCTGACGAATGTGTCGACCACCTTGGCCGCCTGATCGAGGAGTCCGCCGGGGTTGCCGCGGAGATCGAGCACGACTCCTTTGAGATCCCCGTTCTTCTTCATGTCGGCGAGCGCGGCTTCCAGGTCCGCCGTCGTGTTCGCCTGGAACTGCTTGATCCGGACGTAGCCGATCCCGCCATCCATGAGCTTGTGCTCGACCGACGCGACGTGGATGACTTCGCGGGTCAACTCGAACGGCTTCGAGGAGGTCCAACCGTCGGCGCCGTCGCGATGGATCCAGACGTTCACCTTCGTTCCGGGGGGCCCGCGAAGGTGGTTCACCGCCTCGTTCAGCCCCATGTTCAACGTCGATTCGTTGTTGATCTTCGTGATGCGATCGTACTTTTTCACCCCTGCGCGCCCGGCCGGAGTATTGGGCATCGGGTTCATCACGGTGAGCTGCTGATCTCGGATCGAAATCACGATCCCGAGGCCCCCGAACTGGCCCTGCGTCGTGAGGTTCATCTCCTTGTACGCGTCTGGAGAGAGCAAGACCGAGTGCGGGTCGAGCGTGTGCAGCATCCCGTTGCAGGCCGCGTACTCCACGTCTCGCAGGTCGACGTCCGTTCCGCGAAGGCCGTCTTGCAGGAACGCGAAGACCTCGCGCAGATGGGAGCTCACGTCCCAGGGGCCGACGACGTCGTCGACTCGGAACTCCTTTTCCTGCGTGTCGACGCGAACGCGCACCTTCGACGGGTTGTTCTCCTCCCTCACGACGATGACCTGAGCGACGTCTTTCTGCACGTAGTCCAGCGCGCTCAGCAGCATGTCTTTGGACTTCACGCGGCGTGGGTCGACATAGCGGTCGCGGATGGTCTTGAGCACTTCGTTGATCACACGCAACTGCGTCAGGTCGTAGGGCGCAGGCGAATGGTCGACGGTCGGCGTGCCTGCAGCGATTGCGGGAGCGAGCCCCTGCCAGAGCCCCCCGCCGTGAAGATTCATGCCGAAAACGAGCAGGATGGCGCCCACGAACGCGCCACCGAGGGCGCCGACCTTTTCGAGCATGCGCATTGTCGCCCAGTATAGGCGAGCGCCAAAAGAGTGCTCGGGTACCGCTGGGAGGTCTCAGGATGGGCTGGCGCGAGAGCCGCGTACTGCGAGACGCGCGGGGCGGATCCGTGGCAGAGTCGGGCGCGTGCTGCCGCTCCGTGATCACCTGCCGCCCCGCACGTTTCCGTTCATCAACTACGCGCTGATCGCCGCAAACGTGGCCGTCTTTCTATTCCAGCTCAGCGCGTTCTCGCAGGGCGTGCCGGAAGCGGAATTCGCGCGCCAATGGTATCTGGTACCCGCGCGACTCTGGGTCGACCCCGTCGGAGCCGTGCCCACTATTTTCACGAGCATGTTCATGCACGGCTCGGTGGGGCACATCGCGGGGAACATGCTCTACCTTTGGATCTTCGGCGACAACGTCGAAGACGCGATGGGGCACGCGCGGTATCTCGTATTCTACTTCGTCGGCGGCGTCTGCGCGGCAGCGGCCCAGATCCTCGCAGATCCGACTTCGACTCTGCCGATGGTCGGTGCATCGGGTGCCATCGCCTCGGTGCTCGCGGCCTATGTCTTTCTCTACCCGAAGTCGCCGATTACGGTCATCAACCCGATTCCACTGCTTTGGATATTCTGGGGGCTCTTCCTCTACTTTCCCGCTTGGCTCGTCATCGGCGAATTCTTCGTGGTCAATCTGTGGGACGCCCTCGCCAACAAGGCCCAGGGTGGCATCGCGTTCATGGCGCACGTCGGAGGCTTCGTCGGTGGGGCCCTTCTCTGGAGTCCGTTCATGTCCGGCCGATCGCGCATGACCGACTATGCCCCCTGGCAACGCTGGGGCCAACGCAGGACGAGGCGAGACGGGTGGGCGTGACCGAAAGAGTGCCTCGCGCCGGACGTCTGCCGGCCGCCGTCGTTCTGCTCGGCTTCACGAGCCTGTTCACGGACGTCGGGACCGAGATGATTTTCCCGCTCCTTCCCGTGTTCCTGACCGAGACGCTCGGGGCGGGACCCGCGTACTTGGGAATGGTCGAAGGCGCGGCGGATACCGTGTCGAGCCTCCTCAAGCTTGCGTCCGGCGTGATTGCAGACGTGACGCCCCGGCGCAAGCCCCTGGTCCTGTTCGGCTACGGCCTCGCCAGCGCGGTGCGCCCGTTCGTCGCGCTGGCCACGCGGCCCTGGCAGGTGCTCGCGGTGCGGGTGTCCGATCGCGTCGGCAAAGGAGTGCGGAGCTCACCCCGCGACGCCCTCATCGCGGACGCCGCCGGCGACCGGGCTGGACGCGCATTCGGCTTTCACCAGGCGATGGACAACGTAGGGGCGGTCGTCGGGCCGCTTCTCGCGATGGGGCTCCTCGCCGCACATTTCTCGATTCGAGCCGTGTTCTGGGTGGCGGTCATTCCAGGCGCCATCGCCACCGCCCTCGTTTTTTTCGTACCGGAGCCGGCGCGCCGCTCCGCTCCGGACGGCCCCGCGGACGCCGGTACGGCGCGCCGCGCATCGCCGCTCGCCGACCGCAGCCTGCTTCTCTATCTCGGAACTTTGGGGGTGTTCTCGCTCGGAAACTCGTCGGATGCCTTCTTGCTTCTCCGTGCTCGATCGCTCGGCCTCTCCACGGCGCAGATCCCCGTCCTTTGGTCGGTGTTGAATCTGTCCAAAGTGCTTTGGGCCTATCTCGGCGGAGGCATGGCCGATCGCCTGTCGCGCGCGCGGTTGATCTCGGCTGGATGGTTGATCTACGGGCTCGTGTACGCCGGCCTCGGCTTCGCGAGCGCGGCGTGGCAGGTGTGGGCGCTCTTCGTCGTGTACGGCGTCTTCTATGGGCTGACCGAGCCGGTGGAAAAGGCGCTGATCAAAGACTTGGTGCGCGAGGACCAGCGCGGCCGCGCGTACGGTGCCTACAATTTCGTCGTGGGGATTACCGCTCTACCGGCCGGTTTGCTCGCGGGCGCGCTCTGGCGATCCTACGGACCCCGGGTCGCGCTTTGCGCGGGCGCCGTGCTCGCCGGCGTCGCGAGCTTGCTGCTCCTCGCTTGGAATGCGCGGTGGCGGAAGACCGCGGCGGACGCGGGGGCTCATGGCTAGTGTCCCCGAGCGCTTCTTTGCAACGGCCGCCAAAGGAACCGAGCCCGCGCTCCGCGACGAGCTTCGCGAATTGCGCTTCGCACGGGTACGCGCAGACCGAGGGGGCGTGCACTTCGAAGGCGAGCTCGCCGACGCGGCTCGAGCGTGCCTGTGGTCGCGCATCTGCGTACGCGTTCTCCTCGAGGTCGCGTCCTTTGACGCACCTGACGCCGGGGCCCTCTACGAAGGGGTACACGCCGTCGATTGGACCGCGTGGATGACCCCTCGCACGACCCTCGCGGTTCGTGCCACGTGCCGGGCGAGCCAACTCACGCACTCGCAATTCGTCGCGCAGAAGACCAAGGACGCAATCGTCGACGCGCTGCGCGACCGCCACGGGGCGCGGCCGTCGGTCGACCGGGACGACCCCGACGTGCTCGTTGCCGTGCGCGTCGCTCGCGATCGCGCGACGGTCTACCTCGACGTCGGGGGTAGCTCGCTGCATGAACGCGGTTGGCGCGCGCGAGCGGGAGAGGCCCCGCTCCGCGAGACACTCGCGGCGACGGTCGTCCGCCTCTCGGGCTGGGACCGGGTACGGCCACTGGTCGATCCGATGTGCGGCGCGGGGACCGTCGCGATCGAGGCCGCGGCGTGGGCGAGGCGAATCGCGCCGGGGCTGACTCGTCCGCGGCTTGGACTCGAGCGGTGGGCGAGCCACGACGACCGAATGCGCGAACGGCTCGCGAATTTGCGTGCCGAGGCGCGAGCGGCGTCGCTCGGCAAGGGTCCGCCGATCTACGCGTTCGACACCGACCCGCGTTCGGTCGAGCTGACACGCGACAACGCAAGAGCGGCCGGTGTCGACGTGTCGGTCGAACGCCGGAACGTGCGCGATCTCTCCCCGATCGACCCCCCGGGGTTCGTGGTCACCAATCCGCCCTACGGCGAGCGGCTCGAGGCCGACCCGGCCCTCTACGACGACCTGGCCCGTGCCTCTCGGCGCATGCGCGGACACACGGTTGCGATCCTCTGCGGCACGCCCGCGCTCCCTCGCGCGATGCGCCGCGACCCGGACCGGAGCTGGGTTCTCTACAACGGCGCGATCGAGTGCCGCCTGCTCGTCTACGAAATGACATAAGCAGGCGGGGGCCTGCGCCGCGGCGCGCGCGAGGGCCTCGCAAGCGCTCGAGGGGCGGGCAGTCGGGCTATCCTGGTCCCGATGCTTTCCGTCGACCCAGTCCGTCTCGCGCGCCGCCAACTCGAGCTCGATCGTGTGCGCACCGCAGGCATGGCGTCGATCCTTCCGCACAAAATCGAGCGGATGGTCGCTTCCCCGCTCGCGTTCTTGCGCGGATCGGCGCCGCTCTTCTACGAGCTCCTCGAACGTCACCCCGCGCTCCGGGCCGGCCCCCGGGGAGGAGGTTGGCTCGTCGGGGACGCTCACTTGGAAAACTTCGGCGCCTATCGCGCGGGAATTCTCTCGCCCGCGGAGTCGAAGAAGACCCGCGACGCCGAGCGAATCGTCTTCGGGCCGAACGACTTCGACGACGCCGTCGTCGGTCCGTGGCGTCTCGACGTACTCCGCCTCGTGGTGAGCCTGGTGCTCGGTGGTCGAGAGATCGGAGCGGACGGTCCGCGCGCCCTGACTGTCTGCGATTCCCTCATCCGCTCGTACGTCGGGTCCGCCTTCCATCGCACGAGACTTCCGGCTGCGCCCGCGCCGGTGAGGGCCCTCGTCGATCAGGTTCGTGCGCGCACCCGCAAACAGCTGCTCGACGCGCGGACCCGCGTGGTGCGCGGAACGCGCCGATTCGTCCGTGGCGAACGCTACCTCGATATTTCTCCTAAATTGCGCAAGAAAGCCGACGATGCCTTTGCGAAGTACGTGCGCCGGCTCTCGGCCAGGGAGCGTCCGCCCGAGCATGCCCTCGACGTGATCGACGCGGCATTTCGCGTGGCCGGCACCGGGAGCCTCGGCTGCTTGCGAATCGCCGTTCTGGTCCGCGGCAAGGGGGGTGAGCAAGGCGAGTGGATCTTCGACATGAAAGAGGAGGGAATCCCGTCGCCGGCGAAGACGGTCCGGCCCCCGCGCCTCGAGCCGGCCGAGCGCGTGATCACGGCCATCCGGGCGTGCACCGCCCAACCTCCGTTCATGATCGGCAGAACCCGGTTGCGCGGCTCGTCGATGTTCGTTCGGCGTCTTGCCCCTCAAGAGGACAAGATCAATCTCGCCACGCTCAGAAGCGAAGACTTGGAGCCGCTCGCGAGTCATCTCGGCGCCTTGCTTGGAGCAGCCCATCGCCGAGGAGCGAAGGACGGGCCGGAGAAACCATGGAGCGACGAGGATTGCGAGCGCCTCCTGGCGAGGGCGATCGCCCTCGCCGGGGCGCACGAGGCCATCTACCTCGCGTACTGCGATCTCGTGCGCCGATGAACGGCGGCGGCGCCGCGCGCTTCTTCGACGCAATTGCCGGACGCTACGAGCGGACGTACGCCCTCGGCTCCGACGAATCGCGGCGGCGCATGCGCCGCGTCGTACGGGAACTACCGCGGCCCCCGGGCTCCGTGCTCGATCTGGGCGTCGGCACCGGGAGAGAGCTCACCGCGTTGCTCGACGCGGGGTACACGCCGACCGGCGTCGATATCTCCGGAGAGATGCTCGTGCGTTGCGCGCGGCGGTCGCGCCCGGTGCCGCTCGTTCGCGCGGACTTTTGGGAGCCGCTGCCGTTCCAGCGGGCATCGTTCGACGCCGTGCTGGCTCTGCACGGGACTCTCGCACACCCGCCGAACGACCATTCGATGGAAGCCCTGGCGCGCGAGCTATCGCGTGTCGTTCGCCCGGGCGGCGCGTGGATCGCGGAGACACCCTCGCCGGCGTGGTTGGACCGACTCGACGCCCTGCCCGCGTCCGAGGAGCGCCGCGTGCGCCGCACGGGCCCGCAAACGTGCGTGTACGAGGATCACGTGGTGGGTGCGTCGGTCGACGCCCGCGTCCTGACCGAGGACCAATGGCGCCAGGCAATGGGGGGTGACTGGCGTCCGTACTTCGACCCGATCAGCGACGCCGAGTGGCTCATCGTGGCGACCCGCGTCTGAGGGACCCACCGCCTGGGCGTACAAAGAAGCAGGCCGGGGCCGGTTCCCGAAGGAAACCCGCCAGATCACCCGTCTGAAAAGCGCAGGTCTTGCGTTCGCGCGCATTTTCGGTCGTCTGAGGCGAGGGCGATCGAAGCGGGCAGGCATCGAAAGGCGCCGTGAGGCTGTTCGGCGCGCTCTGGCGCCGGGACGACGCGGCTCGGCCGAAGTGGCTCGACTTTCGCACGGCCGGCGCACGGAGGCCGCACCATGATCGCGACGTTCCGTCGGCAAAACCTCGAGAAGGCAATCTTTCTGGCTGCCACGGTCGGCCTTGGCTGCCACGAGGCTCGGGAGCCAGCTTCACCCGTCCCGGGCGCTCGAAGCGCCGGACCCCCCTTGGCGCGCGCCGGCAGTCCGAGCATCGTCGGGACAGTCCTGGTCTCGAGCACCGGGAAACCGCCGACAGACGGCGGCGTCGTGTATCTCGAAGACGCGCCCAAAGAGCCCGGGATGGCCAGGACCACGACGATCGACGTCTACCACAAGGAGTTCTCGCCGTTCATCTCTGTCATCACGACCGGCGGAAGCGTCACCTTTGGAAACAAGGACGCCCTCACCCACCACGTTTTTTCGCCCGACGTCAGAGATTGGGACACGGGGTATATCCAAAAAAACGGCACTGCCTCGAAGACCTTCGAAACGGCCGGCACGATTGCCCTCCTGTGCAACATCCATCCGGAGATGCTGGGCTATCTGCTGGTCATCCCCTCGACCTACTTCGGCAAGCTCGCCCCTGACGGCAAATATGCGATCGCAAACGTCCCGTCGGGCACCTACCGAGCGACCGTTTGGGCCCCGCGCCTGCGTCCGGCCACCCAATCCGTGACGGTGACACCGCCGGGGTCCGCAACGGCCAACTTCGAACTGCTGCCGGCCGGTTCCACCAACTGAACTTTAGGGCGCTCGAATGGGGCGTGGTGAACGTGGCCGGAGGCGGTCCGTTCGCTCGCGGGGTGGGTGGCGCTTGTCGCGGCCAAAGCCGGCACGATGCGTGCGTCCGCTTCCGCTTGCCATGAGCCAGCCACGCCCGCTGCATTGTTACGAGTACATCGACCGTCCGTACGAGAGAGTGCGGGAGCTGTTGCACCGCGACCCCTCGAAGCTCCTGCAACGAGCGACGACGTCGGCCGCCGCGCGTACCAACGCCTTAGTCGCGAACTTGCACCTTCAGGTGGGCGGAATCGAGATTGGTGTCGACGTCCGTGTTCTCGTGCGTCGTGTCCGCGACCAGCAGGCGACCTCCACGGATCCGGCGGTGACTCGTCTCGAGCTTTCCTGGGAGGCGGTGCGCTTGCCGGTGCTCTTCCCGGCGATGCTGGCCGAGGTGGCGGCGCGCCCTCTCTCGGCGACCGAAACTCGGCTGGACGTCGACGGCAGCTACTGGCCGCCGCTCGGCCCGGTCGGAAACGCGATCGACGCGGCGGGAGGGCACCACATCGCGGAAGCCACGGTGCATCGTTTCTTGGTCGATCTCGTTGAACAGATGCGGCAGGAAATGCCATGAAGACGGCGCACCGCTCAGCCCCGGCGCCGCCCTCGGCGCGCGCCGGGGAGGCCGAGAAGCCTGCGGCGTAGAAAGGACGGCGATGACGGAGGCTGGCGAGTTGGAGAGCGCGGTCGCCGCGCACGATGCCGCGCTCGCGGCGCTGGGTCTCGACATCTGGGTCGGCAACGAGCCGACCTTCACGGATCGTTACTCCCACGCCGACGAGTGGACCGCAGCGGCGCTCGGCCCCGACAAGCTCCGGCGCGCCGAGCAGGTGGTCGCACAGTGGGGGGCCGAGCAGCCTGGCTGCGCCGTGCTGCGGAGCATCGGCCGGAAGTATCCCGGAGAAACGAGCCCTCGGTGGAGCTTCGGGCTGTATACGCGCCGAGACGGAGGGGCCGCCTGGTCCGGGCCGTGCGATCCGCTGCTCACACGAAAAACGGCGCCGGCAGATCTCGACGTGTTTCAAGCGAAGCTCGACGCCGCCTTCGCGAGCCAGGGATTCGCGCGTAGGACCTTCCTTGGACCGGGCGACCGGCGCATTCTCGTCGCTCCCGACCCTGCGGCCCCGCTGCCCGATCCCGCTCACGATGGGCGCCCCTCGAGGCCGTCGATCCACGGCCCGCCGACCGCCGAAAAGACTCTCCGCGACGACCTCGCGAACGAAGGGTTCTACCTTCTCATCGTCTCCAGCCGCGAGGAGTCGGGGCAGACGGTCGCCTGCGTCGAGCTGCCGGCGGTGGACGACGTCGCTCTGTTTCTCCTTATGATGAGCATCATTTCCGGGGCGGCCGACGCATCGGGCTTGCCGTCGCTCATTCTGTGCGGCTTCTCGCCGCCTGTGGACGCGAGCGTTCGGTGGACAACCGTCACACCCGATCCGGCCGTGGTCGAGATCAACATGGCGCCGCACCGGACCGTCCTCGGATTCTTGCGAGACAACCGCCGCTGCTACGCCATGGCGGCGGCGGCCGGATTGGAGCCGTACCGGCTGCACTTCAACGGCGCGGTCGCAGACTCGGGCGGCGGTGGGCAGATCACGTTCGGTGGACCGTCTCCGAGTCGAAGCCCGTTTTTTCTCGAGCCGCGGCTGCTTCCCCGCCTCATCCGGTACGCGCTGCGGCACCCTGCCCTCTCGTACTTGTTTGCGCATGACTACATCGGTGCGTCGGGCCAATCGGTGCGTCCGGACGAACATTGTGCGGACGCGCACGGTGAGCTCAAGCTCGCGCTCGCCCTGCTCGACCGCCACGTGCCCTCGGACCCGGCGACCATCTGGTCGAGCCTCGCGCCGTCCCTGACCGATCCGGTCGGAAACAGTCATCGTGCGGAACTCAATATCGAGAAGCTGTGGAACCCCTACCAGCCCGGCCGCGGTCAGCTCGGCCTCGTCGAGTTCCGTGCCTTCCGGATGCAGCACACGCCCGAACGGGCCGCGGCGCTGGCGACACTGCTGCGCGCGATCCTGGCCATGCTGACGACGGGTGCCTGCCGAGCGGAGCTCGTCGATTGGGGAGCCGCGCTGCACGACCGCTTCGCCCTGCCGTTTTATCTCGAGGCGGACTTGCGCGAAGTCCTCGGCGATCTCGAGACCGCGAATCTGGGTCTCGCGCGCGCGCTTCGAGCCGAGCTCGAAAACGACGGCTGCCGCCCCTGGAGCGAGATCGAGTTCGAGGGGTGCGTCATCACGATACGGCGCGCACTCGAGTTCTGGTCGCTCCTCGGCGACGCGAGCAATCAGCAGGGGACCACTCGACTGGTCGATGCCAGTTCGAGTCGGGTGGAGCTCGCGTTGCGTCCGGCGAAAGACGAAGGTGCCGAGGCACTCGGAAGCTGGCAATTGCGCGCGGAGGGGATCGACCTACCGATGCGCGCGGAGTCGGGTGCGGGCGGCCCGGTGCGCGTGTTCGGGGTGCGCTACCGCAGTTTCGCGCCCACAGTGGGGATGCACCCTCTGCTCGGTGCGCAAGTCCCCGTGCGATTGCTCCTCGTGAATCGAGCGAAGGCGGAGGCGCTCGAGATCGCTCTCCACGAGTGGCGACCCGACGGGCAGGCATACGACGGGCTTCCGGCCGACCTGGGAGCGGCTGCAGAGCGACGCGCTGCCCGCTGCGTGCGGCGGCGCATTGCGCTGAACCAGGTGCCCGCGGTACGCCCCGTGCCCCTGGGATCCCTCAGCGAATACTCCTTGGACCTACGCTACGCGCCCGCGTCCCTTTCCGACTTCGAGCCGCGGTCGTGAACTTGCCAGACGATCTATGCCGGAGCAGGGCAGCCCTGGTGAGCCGCGCTGGAAGGGGGGAAAGCTATTTCTGATCGCCCCCAGAGTCAGGAGGACGGCGGAGCAGGCTGGGGTCGCGGACGCCGCCGGCCGACCAGCGGGCGTCGTCATCAGTAAGCCATTCCAGCTGTTCTCGCACGGCCGCTTGAAGCGCCGGCGCATTCGTGTGCCCCACGTTCGCGTAGATCACCCGAGTCGGTAGGCCACGGCGCTCGATCCGGCCCGCGGCCGCAGTGGCCGGTGGGCCGCACCAACTGGACCCGCACCCAAAAAGTACACGCTTTCCGCCGCGGGCACCGAACTGGCCGATATTCCAGTCTCGCCACTGGTCGACGCCGCCGTCGAGGAGCACGACGCGGGGAAAGCGGGCAGGGTCCCATTGTGCCAGCAGCGCGGCTTCGACCGCGCCGAGCGAGAAGCCCGCGAGGAGCGGCCGGTCGACGTCGACGCGGCCAGCGAAGCGTTCGGCCAACGCGCGAAGGGCGGCGTCGACGTGAAGCCGCAGACGTTCACCACCCGGGAGCGTGAATCGGCGCTCGGCTCGGGTCGAACGCTGCGGATCGTCGTCGCCGCGCGGACAAAGAACGAAGGCAGCCCCTTCCGTGATGTTCCGCCAAGCATCGCAGTGCGGCTCGGGACGGCCGCCCAGGCCGTGCAGAGCGACCACGAGCGGCCGATGCGGCGCGTCGGCGGCCGGCTCTGCGACGACGGCGTCCGGAAACCCCGGCACGTGAACGACCAATAGCGGCGGCGGCCCGGGAGTCCACTGCGGGAAACTCGGCTCGGGCTCGTCGCACGTCACCGAGCGCGGATCCCCACGCGTGGCCTCGAGTCCTTCCGCCCCCGCGGGACGCTCGGGAAGCCGAGCGTTGGGACCTTCGAGCGCGCAGGCGGCGATGGCAATCGAAAGTGCCAATGCCGCAGGCCGTGCCGCGATAGAAACCGGCTTCACCGGAAGATGATGAAACACCGCACCAGGGTCAATGAGGCATCGGCAATGTAACTTTGTCGAAAACCCGAGATAGCCTCGGGTGTAGGATTGGGCTTTCTGCGAGCGCTTCCCGATTAATTAGTTAGCGGAGGAGCGAGGTTCTTCCTCCGGGACTTCTTTTGCGGGCAAAGAAGTTTGGGTCACGTCGAGAAATGCTGCGGGCAAGAAGAAACGTCACCCTGGCCAATAAGAAACGACGCCCGGCCAATGAGAAACGACGCCTGGCCAATGAGAAACGTCGCTCCGCCAATCAGAAACGTCGCTCCGCCAATCAGAAACGTCGCTCCGCCAATCAGAAACGTCGCTCCGCCAATCAGAAACGTCGCCCGGCCAATCAGAAACGTCGCTCCGCCAATCAGAAACGTCGCTCCGCCAATCAGAAACGTCGCTCCGCCAATCAGAAACGTCGCTCCGCCAATCAGAAAGGTTTCGCCGACAAGGATGAGCATGATGCCGAAAACGGTTCATGGCGCCTCCCGTCGAACGAGGACCCGCGCATCCCGACCTTTCGGGGCGCCGGGCCCCGGTTTTCGAGTAAGCCGGACGAAAGCTCTGGCAGGGGCCGCCATTTGCTTGAGCGTGGATCCGAGATAGTTTGCCGAGTGTAGAGGCGTCCCATCGTGCCGCGAGCCATCGCAAGGGGTCCAGATGGGCGAGCCGAGTTTACACTCGAGCTGGACGATCAGCGTGCCTTCCTCCTCGGCCGGACGCCCGATCGGGAAGCGGTGCCACCGGAGTCCGGTGTCGAAGGCCGAGCGGTCGAAGCCATCCCCGTGCCTGGGCCAAGCGTCTCGGGCAACCATGCCCTGGTCTGGGCCGAGGCACAAACCGTCTGCATTCGCGATTTGAGGAGCCGAAACGGCACCTGGGTCCTCCTGCCGAAAGGCCAATCCATTCGCATCGGCGGTCCGGAGGTCGTGGTGCAGCTCGCGCAAGCCGTAGGCAGCTCGGCCTCGGGCGACGAGCCGGCCGCACCGACCTGGCGCACCGCGCGCGAGTACTCCCGGGCGATCGCAAGCTCCATCGAGCGATGGTTGCTTGCGCACGGTATGGAGGCGCGCGCGAGCGTGGTCGCGGACCAGAGCGACGACTCGCATCCGACGGGGATCCCCCTTGCGCCCGGCGATTCGCTCCACATTCTGCCGCTCGGGACGACCGACGCCAGCTGGTCCAAATTGCTCGAGCGCATGTGGAGTTGGACGGCGCGTCAGAACGCGATTTACGAAAACGAGGAGGAAACCCGTCGAGAGGGGATGATCCTCGCCTCTCGCGCCATCCGTGCCGCCCACGCCGACGTCGTCGAGGCGGCGAAAAAGGGTGCGCCGACGCTGCTTCTCACGGGCGCGACCGGGGCGGGAAAAGAGATGCTCGCGGAAGTCTTCCACCGGCACTCCGGCCGGAATGGCCCATTCGTCACCGTAAACTGCGCGATGTTCAGCAAGGAACTGTTCCGCTCCGAGCTCTTCGGCGCGGAGGCCGGGTCGTTCACGGGCGCGACGCGCCGCATCGTCGGCGCGGTGGAACGAGCCCAGGGCGGCACCTTGTTCCTCGACGAAATCGGGGAGATGCCGAGCGACATCCAGCCGATGCTCCTGCGCTTTCTCGACCGCCGCGAATACGAGCGGATCGGTCAATACGGTCGGGCTCAGCGGGCCGACGTTCGTGTGGTCGCGGCCACGAACAAGGACCTTCGGGACGCCGCGCGCACCGACGCCTTTCGCGCCGATCTATGGTTCCGGCTCTCGGTCTACGAAGTCGAAGTGCCCCCGCTGCGGGCGCGTTGGGACGACGTGAGCGCTTACCTCGAGACCGTGCGCACGGAGGGTGGGCGGACGTCCGTGCGCGAAGCGCTGTCCCCAGAGGCCGTCGAGCTCCTGCGAGCGTATCCTTGGGACGGGAACTTTCGTGAGCTCCGGGCCGTTGCGGACCGCCTTTCGGGTGTCGGGCGATCCGGCCCGATCGACGCGACGGCTTGCCGGCGCGAGCTCAATCGGGGGGCGCTCCGGCCGATGTCCTCGGCCCCGGGTCCGACGCCCGCGGCAACGCCCGATTGGGGGGCACTCGTGTCCCGAGCGGTGCAGGGCTTTGTCGAAGATCACGGCCGCGAGCCGAACAGCTGGGACGATCAAAAAGAGTGGAACGAGAAGTATCTCAAGCCGCTTCTCTTCTTTCAGTTGAGCGGCGCAGCTGCCCACCCGGCGCCCACGGACGAGGACGCCCTGTCGTCGATCGCTGCGAAGACCGCCGCCCGCGTGCACGCCGACCGTGGCACGGCGGCCAAGCAGCTCGCTCGCTACTTCGAGCGTTTCGGATTGAAGTCGGACGCGTAACAGCACTCGGCATCGGAAGTGTGGAGTGCGGACCCAACTCCCGGAGCGCGATCGCGATCGTGGATCAATGAGGGCCGAACTTCAATGATCTCGGCAGGATAACACCTGGCGCGCGACATGCGACGGGGGCGGGTATGTCCTCCGTACCCAAACTCATCGCGGCCAAAGCCGTCGAATCATCGGATCGTTCCCCCTTTTCCTCCCCCGACCGGACCCCCTGGGCCGCAGCGCTCGATTCGCCGGAAAGTCTCATGGGCCCAACCGCCTTCGGGAACGTTTGGGGAGACATCATTCGCGGGCGCCTGAGACCCCTGCGTGAAGCGTCGACCGACCGGTCGGTTTGCCTCTTTGGCCAAGCCGCCGATCGCCCCTGCGCGCTCGTCCCCGACGACGCGTCGCTCGTCGTGAGAGTCCTTTGCGGAGAACCTCGGAAAGCGCTGGCCGCGGAAATGGGCATCGCCTTGTCGACCGCCACCGGTCGATTCCTGCGCGCGCTCGACAAGCTGGGGCTGGGCGGTCGCAACATTCCCCTCCCGCTGGTGCTCGCAGCCCAGAGCTGGGCGGGCGCGGACGTCATCCCGACCGCCCGCACCGCGTGGTTCGATTACGAAGGTGCGCACTGCTTGGCCCTGAGCGTGCCCCGGCCCTCCACCGAGCGCCTCGCTGTGCTGACGCGCGGACAACAGGAAGTGGCGCTCTGGCTGATCGAAGGAATGACGCGATACGAGATTGCCAACCTCCGTCGGACCTCCGTGCACACTGTGGCGCGTCAATTCCACTCAATCTACAACACATTGCGCGTGACCGGTCGCTACGAGCTCATTCGCCGCGTCGTGGAACTCGATTGCTTCAGCGAACCTCGCGGGCCGAATCCGCCGTAGCGCGTCGCTCGAGGGACTTACGTTTCGTCCCCTTCGGAGACGACGCTGAGCGTGAACGGGACCTGGACGTGGATGTTTCCGCCGCCGTGGGGTGGTTCGAAGACTCCCTGCTCGATGCGATGAACGATGCACGCAACGGTGCTGCTGCCGAGGATGGTCGCGCCGCTCGTGTCTACCTTGCGTACGCGGCCGTCGCTCCCGACCATGATATCGACCGAGATCGAACCTTGCGCTTTGGGATTGACGCGCAGACGTTTCTTGTAGCAACCGAGCAAGTCGTCGGTCATCCCTGCCAAAACCATGTTCGCGTTGTCGATCTCACGCTGGGTGTAATCCGGATCCGGTGCGGCGCGCGCGATCATGCGCGGCGGCTGGCAAGAAAGTTTGCACTCGACCTCTGCCGGCCCGGGAGACGGATTGGTCGACGCGAGCGAGGCTTGACCCGGCGATACCGCATGCGCCTCGGGGCCGGGCGACACGGCGGGCGGCGATTGCGCAGGGGGGCGCGAGGCCGAGCATGCGGCGCAAAGACAGGCGATCAGAACGACGCGGAAGACGCGGGCAGGGTCCATGGGTTAAGGGGAGCGGTGCAGCACTCGTGCCTCCCCAATTTCACAAACAACGGTCGAAAAGCCTCTCGCCCGCGTACGCAATTCATTCGTCGTTCGGCAAACGCTTCACTATCCGATCCTCGACGGAAGAGCGGATTGGTGCGGGGCGAAGAGCCTGGCCCAGTTGGCAAAGGGCCGTAGCTCGATGAACTGCGCCGCCATGAGGCCGCGCGCGACCAGCGGAAGCTTTCGCAGTTGCCGTTCGGCCTCCGCGCCGCTCTCGGACTCGAGCACGAAAACGACCCGTGTGGGCTTTTCCGTGGCGTAGGCCTCCCGTAGAACGCCCGTCGTGAAAAGCTCCCAGGCCCCCTCGAGCTCCGTCGCCAACTCGCTGCGAACGGCGTCCATGGGGGCGTTGGGTGCGACGTCGATGATGGCCATGATTTTCACTGGACTTCCTCCATCCCGGTCGGGGCGCGCCCGAGCTCGTGCGGGGAGCATGCCCGAGCTCGACCACGACGACGCAATTTTTTTGGATTTCGAGTCGGCCGATGACGGACTGTTTCGGTCATGCGTACTGTCCGTTCTGTCGTGGGGCTCATGACCCTCTTCGCGATGACCGCGGCCGGGGGGACCTCCGGTTGTGGCGGTTCGAGCGGCTGGAAAGGCGACGTCGGGAACAGCGTCGACGCCGGTACGGGGACCGAAACCGCCCCTGGAAGCTCGACCGCGAGCTCGGGGGCCGGCGAAGGCGGAGCCGTCGCCGTGCCCGCCGGCGGGGGCGGCGGCACGCTCACGCTCGGGCCGCCGGACGCCGGATCGGGCCTTTCGGCAGCGTCCGGCTGCACCTCGCAGGGGCAGTGCGTGAACTGGAGCTGCCCCAACTCCGGACACACGACGATCCACGGCACCGTCTACGATCCCGCAGGGCGTAACCCCCTCTACGACGTCGCCGTCTACGTTCCTCAGAGTCCGCCCGCACCGCTTTCCGTGGGCGCGTCATGCTCCACGTGCGAGAGCCTGATTACGGGCGGCGTGGTGGCGGGCGCGCTGACCGACGCCGCTGGGAATTTCTCGATCGTCGACGCTCCCACGGGCACCGGAGTTCCACTCGTCGTGCAGATCGGAAAGTGGCGCCGGCAGTACCTCATCGACGTGGCGGATTGCGCCGACACGCAAGAGGCCGCGCTGCGCCTGCCGGCGAACGCGAGCGAGGGCGATCTGCCGAACATCGCCGTGTCGACCGGCGGCGCCGATTCGTTGGAGTGCCTGCTGCGGCGCATCGGCGTGGACGCGGGCGGCGACGGCGGCACGGGCGAGTTCGTGAGCGGCGCAGCGAGCGGCGGCCACGTTCACGTCTTCCAGGGAGGAACGAACGCGGCGGCCGCGAGCGGCGGCGTGGCCGGTACGCCGATTGCGGGCGCGGCGATGGCGGGCGGTTCGCCCGCCTCGGCGACGGCCCTGTGGCCCTCGTCGGCGGCCTTGCAGCAATACGACATTGTCCTTCTTTCGTGCGAAGGCGGTGAGACCGCGAATCCAAATCCCCAAGCCTTGAACGACTATGCGGGATTGGGGGGGCGCGTGTTCGCGTCTCATTTTCATTACAACTGGTTCACGCTGCCGCCCTTCGCAGGATACAACCTCGCGACCTGGACCCGTGGAACGAACAACACCGGGAACATCGCGGCGCGAATCCAGACGACCTTGTCCGACGGAGTCACGCCCTTTCCAAAGGGCGCGGCGATGGAGCAGTGGCTCACGAACGTGAACGCGCTGACCGGCGCGACGCCGGAATTGCCCATTCAGGTCTCGCGGCACAACGCCGACGTGAGCGCAGCCAATACGCCGTCGACCGCGTGGATCGTCGCGGACCCGGGCGCACCGGTTCCCGGCGCAACGCAGTACTTCTCCTGGGACATGCCCGTTGCCAGCTCGAGCCAGCAGCCGTGCGGTCGCGTCGTATACAGCGATTTGCACGTCGGCGCAGCCTCCGGCGACTACGGGCAAGGGCCGGCCACGCAGAACGTGCCGCCGGGAGCCGTGACACCGAGCGGATGCGCGAACAATCCGCTCTCGCCCCAAGAAAAGGCGCTCGAGTTCATGCTCTTCGACTTGTCGTCGTGCCTGACTCCAGTGAGTCAAAAGCCCCACGCGCCAGGAACCGCCCTGTAAGGACGTCGGTTTGGCGACACGGTGACGAAGCGCGGCTCGATCGCGCTCCTACGGAGCCCTGGCGCAGCGAAATCCGATGTACCCGTCGCGCTGCGTGGGATCGAGCTGGCTGCGATGGGGGGGCAAAAGACCCGTCGCGTCGTAGCCGAAGCTGCCGCCCCGGAACGCCCGGTCACCGTCCGCGGTCAAATACGCGCAGTCGACGCATGGATCGGCGTAGGCGCTGACCACCGAGTCCAAGCTCCACTGCCAGACGTTTCCCGCCAAATCGACCTGACCCCAAAGGCCGGCGCCGAGTGGCGCGGTTCCTACGGGCGCAACGCTCGAGGAGCCGTTGCATTCGCCCGAGCCCGATGGGTAATAGCAACCGTAAATCGCGTATTGATTCGACGTGCCAGGCGGGGTCGAGCCCCACGGGTATTCGCGTTGCTGGCTGCCTCCAGCCGCCGCGTATTCCCACTCCGATTCGCTCGGAAGAAACCCGCCGTCCCAGATGCAGAACGCCTGCGCCTCGTACCAGGTCACGCAGTTGAGCGCGACGGCGTCTTGGCCGCTCGGCGCGTCCGTCCAGGTCCCGTAGCCGGAGTCGCACGTCAAGTTGTCGTTCGTCGGCGCGACGTTGGCGTCGTCGGCCGCCGCCCATCCCGCTTCGTACGTCCCGGCGCTCGCGCTGTTGGCCACCCCCATTCCCCCGTTGAGGTGCGTGTGCTTGCCCGAGCCCGCAGCCGGCAGCCAACCGCCGCTCCATGCCGTCGCGAACGCACGGAACCGGCCGACCGTAACGGAGTACTTGTCGAGCCGAAAGCCGCTCACCGTCGCCGGATCGGCCAGGCCTGTCGCGCCCGAGCCGTCGTTCTCGTAGGTCCGAGCGTACGTACCCCCCGGGACCGTCAAGCTGAGGCAGCAGCTCTCCTCTGCCGACCCGCAGCTCGTGGTGCCCGGCCCGCTCGCGCGGCAGCTCGGAGGCACCCTATCCCCGCCACATGCCGGACTGCCGCACGTGGCGTCGCTGCCGCCTGCCGGGCTCGCGTCCGTTTTGGAGGTCGCCCGGGGTGCCGACGAACATCCCGGGAGAGCGACCGTGATCGCGAACCAGAACACCGAAGCGTACGACGAAGCGAACAAGGAGACTTTACCCAAGGCACAGTATGTCTCGGAGACCTGCGAGCCAGCAAGGGACCGAGAAAGACCGTGACGAGGCTTCCTCTCCTCCTCCGCGGAACGGTCGCCCGCGTCAGGTGCTCGTCTTCTTCCAGCCCTCGAGCTCCGTGATGCGAGAAAACCACGCCTGCACGTTCGGAAACTCGGCGACCGGAGCGTCGACCTGCTTCGCATACATGAGCGAGGACGCGAGGGTCAGATCCGCGATGGTGAGCATGTCGCCAACGATGTACTTCTTTCCGTCCAGGCGCTTGTTCAGAACGCCCGCAAAGCGGCGAAAGTTCCCGAGCGCGTCCTGAATTTTCCCCGCGTCGGGCTCGCCGAGCCCCATCATGCCCTTGAACATCCTCTCGAAGCCCAGGGTGCCCATCTGCGGGGAAAAATGCGAGGCATCCCAGAACTGCCAACGTGTGACGTCGGCACGAGCGGCTTCGTCGCGCGGCAGGAGGCCCGACTCGGGTTTCTTGGAGGCGAGGTACTGCATGATGGCCCTCGACTCGGTGAGAACGAAATCGCCGTCGACGAGCGTCGGGACGGCGCCGTTCGGGTTCAGCGCGAGGTATTCGGGGTTCTTGTGCTCCCCTTTGGAGAAGTCGAGCTGCTTCTCTTCGAGCTGGATACCCAAGACCGCGGCCGTGAGGCGAACGCGGCGGACGTTGGGGGACAGTGGGTTGTAATAAAGCTTCATGGGTGACCTCCGGGGTGCAGAGAAGGCTCCCGCACGCCGCGGGTGTCAAGGCCGGCGGCAGCCGCGCGTCTGCGCTTTCATGGGAACCGGCTGCTGGCGGCTGATCGCCGCGGGGCTCTTCGCGTCGGCCGCGTTCGACGGCCCGACCGCCGCCGCGCACGATCTCCAGTCGAGCCAGCTTCGGCTTCGAATCGCGGGCACTCGCGTCGAAGGGGAGTGGGAGATTCAGCGCGCGGACGCCCGGACAGCGCTCGACCTCGAACCGCGGCAGAGCGGGCAGGCGGGCCCCCGCGAGTTCTCCGACCTCGAACCTGCGCTGCGCGCTTACCTCGCCGGCCGCCTATCGTTGTCGACGGCCGACCGCAGCTGTCCGCTCGAGGTGGGCCCGGCGCGGGTCGAGGGCCGGTCCGTCGCGACCCAATGGGTCTTTCCTCTCTCCGCCACATGCCCCATCGAGCCCGCCCGACTGTCGATCCATTGCGACCTGCTCTTCGACCGCGACCCCGGGCACCGCGCGTATTATTCGGTCGAGGACGCGCGCGTCACGCAGGTGGGGCGCTTCCGCGACGACCTTCGCTCCGTCACTCTCGATGTCCATCAGTTTCATTTGTGGGCGGCTTTCCTCGAATTCGTCCGAGATGGTGTCGAACACGTCTTGTCCGGATGGGATCACCTGCTTTTTCTGCTCGCGCTTCTGCTCCCCGCGCCCTTGGAACTCGCCGGTGACGCTTGGCTGCCGCGAAGGGGGTTCCGCGCAACGGCGAACGACGTGCTGAAGATCGTCACGGCGTTCACGCTGGCGCACTCTCTGGCGCTCTGCGCGTCGTTCTTCGGATGGATATCGCTCCGCGCGCAGTGGATCGAAGTGGGGATCGCGCTCTCCGTGCTCGCCGCAGCATGGAACAATCTACAACCGTTCCTCCCCCGGCATGCTTGGGCGATGGCCTTTGGGTTCGGGCTGGTCCACGGGCTCGGATTCGCCGGGGCGCTACGAAACCTCGCGCTCCCGAACCAGGCGCGCGGCATCGCGCTCGCGGCCTTCAACGTCGGGGTAGAGCTCGGCCAACTCGCGGTCGTCGCTCTCGTCCTTCCGTTGCTCGTCGTCACGGCCAAGCGACGCTGGTATCCGCGCTTGGTGATGGGCGCAGGATCGCTTCTCATCGCCTGGGTGGCCGCGGTTTGGATCCTCGAGCGGGCGTTCGGGTTTTCGTTTGCGTAGACTACTTCACGTGGCTGAGAAACGTTTGCCCGTTCGGTGAGCCGAGGCCGGTCACGTCGTCGTAGCCGACCGTCGTGTGAATGGAGAGAAACTCCGGCGGAAACTCGATGAACGACCCGCACACGCCACCGGGAGACTCGCTGAAGTCGAACGTGGCGACAATGCCCGGCGCGGGGCTGACCGCAACCGGAGACGCAAGGGGGAGGGCGTCGACGAACGCGCCGCTCTTCGAGGCCTTGTAGAGGAGTGGGTTGGAGAACCCCAACGTTCGCTTCGCGTGCTGCTGCGCGAGCGCGATGACGCCCGCGAACAGCGGGGAGGACAGGCTCGTTCCGCCGATGACGATTTCCTGGTACGTGCCGGTGAGCTGCGAAGTTCCGATGACGAAGCCGGTCACGGGATCGGCGACCATGCTGACGTCGGGAACGACGCGAGCCGGGACGCCGGGGGTGTTGGCAATGCTCGAGGGAACGATTCCCTGCTGATAGGTCGGCTGAGGGAAAAGAATGCTGACCCCGCCTCCGCCGCCGAAATAAAAGAGGCCGGGAGCCGATGGACACCAAACTTCCTCGAAGGAAATCGGTGGCGGTTCGGCGTCGCCTCCGCTTCCCTTGCCCCGTCCGCCGTCGTCCGCGGCTGCGCCGTCGTCCCCGGACGCGTCATCGTCCCCGGAAGCGCCGTCGTCCCCGCCCCCTTCGGACCCTCCACCCGCGCCGGAGCCCGCCTCGGGCGTGCTCGCATCGGACGGATCGGCTCGGTGGCCCAACGCACCACGCGCAATCGCCTTCGACGTGGGCGCTGGACCGCCTTCGGACGGAACTGGACCAGAGCTGTCTCCACCGGCGCCGGCATCGGGCTCCGGCGTGACGACGGGCACATATTCGAGGAAGCTCACGCCGGTTTCCCAGCCCGTCTCCCAGAGCCGCTGACCGAGATTTCCAAGCGCCAGCGACGTCCCGCCGACGGACGTGATCGTCGACAGCGATCCTGGAAAGCTGATTGTCGGATTGCCAAATCCAGCCGAGTCATCCCCGCTGTCGCCGGAAGAAAAGTACAGCCCAATTCCTTTGAGCGCGGCTTGGGTTGCGAGCGCCTCCCAAATGAGGGCGTCGGTGAGGCCGGCTTCGACCTGCGTCTCGTACGAGTTGGACACGATCGTCGCAAGCTTCTTCTCGATGATGAGATTCACGGCAGCGACGAGGTCCTGGTCCGACTGGCTCTGCGCGGCGACCGCGACGATTCGCGCGCCTGGCGCAATCGCGTGCGCGGCCTCGACGTCCAACGTCTGCTCGATGTACCACCCGGGATCGGGCAGGGTGGCCGTCCCCGGAGCCCAGTACGTCGCGAGCTGCGAGGCAGCCAACGGATAGTCGGAATCGTTTTGGGCGGCGTAGGTCTGCACGTCCGAGAGCAGCGTCGGCGACAGGTACGCGTCCACCACGGCCACGGAGACGCCCGTCCCGTCGTTGCCCTTTCGGACGCTCGACGTGAAGCCGTAGGCCTCGCGGATCTGCGAGGGAACGTAGCCGCAGGGTGCGTAGGTGAGAGGGGGATAGCCCGGAGCGTAGGGCGGGTCGACGGTGTCGGGCGTCGAGCCGAACCACTCCGAGCACTGGCCGGTGCCGCCGATGGCGTTCGGCGGAATCGGGGAAACGCCGGCGTCACCGCTTGCGGCCACGGTGGGGGCCTTGATGGAGTCGCGTCGGATGCCCCCGACGACCACGTTGCGCGGCTTCATCTGCAGCGGCGTCGTCAACCCAAGGACCCCGAGCACGGCATTCTCGATGGCATGGGGGACCGTCGGGGGATCGATCGGTGCGCGTCGGAGCTGGCTGTCCACTTGGTAGAGTCCGAGCCGGGTCGAGAACGCGCGGCTGACTTGCGCCGCGGATCCCGTGGCCGCGACGAAGGTGCGATTGGCCGGCACGTGCGTCACCTGGAGACCGCTGGCTTCGAGGTGCGCGCGAACGGCCGCGACGTCGGCGTCGCTCGGCCCGTACTTCGCGTCGAACTCGGCGTCGGTAAGAAAGCGCCCGTACTGGGGGCTGTCTGGGTCGCTGATGGCGGCGAGCTCGGCGGCCGCGGCCGCCGTATCCTTCGTTTGGAGGTGCACCTGGATCGCGATCGGCTCGTCGTCGGCCACTCGACCGGCGAGGCGCGCGGAAGTCGCCCAACTGGGATGCGCCACGACGCGCCGAACACTCATGATCTTGGGCGAAGCGTGCGACGCCGACGTGCTGCCGCCCGACGAACAAGCAGCGACGCCCAGCGCCGACAACAAAGAGACGCAAGTGAGCCCCGAATGCATACGCATGGACATTTCCGAACCTCGCGGTTGTTTGGCAAATTGGATCGTGCGCTCACCGATCGTGGGGGCGCTCCCCCCGCCGCTTCCATTCGCAAACGCAGGCCTCCGCGGATCGGTCGGCGACCTCGCGCCACCTAAACGCCGTCCGAAGCGATGCGTCAATTGCAGTCGCTTACCGTCGGAGGCATGATGTCCAGATTGCAAGCGAGCGGATCGGTGCCGTTGCGGCGGGGACGACGAAGGAGCGTACTCCTTTGGCTCGCGGCCGCGGGCGCGATACCGGTCGGCGCGCTCTCGTGCGGAATAGGCGGAAACGCACAGTCGTCAATCAGCGGGGCTGGGATGAGCGACGCGGGCAGTTCCGCGCGCACTGGCGGTGGTGCGAATGGCCAGGTCGCGAGCGGCGCCGGTCCCAGCGCGGACGGCGCAATCGAGGCAGCGGCCCCCCGAGGCCCGGGGCCTGCCGAAAGCGGCTCGCCCAACCCCTCGAGGGACGCGCAAGCCGAGGGCAGCGGGTCGGAAGGGGACACGGGCGCGGCTACGGGCGCGCTGGTCGTCACACGACTGCGATGTGATCTTCGCGCGAACCCGCTCCAAGTGGAATCCGCGTCGCCGAGGTTGAGCTGGGAAATTCAAGCGACGGACCCTGGCCTTCGAGGGGAGACGCAATCTTCCTTCGAAGTGCTCGTTGCGTCGACTGCGCAGGTGCTTGCGGCCAACCAGGGCGATGTCTGGTCGAGCGGCCTCTTGCAATCGAACTCCGCGAAGACGACATACGCGGGGCCCCCTCTCGCTTCTCTGACGCAGGTGTTTTGGAAGGTGCGCGTCCGCGACTCCAGCGGCAAAGTCTCCGCTTGGAGCGAGCCGGCGGAGTGGACGCAAGGAATACGCAGCACCGCCGACTGGGGGGCCCAGTGGATCGGCGGGTCTACGACCTCGGCCGCAATGCCCATCTTCCGTCGCGAGTTCAGCGTCGCCAAGCCCGTCCAGCGCGCCGTCGTGTCCGTGTGCGGGCTCGGGCAATACGAACTCCGAGTCAACGGAACCAATGTGAGCGACGGCGTGCTCGAGCCCGGGTGGACGGATTTCGCGAAGACTTGTATCTACCGAACGTTCGACGTCACCGCGCTGCTCGCTACCGGCGCCAACGCGATGGGGATCCTCCTCGGCAACGGGATGTACAACGTCGTGGCAACGGCGGGACGCTACACCAAGTTCGCCGGTTCGTTCGGCTCCCCCAAGGTCATCGCGCACCTTCAAATCACGTTCACCGACGGGACGGAGGTCACGGTCGCCACAGACCCGTCCTGGCAGACGGCGCCGGGTCCCATCACCTTCACCAGCATTTACGGCGGTGAAGACTTCGACGCACGGAGCGAGCCGGCGGGCTGGGATCGGCCGGGATTCACGGCCACGCCGGCGTGGTCCGCGGCCACGGTCGCCGCGGGCAGCGCGCCGGCCCTCGTGGCCCAGGCGGTGCCGCCCGTGAAGGTCATGCAGGAGTTCCCCTCGGTGGGGGTGACGCAGCCTCAGCCGGGGGTGTTCGTGTACGATCTCGGCCAGAACTTCTCGGGCTGGCCTCTGCTCAAGCTCACGGGATCGGCAGGCGCGGTCGTTCGCCTCACGCCGGGAGAGTTGCTGGCAGCGGACGGCACGGTCAGCCAATCGAGCATGGGCGGGCCCATCTGGTTTCAATACACTTTGCGGGGCGGCGGCACCGAGACCTGGAATCCTCGGTTCGCATACACGGGGTTCCGCTACGTCCAAGTGGACGGCGCCGTTCCCGCCGCGAGCGCGGCCAGTTTTCCTACCAGGCCGCAGGTCGCGAGCATCACCGGGGAGTTCATTCACACGTCGTCGGATCCAGTCGGAACCTTCACGTGCTCCGATCCCGACGTGAACAAGGTCCACGCGCTCATTCTGGCCGCAATCCAGAGCAACCTTCAGAGCATCCTCACCGACTGCCCCCAGCGGGAGAAGCTGGGATGGCTCGAAGTCGGGCAACTCTTGGGGCGGGCGATGATGTTCAATCTCGACCTTCAGGGCCTCTTCGAACAAGAAGTCACGAATATGCAGGACTCTCAGCTCGCGAGCGGCCTGGTTCCGAGCATCGCCCCCGAGTACGCGGTCTTTTCGGGCGGGTATCGCGACTCGCCGGAATGGGGAAGCGCCTACGTCCTCGACCCGTGGAATATCTACCAAATGTACGGCGACTCGCAGGCGATTCGCCAGAATTACGCCGGCATGAAGCGCTACGTCGACTATCTCAGCGCCAAGAGCACGAGCGGGCTCCTGGCCTACGGACTCGGCGATTGGTACGATGTCGGACCCGCAGCGCCGGGCCCCTCGCAACTGACCACGAGCGGAGTCACGGCGACGGGCACACTCTTCGAGGATGCGACGGTCTTGAGTCAAGCCGCGACTCTTCTCGGAAATACGGGAGACGCGTCCACGTACAGCACGCTCGCCGCATCCGCCGCCAGCGCCTATAGCTCCAACTTTTGGAAGCCGGCAGGGTACTACGACCGGAACAGCCAGACCGCGAACGCCATGCCGCTCGCCCTCGGTATGGTCACGGGCGCCACGCGCGCGACGGCGATCGCCGCGCTCGTAAGCGACGTGACCGCTGCAAAATATCAGGCCACCGCGGGCGAGATCGGTTTCGGGTTCCTCGTCCAAGCGCTCTCCAGCGCGGGGCGCAGCGACGTCCTGCTCAGCATGGTGAAGCAGAGTGCCTTGCCGGGGTATCTCTATCAACTTCAGCACGGCGCGACCACGCTGACGGAGGCGTGGGACGCGAATCCGAGCGACTCCCAGAATCACGCGATGTTCGGCCACGCAGAGCGGTGGCTTTGGGAGGGCCTTGCGGGCATCACGACGGACCCGTCGGCGCCCGGCTTCCAGCGGATCCTGATCCAGCCGCAGATGCCCGCGGGGATCGACTCCGTCCAAGCGACCTACCATTCGTCCCAGGGAGTCATCTCGAGCGCGTGGGTCCGCAGCGCAACAGGAGTCGAAGTGACGGTCTCGATCCCCGTGAACACGGTCGCGACCGTGTACGTGCCGGCGCAGAGCGCGTCGTCGATCACGGAAAGCGGCGCGCCCGTCGCCATGGCAGCTGGCGTCACGGCGGTTCGACTCGGCACGGGTGTGGTCGCCGTCGACGTCGGATCGGGAACGTACGACTTCGTCGCGAAGTGACGAGACGTACGACGGGGGTGGCCCCGATCGGCTAAGAGAGGCGCAGCAACCTGAACGCGTGCGTCCAGCTGTTTTGGGTCAGACCCGGGATGCACCAAAGCATGCACAGCGGCTCGATCGCGCGCGCGGCTTCGACGCTCCCCATGTCGGCCGTGTCCCAACCGAACTGATCGAGGATCTTTCGCACTTCGGCTTTGGCTCCCGCGTCATTGCCGCAGATGAACATGGTCGGCGGTCCACCCGGGAACTTCGGGCTCACCATGAATGCATTGCCCACGCACGAGAAGACCTTCACGAAGTGCGCGGCGGGCGCCTTTTTCTGGAGGCGTTCCATCAGCGACTCGTTCAGATCCGTGAAAAATCGCAAGACGCCGTTCTGCGGCGGCGCGTCCGCGATCGGGTTGGTCGTGTCCATCACCGTCTTGCCCGCCAGATTGGACGGTCCCGCCTCTTCGATCGCCGCCACGGCAGCGCCGCCTTTGACGGCCAAGACGACGCTGTCGCCCCACTTCGCGGCCTCCGCGAGATTGCCCGTATGCGCCTTGGCGCCCGCAGCCGCCTTCCAGCTGGAGAGCTTGCTCGGTTCGCGGCTCGCACGCATCACTTCGTGGCCATGCTTGAGAAGCCCGTCGGCGAGCACCTGACCCACCTGACCCGAACCCAACACCGCTATTTTGCTCATGGTGTCTCCTCCTCGGCAGCGCGACTCTCGGCGGGCTGCTTCTTAGCATGTGCCGGGCTTTCACGACTCGATCAGTCGCCGAGCTCGCGCCGCCAAATCTTGATCAAAGCCGGTGCCCGAGGAACGAAATCGGCCAGCGTGTAGCCGTCGAGCGCTTCGAGAAACGCCGTCTTGGCCCGCTGCAGTACGGGCCTCAAGCCGCAGACCGGCGCGATGGGGCACGTATTCGTCTTCGGATCGAAACATTCGACGAGGTCGAAATCGGGCTCGGTGACCCGCACCACGGCACCGATGTTGATCGAGGCCGGCGGGTGGGCGAGACGAAGGCCGCCGCCGCGACCACGAACGCTCTCGACGAGGCCCTCGTCGACCAGAAGCTGCACGATCTTGACGAGGTGATTCTGGGAGATGTGATAGGCGCGGCTCACCTCAGGAACGGAGACGAGCCGATCGGGATGCGCCGCGAGATAGAGCAAGAGGCGCAGCGAGTAGTCGGAGAAGAGCGTGAGGCGCATGGGCGGCGGCGTTGACCCGCTGAGCTGAACGTTGTACTGAGGATACACCTTTGGTCCCCCGGCGTGAAAGGAGCTCTCATGAGCACACTCTACGAACAGCTTGGCGGTGCGGCGGCCATCGATAAGGCCGTGGACATCTTCTACCGCAAAATGCTGAGCGATCCGCGAACGTCCAAGTACTTCCAAGCTGTGGACATGGACCGCCAGGCCGGCAAACAGAAAGCGTTCTTGACGATGGTGCTCGGGGGCCCCAATCACTATACGGGCCGCGACATGCGAGCGGCGCACGCCCCGCTCGTAAAACTGGGTCTGTCCGACGTGCACGTGGACGCGGTGGTCGAGCATCTCGGAAGCACGCTGAAAGAACTCGGCGCGACTGACGCGCAGATTGCGCAAGTCGCCGCCGTCGCCAATTCCGTTCGAAACGACGTACTCGGACGGTAATTGCCTCGAGTTCTGTGCGACGGGCGAGCCGTGCAGGTTCGGCCGGGACAACGACTGCTCGATGCCTTGCTCGACGCCGGGCGTTCCGTGCCCAGTTCGTGCCGCGTCGGGGCGTGCCAGACCTGCTTGGTCCGAGCGACCAGCGGCGCCGCGCCCGCTCCGGCGCAGGCCGGCCTCAAAGACACGCTCCGCGCGGAAGGCTATTTTCTCGCCTGCGTCGCCGAGCCCGAGGCAGACCTCGAGATCACTCTTTCTGGCGCCGCCTTGCTCGAAGTGCCGGCGCAAATCGCGACCGTCGAGATCATGGGCGCCGACGTCGTGCGCGTGGTCGTGCGGCCGGACCGGGCGTTTGCGTATCGGGCTGGCCAGTTCGTGACGCTGGTTCGGGCCGACGGACTCGCGCGCGCGTATTCGTTGGCGAGTCTGCCGCCGGCACCCGGCGATCGCGGCACCGACGCTCTCGAACTGCACGTTCGCGTCCTGCCCTCCGGCCGAATGAGCACATGGCTCGCTGGCCCGGACGCGCCCGGGGCGCACGTGCGACTTCGGGGGCCCGCGGGCAACTGCTTCTATGTCGCCGGAAACCCGACGCAGCCGCTGGTGCTGGCCGGGACTGGAACGGGGCTCGCGCCGCTGTGGGGAATCCTTCGCGAAGCGCTGCGTGCCGGTCACACGGGACCAATCGCGCTCTGGCACGGCGCCCGCGTTGCCGCGGGGCTGTACTTGGTCGACGAGTTGACCGACTTGGCCCGCCGGCACCCCCAACTGGATTACCGGCGATGTGTACTGGATGGAGCGGGCGTCGATGGTGAGCTCTCCGGGCGCCTCGACCAACGGCTTCTCGAGCACGGCCCCTTCGCGGGTCACCGCGTCTACTTGTGCGGGGACCCCGCCTTGGTCGTCGAACTCAAGCAACGTCTATTCCTCGCGGGAGCGACGTTGGCGGAGATCCACGCCGATCCGTTCTTCACGGCTACCGACGGCTCACGGGTAGGCATGGGTGGTTCGATAACGTAAGAGGGGCGGCGCCGCGAAGGCGACGCCAGCCTGAGCGACAACGCGCAACCTGCGCAGGGGCGGTGGACGCGACTGCGCAACGCATAGCGCAGCGGCGACCGGAATCCGGAGGATGACCCTCCGACAAGAGCGCGGCGAACGTGGAATCCACGGCGCGACGGGCCTCCCCTTCGATCGGCACACTGTTCGCTCTTGTCCAGCCAGCACCGAATAGGATGCAAAGCCTCGAAAGGAACAAACGATGAGAACCGCATTGCTGACCGTTGTCGCGACTCTTGCCACCGTGAGCGCCTTCGGGGCCTGTGGGGGAACTGCGAACAACGGCGCGCAAGGGTGGGGCGGTGGCGGCAACAGTGGCGGCGGCGGAACCAACAGCGGGACGAACAGCGCAGCGAGCGGCTCCGGAGGCGGGGGAACGAGCAGCGGCGGCGCCGGCAGCAACGCCGGTGCGGGAAGCGGGAGCGGCGCCTCGGCGGCCGCCGCCTGCGGCCAATGCGCCACCAACTCGGACTGTCAGAATTCATGCGGGGACGGTGGGCTCTACTGCTGCTACGTCGCGACGCCGGGCAGCATGGGCACTTGCTACAGCTGGACGTCCGCCAGTTGCCCGGCCTCGTCGAGCGGCGCGAGCACCGGCGGAGGCAACGGAGGCGGTTCGAACAGCTCGAGCGGATTCGGCGGCTCGAGTGGCTTCAGCTTCGGGGGTTCGAGCGGATTCGCCGGATTCGGCGGTTCCAGCGGATTCGCGGGATTCGGCGGATTCGGAGGTTCCAGCGGATTCGGCGGATTCGGCGGATTCGGCGGTTCGAGCGGATTCGCCGGATTCGGCGGTTCGAGCGGCGCGGGCGGATTCGGCGGCTCGAGCAGCTCCGGTTCCGGGAGCAGCGGCGCGGGGAGCAGCAGTAGCTCTGGGGCGGCTGGATCCGGCGGCGGCGCGGGGTCGAGCAGCAGTGGAGCCGCCGGCTCGTCGAGCGGCGGCATGGCCACGGGCGGTTCGAGTCCGACGATGATTCCGGCCGTCTCCGGGACTTGCCCAACGTTCAAGAATGGCAGCACCGTCACCGTGACTGCGGGCGGAGGCTCGATTCAGGCGCAAATCTGGATGGGATCGTCTTCGATGCAGGGTGGACCGCTCATCCTCTACTGGCACGGCACCGGGAGCAGCCCCTCCGCGGAGGTGCCGATCGCGTTCGACACCACGGCCCTCGCAAACGCCGGCGGTATGATCGCCGGCTTCGTCTCGTCGAGCAGGACCGGGACGACGACCGGGAATACCGGCGACGCCGTGTGGTACGAGAGCGACGCGGCCTTCGCCGATCAAGTCGTGGCGTGCGCCATCCAGCAGCTGAACATCAGCCCGCGGCGAATTCACACGGCGGGATATAGCGCCGGCGGACTCCAGACCGTCTACATGTGGTATGGGCGCTCGGGCTACATCGCGAGCGTCATCAGTTACTCCGGGGGCGATGCGACCATCAACAAGGCCCAGTCGCAAGATCCGACCAACATTCCTGCGGCCATCGCGGCGCACGGTGCGATGGGCTCCGACGCGCTGATCCTCGATTTCGCGTCCGCGAGCGCGACGTGGGAATCGGAAATCAAGGCGGACAAGGGCTTCTCCATCGACTGTAACGACGGGGGTAACCACCTCGCATTCTTCAGCACGCGCGCGCCGGGGCTGAAGCCCGTCGCACTTCAGTTCTTTTTGGATCACCCCTTCAAGGCGCCCAACACGTACACGACGTTGCCTTCGGGATTCCCGAGCTACTGCCATATCGATTGAAGCGCGGCCACAACTTCATGCCGCCACTACCTTGCAGACAATCGACAGCCGTGGGACTCTTAGAGGTCCCTCCGCCCGGGAATCAGCCCCGCGCGCTATTGGCAAACATGCGATCTCGCGCCGACGAACACACAGGTACGGTCCGGACTGCGGTCTCCGTACCCGCACATCCGCATATCGTGGCGATGTGGCCCGGGGGCATGGTCTCCAAAGAACTGCCCCGAACCGGTCGGGTGACCGTCGGAAGATCGCCCACGTGCGACATTCCCATCCAGCATAGTTCGGTGTCTCGCGAGCACGCCGTTTTTCACGGCGGCGCGCCGGTCGAAGTAGAGGACCTCGGAAGCACCAACGGAACGACTGTCGCCGGGATGCCCATCGCCAAGTCGACGCGCGTGGCCGTCGAGCCGGGAATCGTCGTCGCGATCGGAGCGGCCGTTTTGGTCGTCCACGGCGGTTTTGCCCCAGTCTCCCACGCGACCGAGCCGCAGCCCGCTTCTCTGGGGAGGCCGGAAGAACGGGCGCTCATCATCGCGGACGACCGGATGCGCGAGCTCCATCGCGTGGTCGATCTCGTGGCAAAAGGCGATCTTTCGGTCGTCTTGCTCGGAGAGACCGGAACCGGCAAAGACGTCCTCGCCGACGCGATTCACCACCGATCCCCCCGCGCAGGCGCCCCTTACGTCCGTATCAACTGCGGGGCTTTGCCCGACCAGCTCCTCGAGAGTGAGCTTTTCGGATACGAACGAGGCGCCTTCACCGGTGCCGTGCGGCCGAAGGCCGGTCTGTTCGAGATGGCCGACGGCGGAACCGTATTCCTCGACGAAATTGCCGAGCTGCCGCTTTCGATGCAGGTCAAGCTGCTCCGCGTTCTCGAGAATCGCGAGATCACTCGGGTGGGCGGGGTTCGACCGCGGCGCATCGACGTCCGGATCGTGTCCGCCACGAACCGGGATTTGCTGCAGCGGGTCGAGGCGGGAGAGTTCCGGCAAGATCTCTATTTTCGACTCGACGGCATTTCGCTCGCGATTCCGCCTCTGCGCGAGCGGCGTCGCGAGATCGCACCGCTCGCGCGCGGGTTCATCCGAGAGGCATGCTTGCGCACCGGCAGGACTCCTCTCCGCATTACGGACCAGGCAATTGCCCTCCTCGAGACTTGCCCGTGGCCGGGGAACGTGCGCGAGCTGAAGAACGCAGTCGAGCGAGCGGTCACCCTGTGCTCCGGGCTAGCGATCGACGTGCCCGATCTTGCGCCGCCGGGGAGCGTCTTCGGACCGTCGCGGGGCGTCGTGGCTGCCCGGCTATCGGCGCCGCCGGAGCCGACGGGCGAAGCCGCTCCGTCGGCCGACCTTGGACTTCACGAGGACGCCCGGATCGCCACCCAGGCGATCGAACGGCGGCGGATCGCGGAAGCGATGGAGCGCTGCGGGGGGAACCAGACGCGGGCTGCCAAGCTTCTTCAGATATCGCGCCGAACGCTGGTGACCCGCCTTACCGAGTACGGATTCGCGCGTCCGTTGAAGGATCGCGAATGACGCGTTCCGAGAAGAGGAGTTCACTTGGCTCGGAGCGTGCATTACCGAAAGGCGTAGTTGGTTTGAGCGGGTAATAAGAAGCAATCGACGACTCGAGGTCTTGAAGGATGAGCAGCGTCAGCAGCATGCAAGCCGCTGCCGGGGTCGGCGAAGAGCGGCCAGAACGCGTCGGACCGTATGCCATTTGCGGCGAAATCGGCTCCGGAGGAATGGCCTCGGTTCACCTCGGTCAATTGCGCAGCACTTCCGGCTTCACCCGGACGGTGGCGATCAAGCGGATGCACGCGGAGCTCGCCCGCTCCCCCGAGTTCGTCGCCATGTTCTTCCAAGAAGCACGGCTCGTAGGGCGCATCCAGCACCCGAACGTCGTGGCCGCCCTCGACTGCGTAGCAATCGACAACGATGCCATGCTGGTCATGGAATACATCCACGGCGTGTCTTTGAATTATTTGATGCGCCAGCCGGTCCAAATGCCGCTTGCGATTGCGTCCGCGATTCTCGTGGGCGCCGCGCTCGGGCTGCATGCAGCGCACGAGGCGGTCGACGAAAACGGCAACAACCTCCAGATCGTTCATCGAGACGTCTCCCCGCAAAATATCCTCGTGGGCGTCGACGGGATCGCGCGAGTACTGGATTTCGGAATTGCCAAAGCCGCCAGGTGCGTCCAGCACACGCGAACCGGCGAGGTCCGCGGCAAGGTCAGCTACATGGCGCCGGAGCAGCTTCTCGGCAATCAAGTCAACCGCGAGGCCGACGTCTATTCGCTCGGCGTCATCATGTGGGAACTGCTGACGGGGCAGCGGCTGTTTCCGGGCAAGGGGCCCGGCCAGATGTTGATGCGCATGGCCAACGGGCCCGTCAGCTCTCCCCGTCGGGTAAACCCGAAGCTTACGCCTCACGTCGAGGCGATCGTCTTGAAGGCGCTCGCACGGTCGCCGGAGACGCGATACCGGTCCGCACTGCAATTCGCAGAGGCATTGGAATCCACCGTCCGTCCGGCGAGTCAGCGCGTCGTCGGCGAATGGATCGCGACCGTCGGGCGAGACGAGCTGGCGCACCGAGCCGCGGTGAGAAGCCGGATCGAGCGCGTGGATTCTCGATCGCCGCGCTCGCCCGAAGATGACGTGAGCACGCCGCCCTTGCCCTTTTCGGAGGACGGGGCTGCCGGCAGCGTCTCGTTCGTGCGCATCGGTACGTCGCGTCGCCGGAGCCGCCTGGCCCGGGTCGGCGCAGCAGCCGCAGTGCTGGTGGCCGCGTTCGGGGCGACGATGGCGGTTCGCTGGGCTGCCGCATCCGGGCTTCCAGTCCGCTCGGCCGCGAGCGCCGAAACCGCTCGCACGGCGAGCGAAGCCCGAACATCGACGTCCACAGCAGCCGGATGGACCGTGCCTGCAGCATGGACCCCTCCGGCGGCGGCGCCTTCCTCCGGCGCTCCGCCCGGAGTTCTGGTGGTGGCGGCGCCCGCGATGGAGATCTCCTCGCAACGGATGCCGCGCCGTGCGCAGCCTCGACCCCATGTTGCGCCGACGCCGAGGAGCACCCTCCCTCGCCCCGCACCCGCCCCGACCCGGGCGGCGAAGGAGAACGCGAACGCGGGGTCGGATCTCTCGTTGATTGGCGGTCGAGAATGAAACGAATGAGCAGAGATTCAATCCGGTCAAGAAGGAGTCCTTTCGGATTGGGACTCCTGGCACGGGGACGAGCATTCGCGTGGTCTCTGGTCGCGTTCGCAAGCACGACGCTCGCGGCGACGCCCGCACGCGGGGACTCGAAGAGCGTGGCCGACGAACTCTTTCGCGAAGGCAAGCGGCTTCTCGAGTCCGGGCACGTCGACGATGCGTGCCCGAAGCTGGCCGAGAGCATGAAGTCGGACCCGGCCTTGGGAACGCTACTTTACCTCGGGGCGTGCCACGAGAAGCAGGGGCTGACGGCATCGGCGTTCGCCGAATTCTCGTCGGCCTCCGAGTGGGCCCGGCGCACGAATCGGAGCGATCGACTTCAGTTCGCCGAGAGACACAAGGCGGCGCTCGAACCGAAATTGTCGACCCTCCTCATTCACGCGGCGATGACGGCGGGCATCGAGGTCCGCGTCGACGACGGCGCATTTGCCTCGACGCTCATCGGGAGTCCGCTCCCGCTCGACCCCGGCGAACACAAGATCGAGGCGAAGGCGCCAGGCCACGTTTCATGGAGCACGAGCATCACTGTGCCGCCCGACCACGCGGCAGTCACGGTCACGGTTCCGCCGCTCGAGCCCGAGCGGATCGCGGCGGCCGGTGGCGATGCTCCGGAGGAAACGACCGAACCGGAAGAGGAGCAGGCTCCGACCCCCCCATCCTCCACGCCGCCGAGCGGCGCGGCCCCGCCCGAGTCGCGCGTGCTCTTGTGGAGCGCGGCCGGCTTGGGAAGCGCGGGGATTCTGGTCGGCACCGTGCTTGGAGTGATGACCTTCAGCGCCCGCGACAGCGCGCGCTCCGAGTGCCCGAACAACCAATGCGTACCCGGAGGGCTCGATGAGATCGCACGAGCTCGAACTTATGCGACCCTGTCGACGGTGGCATTCGGCGCCGGTTTGGCCGGAGCGATCACGACGGGCTACCTCTTGATTCGGGGAGGTTCCCACACGAGCCGCGATCCTGCGGCCACGGCCCGCTTTCCGACCTTGGTTCCCACCATCTCGACCCGGCAGGCTGGCCTCTCCCTCCTGGGGCGATTCGAATGAAGGGCGATCGATTCTCGGACAAGGCGGTCGCGACCATGGCCGCCGCATGCCTGTCTTGGCTCGTCTGCGCAACCTCCGGCGCAGCCCTGGTCGGTTGCAACCTCGTCGCCGGTCTCGACCAGTTCGACAATGCGGTGGCCGAAGAAACGGCGTCTGACGATGCGGCCCCGGGCGACGACTCGGCGCACGCGCAAGGTGCCCCGAGCAACGCGCTCGATTCGGGAGGGACTGCTCCAGGCGCAAACGAGGGACACGGCGGGAAAGACGGCGGGGGCGGCCCGACGCCGACGCCGCCCGCCGATGCCGGTATCTCGGAGACGCCCGATGCGTGGACGAGCCCCGCGTCCGGCGGTGCGGTCCCAGACGCCGGCTACGGTTCGAACCGTGAAGACGCACCCTCGACGAGGCCAGGCCCGGGCGTCGACGCCGCGGGCCCTGTCGACGCCGCGGGCCCGATCGACGCGGCGGGTCCCGTCGACGCCGGCCCCGCCGGACCGTGGTGCGCGACCCACTTGTCCCCGACTATCCTCGATTGCCACGACTTCGACGAAGGACAGCCGCCGCAAACGGGGTTTTCGAACAACTACTTCTCGGGCCACTTCGCGACCGTCACGACGGCGGACTTCGCCCCGGGTTCCCCTCCAGGCTCGCTGCTCATTTCGACACCGCTTCTCGACGCCGGGGCCGCGTCGCAGGACGAACAATTCAACGATCTCCTCGCGTTTCACCCCAAAGTCGAATTGAGCTTCGCCGTGAAGATCGTCGACTACGACCCGGGCGCGGGCGATGTCAGCCTGTTTCGGATTTCCTACCAGACCGGCTCGTGGGCGATGCAGTTCGACCTCCAGCCGCACACCGCCAGCTTCAGCGAGACCAGTACGGCGGACGGCGGGACCAAGCACACGACCTACCCTGCGGCGCAGCCGGCCGCGCTCGACGCCTGGACGAACGTCGATTGCCTGATCGACTTCAACGCTCGCACGCTGTCGCTTTCCTACGATGGAAAGGCCGTCCTGAGCAATCAACCGATCGCAAATCCGAACGACAAGAATCCGCAAATTTTCGTTCAGACCGGGCTCAACTACCTCGTGGCCCCGGCTAAGCCGATGATGATTTACGTTGACGATATCGTCGTCGCGGCTCCGCTCTGACTCACGACCGAGGCTCGCCGACGAGCGCGGCTCTCAGCGCGAGAATCGCCCGCGCCGCGCGTGACTTGATCGTTCCGAGCGGAAGATTCTCTCGTTTTGCGATCTCTGGATAGGAAAGACCCGAGAAGAACGTCAGCTCCAGCGTGGTGCGCTGCGCAGGCGGGAGCGAGGCCAACGCTTCCCGCACCCGTGCGGCTTCCATCGCGCCGAGCACTTGCAACTCCGGGCTATCCGAGCTCGCCCGTCCACTTTCACTCGGCTCGTGCACGAGGACTTCACGCTCGATGGCGCCTCGCCGCGCCCGCCTGCGATTGCGATCGATGCTGAGATTGCGCACGAGCGTGACGAGCCACGCAACCGCTGTGCCCCGGTCGTTTACATAGAGCTCGGCGCGGTCGCCGACCGTCACGAACGCGTCGTGGACGACGTCTTCGGCGTCGCTTCGGTCGCGCACGATGCGCAGAGCCAGCGCGAGGAGCATGCCCGCGTGACGGTCGTAGAGGGCTGCGATGGCTTGTTCGTCACCACCGGCAATTCGTGCGAGCAGCTCACTGTCCGAGATGGTCGCCGGGTCCGGCCTCATGGGCATGGCGAGACTAGCCCGCATTTCTCGTCGACGGCAGGGCTTGCGAACCGGTCAGGGACGGCTCACCCCGAGGCGCTCGCCGATTCGGGCAAGACGCTGCCTTCGGGCCGGCTCGTAGGGGATGAGGGCCGCGACCACCCCCAGCGCGACAGCCTCCCCCGTTTCGGTGTTGCCCGCCTGCGAATCGACGGGCATTTCGACGGAAAACCCGCGCTGCAGTGCGTCGGTCGCGGTCGCCAGCAGCTGCACCTCGGACGAGCAACCGGTCAGAACCATCGTGTCGACGGCGAGATCGTCCAAGACGCGCTCGAGGTCGGAACCATGAAAGCCGCTATAGGAAGCCTTCGTGACGATTCGATCCCCGGATTGAGGCGCGAGCGGGGGCCACACCTCCGCGCCCTCGCTTCCCTCCAGAGCATGCGCTCCCCACTCGTCGAGCTCGGGGTCGTCGGGGGTGTGTCGGTCGAGCACGTAGACAACGGGCACGCCCGACGCTCGCGCTTCGCCGATTCGCCTGGCGAGGGAGTCCACAATCCCGCGCGCCCTCGGCACCTCGAGCGGACGCCCGGGCGTCAGGTGATCGTTGATCATGTCGCACACGACCAGCGCGCGACGCGCCGGATTACCCCGCTTCTGCCGGAGGGTGGCGGCGATGCGATCCTTCAATCCGGAGCCGGCGTCGACGGGCGTCAGGGCAACCGCGAGCGCCGCCACTGTCTCGGCCACTTGGCCGAGCGCCGCCCGCTCCTCCGGGCGCAACTGGGCGACGATGGCATCGCTCATGCGCTCGGGCCGCCGGGCAAGAACGAACGCGAGGAGGTCAGCCAGCGCGGTCTCTTCGCTCATCGAAACACCCGATCTTCAGCGCAAAAAACGCGTCCCTTGGTCGTAAAGCCGCGATCCCAATACACCTACGCGCGGAACGCTGCCGCGGATCGCTCGAGACGAGGCGTGGCCCGCCGGCAAACACGGGATGCTCGAGCGGGCGTCGTCCCCCCCCGAGGCCACGGCGTCGCGCTCAATAGGGAGCTTGGCCGATGAAGTTGCCCGCGGGCGCATAGTTGCAAATCCAAATGTCTTGCATGAAGGCGCCGTTCTGGCACGTCGCGACGCCGCAGCCGAGCTCTTTGCTACCGCGCCAAACAACCTGCGTATAGTGCCCGCATCCGTCGCTGTGAAGATTCGTGTAGCACGCTGTGTTGCATGCTTCCGTGCCCTGGATTGTGCCATAGGTCCAGCAGGCCTTCTCGGCCGCCCACGCGTTCACGGCTTCCTCGGCCGTGCTGACCTGGGCCGCGCCGCGACCGCCGCCCCCGAAGGTTGCCAAGTTCTCGCCGTAGTCTTTCGCCTGGAGTTCGGCGCCGGAACGGTGGACGGGCTGCGCGCACATCGTGGCCGCCAGGCTCGTGGCCCAGGCTTGCGCGTACGCCGCGACCGTGGGCGACCACACGAGCGGTTCGAGCGGCGGCGTCGTCTGCACCGCGGCCCGCACCGCGTTGTGTGCGGCCGTGATGCCGGCCATTCGCCCGGTCTCCGGATCGCCCCCTGCGCCGTCTCCGGCGTCACCTGCGTCTCCGTGCGGTGGTGCGGGCCCGGCGTCCTCGGCGCGATCGGCGTCCGCCGCGCCACGGCGGCCGTCTGCGTCCTCCGTGGCGCCGTCTGCTCGCTGCCCGGAATCGCGCTGTCCCGAATCGACGACGGTCGCGTCGACGTCGACCGATGCCGGACCTAGGCTCTTTCCCGAGCCCCCCTCCGGAGAACCGGCCTCGGAAGCTTGTCCGGACGCGGCGTCCGGCCCCTCGCCGAGCGCGGCGTCACTGGGACCCGGCCCGGAACAACCAAGAGTCCCCGTCAGGCCGAGAAACGTGACCAGCGTGGCTCGCCTGCGCGCGCGGTGGCTCCACCGCAGCGTCGGCGCGCAAGGGTCTCTCATCCACATAAGTGGAGCAGGAAGATCGTCCTGATCAAGTGTGGTGACTCATTTTGCAGCGGCGACGCACGATTCTCCTCATGCAACCCGACGCGGCTTGTGTGGTTGCTGCGCGCATACGAAGCGCGGGCCCCCTCGGGCAGGTCACCGTTCCAAGGGGCGTGCATCTTTGGTGAGCGTGGCGCCGCTTGAGGCGTCCGGTCGCGCCCTCAAGGCGTAGAGCCGTTCGGCATACGCGGCGTCGTCGACCCAGAGCCTTCGCGACGCCCACTGCAGAACCGGCCTTAGCAAAGGCGCCGCACGTCGGGCGACGCCGAAACCCGGTCGCTCCGACGTAGCGAGTGTGGCCTCGACGATCGCGGTGCGTCCCGGTCCGAGCGGCGTGGCGTGCGTCTCGACGACGGTGCCTTCGCCTTCGCCGCGGACGATCGTCATGACGATGGTGCGAGGGTCCGGACAGTGGAAGCGCGCGTCGACCTCGACCGCAAGCGACCGGAGCACGCGATAGGCGACGCGTACCACTATCTCGTCGCGCTCTTGTTCGATCACACGAAGCGTGGCGAACGAATACGCGTGAAGGTGGGCGCCGTGCCACGGGTCCAGTCGGTTCGAGATGACGTCGCGGGGCTCGCACGCGGCTTCGACCCGGACGACGGCGTCGAGCGGCGCGGTCGGACGAACGGGAAGATAGGGCGCGTCGGTTGGGTGCTCTCTCCCGTCGATCCGCACCCACAGAAGAATGCCGTCATCGTAGGTCGGCAGCGGCTTCCAAGCGCCGTGGCCGTCGGGGCCGAGACGCAGCCCGTGCCAGGGGCAGACCAGCTTGCCGTCTTGCACGCGGCCACAGCTCAGCGAGGCGCCGAGGTGGGGGCATGCGTCGGGCGCGACGAGCAGGCGACCCCCGTGCCGAAAGACCACGAGCGGGCGGCCGTCGACGGCGATGCAGCGCGGCCTCTCGGAGAACGCACGCACCGCGTCGAGCGCGTACCAGCCGCCCGAGGGAAGCCGCTGGCTGAGCGCGAGGGCGCCCCGAATCCAGGCAACGTCCGCCTGTTGCCAGTCGGGGCGATTGTCCACGCCCGGCGCGTCGGGCAGCGGGCGACCGAAGAGGTGCGGCGGTCGGGGCGTGGCGGTGTCCCGGGCCACCCGCGGTGAAAACAGCCCCTTGCACGGCACCGACCGAATTGGCTCGGCGACGACGCCGAGCGTCGCGAGCACCGTGTTGGCGGCGAGAAAACCGGAGGCGGCCGCGCGCTCCATCAGCGCGCAGGGGATGGGCATGGTGACGAAGTCGCCGGCAATGGCGAGGCCTTGAAGGGGGGTCTCGACCGTCGGCCGGCTCGCGTACGAGCCCGGGGCAAAGGCCGGGCAGTCCTGTCTCAAGAGAAAACACTCGCCCAGGATTCGCGCCGGGCGCGCCTCGGGATAGAACGCGTGAAACGCTGCGAGGAGGCTCGCCTTGATTTCTGCCTCGGGCACGTCGTCGGGTACCGCATAGGCGTGCAGCTCGACGACCGAGCCTCGATGGGCCTGCGCCCAGCGCGCACTTTCGTCCTGGAAGCGGTCGTAGACCGAAATGTTGTCGAGGATGCCCACACCGGTGGTCCCGGAGAACGGCGCCCTGTCGGCGGCCATCGGGCGATCGAGCCACAGACGCCACACCGCGAAGGGTCGCGTCGCCCGCAGGGCGTCGGCCATGGGTTGCAGAGCTTCGAGCGCGGGGCTCGACCGAACCAGGCTCCGGAGCGAGCCGACGTCGAGGGCCAAAACGAGCAGATCGGCCTCGACGGACCCGGCCGAGTGCTCGACCAGCCAGCTCCCCGAAGGACTTCTTTGCACGCGGGCGGCCGCCGTCTTCATCTCCAGGCGCGCACCCCGTCCGGACAGCCACGCCGCAAAAGGCTCCCAAATGGCCGTCCCCATCGGCCGCCGGGACACATCGAAGATCAGGCCTTCGCGATTGGCGGCCATGTAGAAGTGAAACATCATGAGAAGCTCGGCGGCCGACATCTCGGACTCGGGATTGAAGAAGGAGTGCGAGAAGACGTCGAACAGCATTCGGCGCGCGGCGACCGGGAAGTCGAGCGAGTCGAGGTAGGCGGCAGCGGTCATCCCGTCGAAGCGCGCGTAGGTACGCACCGAATCGAAGCGGAGCATCTCGATCGCGGCGCGGGCGTTGGCCTTCGCGATGTCCCCCGCGCGAAGGTAGGGCGTTTTCCAAGCGAGGGCGGCGAATTGCCAGGGCGTGCGTGTGGGCAAACCGGCGAAGCCTTGGACCATCCCGTCGGGTCCCAAGATCGGATAGTCGTCGAGCGCCCGCAGCAGTCCCAGATTGGGATCGATCCGGCGGAGCAGCGCCCGCAGATTGTAGTACTGGCGAAAGAAGGCGTGAAAGCCGCGCTCCATTTCCACGCGCTCACCGGTCGCGAGCGTTTCGGAGAAGCCCCCCGCTCGCCCCCCGAGCTGCGGCTCCCTCTCGAGTAGCGTGACGCCGACTCCCCGCTCGCACAGCACGGTCGCCGCCGCGACCCCCGCGATTCCGCCTCCGGCAACGACGGCGCGGGTCCCGGGGGGCGCGCGCCGGGACCCGCCCGCTCGGGGGAGGACGAATGTCTCCGGACGAACGCGGCTCATGACGCTCCGACGAGCGCAATGAGTCCGCTCGGATCGTCGATCCAACCCTTGGGAATGGACGGGCGCGGTGCGAGCGCGGCCGCGGGTAGAAGGAGTGCCGTCTCCAGCGCTGCGCGGGCTGCCAAGCCCAGCTTTCGCCGAGTGGACACCACCGCTCGGCCCGCGAACGGACTGCAGCCTTGCTCGCGAACCCGGTCGCCAATCCGGGAATACGACAGCCGCGCAGTGCGCACGGCCAGCGCGCAGCGCGACGACAAATGGGGTAGCCCCGCATCGCCCGAACGGTAGTAGGCCTCCGCGCGATCGAGCAGCGCTTCGGTCGCGCGCGCCACGGCCGCCGCGGCCGTCGGCGGAAGCGGACCGCCGAGAGCGGAGCCGAGGTCGGGGGCGCCAGAGCGAGCGAGCACGTCGCGCGGCAAGTAGAGGCGGCCGCGCACCCAGTCTTCCGAGACGTCGCGCGCGATATTGGTGAGCTGCATCGCGATTCCGAGGTGCGCAGCGTGGGGCAGCGCCTCGGGGCTGCGCACCCCCATCACGTGGCACATCATGAGCCCCACGGTCCCCGCGACGCGGTAGCAGTAGAGGAGCAGGTCCTCCATCGTCTCGTACGGAGCGTTCGCCACGTCCATCTGCATGCCCGAGAGAAGCTCGTCCAAGTAGCGGCGCGGCACGCCGCGGGTCCGGACGACGGCCTGGAGCGCCGAGAGCTCGGAGTCGTGCTGGGGGCTGCCCTCATAGATCGCCTCGAGCTCCGACCGGAGATCACCGAGACGCGCAGCCTGGTCCGCACGAGGCGAGAGGTCGACCGCGTCGTCCGCCCGACGGCAATACGCGTAGAGGACGACCGCATCGCCGGCCACCGCGCTCGGCAAGAGACGCGAGGCGAGCGCGAAGCTCTTGGAATGACGTTCGATCGTCGCGCGCGCGGCGGCGATCGAGTCTCCGGAGGCGGGCGGCGAGCCGTTCAACGGGCGAAGTCCTCCACGATGAGTCGGGCTGTGGCCTTGGCGGAGTTGACGACGCCGGGTAAGCCGGCCCCCGGATGTGTGCCCGCGCCGACGAGGTAGAGGCCCGGTATCCGCGGGTCGCGGTTGTGCGGGCGAAACCAAGCGCTCTGCGTGAGCGTGGGCGCGCAGCTGAAGGCCGATCCCTGGTACGAGTTGAGCTCGTCGCGGAAGGTCAGCGGCGTGTGCCAGCGCCGCGTGACGACGTGGCGCCGCAGGTTCGGCAGGACACGCTCGAGCGATGCGAAGATTCGATCGGCGTACGAGGGCGCGAGCGCGTTCCAGTCGAGCGGGGCGTGACCCAAATGCGGGACCGGAGACAGGACGTAGAACGCGTCACAGCCTTTTGGAGCGAGCGACGGATCGGTCACGGTCGGCGCGTGCAGATAGAGGCTGAAGTCGTCTGGCAATTGGGCGCCCTGGAAGATGTCGCGGAGCAATTCCTTGTAACGCGGGCCGAAGAGCACGGTGTGATGGGCAATCTCATCGCGGTAGAGGCGGTCGGTGCCGAAATAAAGGACGAAGAGCGACATCGACCAATCCATCGACTCGAGGTGCGCGGTCGTCCGGGCCGCCGCCGCGTTGCCGCGGAAGATTCGGCTGTACGTATGGTGGACGTCGGCGTTCGAGACGACGAGATCGAACTCTCGGATACCCGTCGCGGTCGTGACCCGATGGGTGCCCCCTCCCCCTTCGGTAACGTCGATGTGCTCGACCGGAGTCGAGAGAAGGAGCTCACCTCCGAGCTCCCGGAAGAGCTTCACGAGCGCTTGCACGAGGGCACCGGTTCCGCCCCGGGGGAAGGACACGCCCCAGCGCTTTTCCAAGTAATGAATCAGCGTATAGATGGAGCTCGTATCGAACGGGTTGCCGCCTACGAGCAGCGTGTGAAACGAAAGGGCCTGGCGCAAGTGCTCGTCGTGCACGTAGCGGCTCACCGTGCGGTACACGGAACGATCCGCCCGCAGAAGGGCGAGCTGGGGCGCGACGCGTACCATGTCCGCGAAGCGCAGGAACGGCGCCGCCGCGAGCTCGACGTAGCCCTTTTCGAAGACGCGCCGCGCGTAGTCCAGGAAACGAAGATACCCGTCGACGTCGCCGGGATTGCGCCGCCGGATCTGCGCGAGCATCGCGCCCGTGTCGCCCGTGTAGTCGAAGCTATCGCCGTCGTCCCAGACGAGCCGATAGAAAGGGGATACGGGGATTAGCTCCACGTAATCCGCCATCGAGCGCGAGGCCTCGGAGAACAACTCTTCGAGGCAGTGGGGGGCCGTGATCACGGTCGGACCGGCGTCGAACACGAACCCATCGTCGTTGTAGACGTAGGCGCGCCCCCCGGGCTTGTCGGCCTTCTCGAACACCGTGGCCTCGAAGCCCGCGGTCTGCAGACGAATCGCAACGGCCAGACCGCCGAAGCCGCTACCGACGACCGCGACGCGCTTGCCTTTCGCTCGAGCGCTAGCCGCCGACATAGAGCCTCTCCAGCTCATCGAGCTCGCGCCGGAAATCAACGCAGCCGTCGTCGCATTCGCCCGCGGCCCGCAGCGCCTCGATCGCGGCGTCGAGCTGCAGGCGCGCGGCGCGATGCCCGAGTTCGCCGAGGCGCAGGCGGATGCGCTCGATCAGCGGCTCGGCGTCGGCACCGTTCATGACCTTCTCCAGCTCGTCGAGTAGCCGCCGATACGACTCCTTGTCCGAGTGCCGAGCCAGCCAGGCCCAGATCCAGGTCGCCCGGCCCTGGCGCAGGTCTTCTATCGCCTTGTGGCGCCGGGCCACGTTGTAGACGCCGCTGAGGTCGTCGAGCATCTGGAGCCCGATGCCCACTTCGCGCCCGAAGCGCCCGACGGCGTCGACACGCGCCGAGTCGCCGCCCGCGGCAATCGCGCCGAGCGCCGTCGCCAGCTCGAGAAGGCTGGCGGTCTTCAAGCGCGCCACCGATTGCACCACGTCTTGCACCTGGGATTCCGGCAGGTCGCACACGCGAACGGTCAAATCGATGGCCTGGCCTTCGTGGCAGCGGAGCAGGCAGCTTGCCAGGCAATCGTGGGCTCGGAGTCGCGCCTCGTCTGGCAACGCCATGGCCGAGAGCAGCACTTGGGGCCAGAAATAGAGCCAATTCGCAGCGTTGAGTGCGACCGGCACGCCGTAGAGCCGGTGCATCGTCGCCGCGCCGCGCCGCTCTTCGGATTGGTCCTCGATGTCGTCGACGATCAGCGACCCGGCGTGGAGCGCTTCGACCACGAGGGGAAGCTCTGGAGGATGAGCCCCGGCCGCGCCGCCGGCCACTCGGAAGCCGACCTCGACCAGCCTCGCTCGCAGCATCTTTCCGGGCCGTCCGAGGAATTCGCGAATCGGTTGCAGCAGCGCCCGATCGCGCAGGGCCCGCGACGCCGCCCCGAGCGGGTTCGTGTCGCGGGCATCCTCTTCGAGCGACCAGCGGTCGAGCAGCTCGGTGAGGGACGTGGCCGGGGGCGTCGGTCTCGTGGCCATCAACCCGCCCTCGAAAGCGCGAGCAGCCGTGAGACCGAGAATCCCCGGGGCGGACGGCCGCCGACGATGCGTACGCGGTCGGCCCAGGTGGTCGACAGCGCGAAGAAGCGCTGGATGAGGGCCTCGGGCAGACCATAGAAGCGTTCGAAGACGTTGCGCATGTCTTCCGGCGCGAAGCACCGGAACAGCAGCCCGTTGAGGCGCTCGGCGAACCGGGCCTGACGGCGCTGCGCACGGTACATCCGCGTCAAGTCGGGGCCGAAGACGTCGCCGGGCGCGCGCTCTCCCAAGTAACACGCGAGTCGGAGCGCGATGGGCAGCGAGTAGCCCGTGCCCGGATGAAACCAGCCTCCCCGGTATCCCGCGGCGAGCGGAGACCGCCCGGGGTCGACCGGTACGCTCTTCCACGGCATGGAAAGGATCCCCGTCTCTTCGCGCGGGACCTGACCGATTGGGCCAAGTCGCGCCGCGTATTCGAGGACGTCCGCGCGCGCCGCGACCCGATCGAGATCGGCGGTCCGCGAAAAGTACGTGACTTCGACCAACAAGCGACGGGGTGAGAAGGGCAACACATAGAAGAAGCGAAAGCCGTCCCGCTGGGGGACCGTGGCGTCCATTAAGATCGGGCGCTCGACTCGGTGCGGGCGCTCGAACTCGACCTCCAAGCCGAGGAACTTCTGAAATCCGCTGTTGCCCGCGATCCCCTCGAGGGTCGGCCCGCGCGCGTCGATCACGACCCGCGCCTCGAGCCGCGAGCCGTCGTCGAGCTCCACTTCGTGCTCGGCGGTCCGTTCCGCGCGCCGGCCCAGGTGGCAACTTGCGCCGTCGGCGCCGGCGATCGCGTCTCCGACCACCGCGGCAAGCCGCGCCGACGTGATCGCCGCGTAGGGAACGTCGAACGTGCGCGAGAGCCGCGGAAAGCGAACTTCGTAGCCGTTCCAGTGGTGGGCGAACAGCGGTTCCACCCATGTTCGGGCGGACTCGGGGACGTGCGCTCGGTGAAGACACCAGGTGTGGTTGCCTCCCAGAGAGGGCCCGGCCTCGACCACCGCGAGGCGCGCCTCTGGTCGGCGCGCCAGGACCGCAAGGGCGATGAGTCCCGCTTGCAGACCCCCACCGACGAGAAGAAGCTCGAGTTCACCTTGGGCGGCATTATGCGTTTGCACTGAAAAAATCACAGGCCCTGCTACTGTTCGATGCACGGCGCGTTGCGCGAGCGCGCGCTTTCTTCCGCGTGCCGGGGCCGGCCGAGGTCCGCCGGACGTGTAGCGGCCGGCCATCGGCCGCGTCGACGGCTACGCCCGCGCAGCCCGGAAGACCTATTTGATGTAGGACGCGAGCCCGAGCTGCGAGGTCTTCAGCGCGCTCGCCACGATGCCCGCGATCTGGGTCGCACCCGACTCCGTAAAATGCGTCTCCTGACCGGGCACGAAGAGAACGGTCTTGTCGGGCAACGTTTGATAATACGCCCAAGACAAGTTCGTGAGATCCACGAGCGCCACGTTCTGCGCCATGGCGACCGTGCGCGCTTGACCATCGAGCCCGGCGAAATTGGTGCCGGTGCCCCGGGCGACGGGTGTGAAGATGACCGGGGTGACGTTCTTGGCCTTCGCGTCGTTGATGTAGTTCATCAGGTTCGCCTGATAACTCGCGATGTCCGCAGCCGACTTCTGATCGTTGTGTCCGAACTGGACGAATAGGTAGTCCCCCGCCTTCATCGCCGTCCGAGCCGGGGGAAAGTAGCTCCCATAGAAGCCGCCCGAAGTCGTGCCCGAGACGGCGTAGTTGGCCACGGCGACGCCGGGTTTCAAGTACTGCGAGAGTTCCTGGGCCCACCCCCGTTCGATCGAGGGCGTCGGCGGCGTGATCGCGTCCGACGCGGTCGGATCCCAGTCGCACACCGTGGAGTCCCCGGCGACGAAGACCGTGATGGAGTTCGGCGAGGGGGCGACCCCGAGACCGTGGAGCGCCGGGGCGGTTCCGTCGAACAGCAAATTGAGGATATTGCCGGGGGCCGAGTACACATTGTGCTTTTCCGTGCGAACGTTCACGGTGAACGTGTACGAGAAGAACATCCCCGCTGTCGTCGCGGTGGGCTGGAGCTCGATGCGCAGAAGCTCCGCTTGCACGCGCGTGGTCGCCGCGGCGGTCGCGCTCCCGAGACTCACCGTGACGTCGTAATTGCCGTTGGGAGCGGGGATCGTACAGGTAATCGGCGAAGTGCCCGTGCAATCCCCGAGCAGCGTCGGGTCGAGGGCTACGCCTCCGTCGCCGGAGGTTCCGAGAACGGTCCCCGCGTCTTGCCCACCGCCCGGACCGGAATGGGCATCGACTTCCGCGCCCGAGTCCGCGATCCCGCCGGCTCCGCTGCCCGAGCTTCCGCCCGCTTTGCTTCCACCCGAACTCGACGCACTGCCTGCGCCGCCGCTGCTCGAACCGGTCGCCGGTACGCCGCTGCTCGAAGCCGGCATCGCTCCCGAGCCGCCGCCGCTGCTCGAACCGGTCGCCGACCCACCACCGCTGCTCGAACCGGTCGCCGACGCGCCGCTGCTCGAAGCCGAGTTCGCTGCCGAGCCGCCGCCACTACTCGCCCCCGCTCCCCCGCTAGCTCCTTGGTTACCCGTCGAGTTTCCGGCGCCCGAAGAGCCGCCGTTGCCGTCCGGACCATTGGCGGAGCCGCCCCCGGAACATCCGGTCGAGAAGGCCGCCAGGAGAGCGGCTGCGCCCGGGAGAAGACTGCGAAGTGTAGCTGGGCTCAAGAAGATCATCGGATGGACTCCGCTCCACGCAGTGTTCGCGGGCAGCCGATGCGACTCCGGCAGTCGATGGCCAGCCCCGAAAGAGTAGTGACTGTGCACTCTACTCGACGCGGGCGCCAGAAGCCCTTGCTCCGCTGTCACGAGCATTTGTCAGGCTCGTCGAAGGGGGGGCCAGGGTGAGGTTTCCCGCGGACGGCGCTAGAAACGTTGGCCATGGCCGAAGTCGTGCTGCTCGAAACGCTCGGTGCCACGCGCGTCGTCGTCATCCATCGCCCCGAGGCACGCAACGCACTCACGCGCCCGGTCCTCCGGCAAATGGCAGACGCGCTCGACGCCGCGAGCCGGGACGGGGCCATTCGGTGCATCATGATCGCGGGGGCGGGGGACCACTTCTGCGCGGGGGCGGACCTCCGCCAAAACGTGGCAGACGATCCGCAGATGATGGACCACCTGGACGGCTACCTCGACGACTTCCACGGCGTCATCAAAGCGATCGTGCGCTGCGAGAAACCCACGATCGCGATGATGGACGGCGCCGCGGTGGGCTTCGGCGCGGACCTGGCTTTCGCGTGCGACCTCCGCATCGCGTCGACGCGCGCGTACGCGCAAGAGAAGTTCGTTCGCATCGGTCTCATGCCCGACGGAGGCGGAACGTTCTGGCTTCCGCGGCTGCTCGGAACGGCCCGCGCGATGCAAGCGATTCTGCTCTCGGAGAAGATGAGCGCCGCCGAGTTGAATCGACTCGGCGCGATTGCGCGGGTGGTGGAGCCCGACGAGCTCCGCCGCGCGACACTCGAAGTGGCCCGCGAGATCGAAGCCGGACCACCACTCGCCTACGCGGAGATCAAGCGGGCGATCTACGCGAGCTGGGGCAACATCGAAGATGCCCTGCAGCGCGAGCGGGAGGGCCAGCTGCGGCTTCTCCGTAGCGCCGATTTCATGGAGGGCGTGTCGGCTTGGATGCAGAAGCGCGAGCCGCGGTTCGAGGGGAAGTAGTCGGGCGCCTACCGGTGGCGCGCGGAGCAAGAGACCCGACTGAGCTCCATCCGTAGCGGTGAACCATTGGCTCGAAAGTCCTCAACGGCGGCGGCGCCCTCGCCCTCCGAGGAGAACCGCGTTCAGCTCCACGACCTAGTGCAGTTGCGGGTGCGACGCTGGCCCGAGCTACCGGGCTTCGAGCAATGGCATATCCAGTCGGCGCCGGGGAGCTCCCTGCGCGTCATCGCGGATCGAATCATGGCGACCTCCCAGGCGCCGGGCGGCGCCATCAACTGCGTCGCACAGGTCCGCGGCCGCGTGACGGAGAACCGCTCGGACGTCACGCAGATGTACAACCCCGGAGATCTGCACGTGCAGCTTCGTCTGCACACGCCCGAGAGCTACTACGTGGCCACGTTCGATCCCGGCTGGTTCGCACACCTCACCCTCGAGGCCGGCATTTCTGGGCCACCCGTTCTGGACAGGTTGCAGCTGGCGAACCCTCTGCTCGTCACTGCGCTTTCGCGACTTCACGCAGTGCTCGAGCGCGAGTCGGACCCCCTTGCCCGTCAGGAGGCCTTCGCGCAGGCGACGCACTCGTTCATCGTGCATGCGGTGGGCGCGCGCGCCCCACGGCGGAGCGCGTCCCAGCGATCGCTAGCGCGAGCACGAGAACTGATGGAAGATCGCTACGACGAGACCTTGACACTCGACGATCTCGCGCGGCACGCCGGTCTCTCGCAGGAGCATCTCGTTCGGGCATTCAGCCGTGCTTTCGGGTTACCCCCGCACACGTACCTGATGACCGTTCGCGTGGCCCGGGCACGGGCCATGCTCGCGCGTGGTCGCCCGGGTGCCGAAGTGGCGGCCGCCTGCGGCTTCTGCGATCAGTCGCACATGGTCCGGCAATTCCGACAGCAAATGGGCACTGCCCCGTCGGCCTTCGGCGCCTCCCCCCGGTCCCGACCGGCGCGGGGGGCGCCCACCGAATGAGCGGCGGCCGTAACGCCCCGACGACCGCGCCGGGTGGCGCCTGGAGAACCGCTCAGGGCGACGAAGCGACCCTTACGACCACCTTGCCCATCACCCTGCCACTCTCCGCCAGCGCGAAGGCGTCCTGGAACTGCTCGAGCGGAAACTCTCGGACGGGCGGGACCCTTAGCTCCCCTCGCAGGAGCAGCTGGGCCACCTCATCGAGGTCGGCGGTCTTGCCCGACGTCATCGCGAAGACGTGCTTGTGCGTGCGGAAAGGGTTCGCGAGTGTGTTGCCGATGAGGGACGCCGGGGTGGGCGAGAAGTCGACGAACAGGCCGTGTTCGTCGAGAATGGGATGAGCGTCGCCGAACGCTAGGCGGCCGCTCAGCTCGAGGATGGCGCGGTAACGCCCGCCACGCGCGAGCGCGGAGCTCGTGCGGAAGTCGATGACCTCGTCGGCGCCCATTTCGCGTGACAGGCCCAGGCCCTCCGAGCCGCACACGCCGGTCACGTGCGCGCCTGCCCGCTTGGCGAACTGCAACGCGAAGAGGCCGACGCCTCCCGTGCACCCGTTGACTAGCACAGCGTCGCCGGGCGCCACCTTCACGATGTCGCGCAGCGGCTGAAGCGCGCCGATCGCGACAACAGGCACCGCGGCGGCCGTGAGGACGTCCAGCCCCTGGGGACGCTTGGCGATGGAACCGGCGTTCGCGACCGCGAGCTCGGCCAGGGCGCCCTCGCTCATGGACTTGGCGCAGCCGAACACGGCATCCCCGACCCGGACTTCGGTGACTCCGTCGCCAACGCCGACGACTTCGCCGGCGAAGTCCAGGCCGGGCTGCTTGGGGAAGTGCCCGCCGGCGACAAGCTTGAGCTCTCCCCGGCGCACCTTGCCGTCGACAGGGTTGATCGACGCGGCGTGCACGCGCACGAGGACCTCGTGGGCATTGGCTGTCGGGGCGGGTCGCTCCCCGAGCTGCATTACGGTGCGGTCTCCATAGGTCTCGTAGAACACGGCTTTCATGGGGCTTTCTCCTGGCCGGCGTCGCGGACGCGGTTCGAGGCCGCAGTATGGGCCAACATGGGTCCGGGCACTTGGACGCCCTTGATGCACCGGAACGCGACCGCGCCATCGACGGCGTCCAAGGAAGAAGCCGCGGACCTGACCCGCGCGGACTGGAAATCAGGGAAGCGGGAAGAATATCGAATACGACGAGGTATCGGGAAAGGTCGTGAGAAGCAGCGCTCTCGGGTTTTGGGTCACAATGACTTGGCCGTAGTAGGTCGTGGTAGCCGATTCCAATTCGAGCTGAAGCGGCTCCGCACGGAGGAAGCCGGCAAAGGCTGGATTGATCGGCAATGAGGTTCCGAGTTGGAATACGCCCTGGGGCGCCGCACCGGTTCCGCGACTGATGGTCCCGCTGGGGTCGACCCCGAGCACGTACCATCGGCCGTCGCTCGAAAACTCGAGTCCCATCACGGGACCGAGGGGGACGTATGGAGGGTTGGCGGGCGGCGGAAAAGCGGGCGCCGGAAAGACAGGTTCGTTCCCGCACCAGAGCCAGCGACCCGTTATCGCGGCAGCGAGTCCGACGGGATCCGACTCCGATACCTTCGTCCCTTTCGCGTCCAAGCACGAACAGAGCCCGGCGCGGACGGTCCACGGATACGACGGCGACAGCGTTCGCGGACTGACGTTCGGCGCGAGGTACTGAATCTGGCGGGGGGAGTCGGTCACCAGGACTTGACCGCTGAAAAGACCGCCCGTCGCGGGACGCAGCTGTAGCTCGAAGGTTCCGGGGCCGTACGTCGCCGATCCATCGACGACGGCGTACGTCCCGTCGAGGATCGAGCCCGGACTTGCATCGCTCTCGGCCCCGCCGTCCGAGTCGACCGGAGGAGCGAACGACACGAGGCTGCTATCGGGCCCCGCTCCGAGCAAGTGGTACTGGCCGTCGGCCGTGAGCTCCACGCTCGACGCCTCTGTATTGCCCTGTTGCCCCCCGAACGCATTGGGAACGATGCCGAACGCCGGACCACCGCAGGCGGACCACGTTCCCGGAAGCAGGCTCGCAACGTCGGCAGCGGACGCCACGGGGTGCGCCGAGCCCGGCCCTTCGTCGCATTCGGTCGGCGTGACCGCCGCGAAGCCAGCGGGTTGCGAACAGGAACAGGAGCCGGCCATCGGGCTCCACGGAGCCGCGGGCGAAAGCGTCTGCGGACTCGCGTTCGGCTCGAGGTATTGCAGTTGTCGCGGCGAGTCGGTCACGACGATCTGACCCAGGAAAAGACCACCGCCCGCCGGACGGAGCTCAAGCTCGTACGTGCCGGGGCCGCACGACGCCGAGCCGTCGATGACCTGGTAGGTCCCGTCGAAGCTTGCTCCTGCGTCGCTTCCGCCGTCCACGACCACGGCGGGCAACGAGTCGAGCGCCAGGAGGCTGCTGTCGGGGGCCCCACCGAGCAAGCGGTACTGCCCGTCGCTCGTGAGCTCGACGCCCAGCGCCGCGGGGACCGGCAAGCCGAAGACCTGGCCGGCGCACGCCGACCATGTCCCCGAAAGGAGACTCGCCACGTCGGCCGCGGATGCGACAGGGTGTGCCGGGCCCTGCGCTTTGGAGCATTCGATGGGTGCGACTGCGGTGTAGCCCATGCTCGGCGCCAAGGGGCCCGGCGAGCCACTCGTACACGTCCTGATTGCGACCGTGGACGCCAAGTTCGAGCCGCTGACCCCGTTCTCGGTCGAGCCGCCCTCGTCGGACCCGGAATCCGACGACATGCCGGCACGAGGCGCGGCAGTTCCGCCCGCGTTCGAGCCCACCTGGATATCCTGGCCATTGCAGCCGGCCACCGCGGCCGCAGCAACGACGAACGCCGCGCTTCGAATCCTCATCACCCCCAGCCTTGTTCCGTGAGCCGCGATCATCTCCGCCTCCCTTGAGAGGGACTTGGTCCCGGCTCCGAGACTTTGTCAGGAAATCATTCCGCCTACTCGGAAACGCCGCGACGCTCCTCGGCGTCCGTGACGGCCGCCTCATCGCCCGACGCCGCCGTCATCCAAGAGAGCGCGCGGAGACGATTCGGAGCGACGAGAAACCGCACGTCTCCAATCGCCGCGATGTCCGTCGCCGTCGCGTCGTCGATCGCCAGCGGCGCGTGCACGACGAGCGCTCCGCTCGCGAGGCGAAGGACGGTGCTGCGGCCCGGCATGCGCACTCCCCCGGGGAGCGCGATGGCTTGCTCGTACGACCAGATTTCCTCGCCGACGCGCTCGAGCATGGATCCCTCCCGACGGGTCGTGCGAACGTAGCCTCGGTCGTTACCGAAGGCACGCGTTAGGGACCCCTCTCATGACGAGCTTCCGTTTCGCCGAACCCGTCGCCGAGCGCCTCGTTCGAGCGCTGCACGCTCGCGTCCCGGACGCGAGGCGCGTCGACCGCTATTACGCCCCGCTCGCGATCGGGAGCGCCCAGCGCTTGAGCGCGTGCCCGCACAGGCCATGGGTGCTTGGCATCCAAGGACCGCAGGGGTGCGGCAAGACCACGCTCGCGTCCGCCCTGGTCGACGCGTTCGAAGCCGTGGGTCTTCGGTCGGCGGCGGTGTCGATCGACGATTTTTATCTGACGCACGCAGAACAGCTTGCCCTCGCCGAACGCCACCCGGCGAACCCCTATCTTCTGTACCGAGGCTACCCCGGTACCCACGACGTCGCCCTGGGCGCTCGCGTGATCCAGTCGATTGTCGGCTTACGACCGAAAGAGGAAGCCCTGATCCCGGTCTATGTGAAGTCGGCGCATGGCGGACGTGGCGACCGGACCCCGCCGTCGGACTGGAAGCGCGTCGTCGGGCCCCTCGATGCCCTTTTCGTCGAGGGGTGGATGCTCGGCTTTTCGCCGGTGGACGACGCCACGATCGAGCCCGCGTTGCGCCCGCCGAACGCGCTCCTCGCGGCCTATGCCTCGTGGAGCGACTCGCTCGACTCCTTCGTGCAATTGGACGTCGCGTCGCTGGACACCATCGTCTCGTGGCGCATCGACGCCGAGCGCGCCCGAAGAGCGCTCGGGCACGGCGCACTGAGCGACGACGAAGCGCGCGATTACATCGAGCGGTTTCTCCCCGCGTACCGCGCCTATCTGCCGGGGCTGCGAGCTCGACCCCCCTGTGGCGACGTTCGCACGATCGAGCTCGCGCCGGACCGGATGCCGGTGCTGCCCCTACGGCCGTCGTAGCGCGGGCCGCGGCCGCCATTGGCGTTTTCATCGGCATTTCGCCGATGCACCGTCCCCCCGCCCGCGCGTCGCCCGCGCGGGGGGACCTGAGGGGGGGGACCTGAGGGGGCTCGGACGGCCGCCGCTAGAAGTTCCCGAAGGCCGCCACTCCATAGGCGTCCCTGTTCAGCTGTGCCGGGAGCACGTGGAGGGTCGGTTTGTCCGCCTTCGCGACGACGACGGTGGTGTGCTTTTGAGGGACGACCAGACCCATGACGGTCGCGAGAGCTCCCAAACCCTGGACCGTGCCGGAGATAATGAGGAGCGCCTTGTACCCGTCCTCGGTGCCGCAGCCGGTCTGGCCGAAGCCGCCGCAAGCAGGCCGATTCCCGAGATCGATCCAAGGCCCAACGACGGGAATATACAGATTGTTGTCGTACGAGTTGTTGTTGGCAGCCGCGACAATCACCGACGGGATGTAGGAGCCCGCAAATGCGATGAGACCGGTGCCGAGGAGAAATGGATTCGGCGGACTATAGCTCGTTTGCTCCGTTACCGTGGGCTGCGGCTGAGCGACCGGCTGCGGCGTAACGACGGTGGTCTGCGCGCCGGCAGCAGCGCTCCACGTCGATGCGGCAAGGGCGACCGCAGCGCATCCCGCCATGACTCGAGTGCTCTTCTTCATCATCCTCTCCTTTTCTCCACGCGAGACACGGAGTCATTGGAATCCGAAGTTCTCCGCGCCTCTTGCGTTTGGGGTCTACAGAAGTGCAAGCGACGCGCCGCCGCAGTTCCGGCACGAGTTTGGCTCTGCGCGGGGCCCCGCGGCCGACGAGGCACGGCTCGACCGCACTTCGTCGATAGAGCCGACGTTCCCTACCGGATCACCGTCGCGAGGCGGCGCCGGATCATTCGAAGCGAAGCGCGGCGAGCGGGTTGAGGCGCGAGGCCTTGCGCGCCGGGAACACGCCGAAGACGACTCCCACCAAGACCGAAACGCCGAAGGCTACCGGGGTCGCCAGGCCCGGCAGAACGAACGGAACGTGGATCGCTTGCGCGGTGCCCCAGGCGCCGAGGAGCCCCAATCCGATGCCGATGAGACCTCCGACACTGGATAGCGTCATGGCCTCCACGAGAAACTGGATGAGGATGTCGCTCGAACGCGCGCCAATGGCCAGCCGCACGCCGATTTCGCGCGTGCGCTCGGTGACCGAGACCAGCATGATGTTCATGATTCCGATACCGCCCACGAGAAGCGAGATCGCGGCGACCCCGGCGAGGAGCGTCGTGAGCACCCCGGTGACGGTCTGCAAGAGACTTTGGATTTCACGCGGATCGCGTACGCCGAAATCGTCGTCGTCTCCCGCCAGGATATGCCGCCGCCTTCGGAGAATCTGAGTCATCTCTTCTTTGGCTTCGTCGACCTGGTCTTTGGACACGGCCGAAGCGATTATCGTACCGACTCGGTCGTTTCCCATGATGCGGTGCGAGAAAGTCGAAAAAGGCATGAAGACCACGTCGTCTTGGTCGATGCCGAACGCCGACGATCCCTTGGCCTCCATGATTCCGACGACGCGGCAGCTCACGTTCTGGATGCGTAGGTCCTGGCCGATGGGCTGCGCGCCGCCGAAGAGGGCATCGCTCACGGTTTGACCGATGACGCAAACCTGGGCGACCTTCCGTTCGTCGTCTCGATTGGG
>Ga0265313_10000149_pt1 | contig 73203 bp, 63 predicted proteins | sample 4123metaG_FD_203122 | JGI IMG/M metagenome (GOLD analysis project Ga0265313, IMG submission 203122) | Rhizosphere microbial communities from Carex aquatilis grown in University of Washington, Seatle, WA, United States - 4-1-23 metaG | ecosystem: Host-associated > Plants > Roots > Rhizosphere >... | reverse complement strand
AGGCTTGGTTCTCCGTTGCGGCTCAATGGTTTCTGGCAATTCCATTGTACCATGCAACGCGTGAACCAAGCCGCCTTTACTTCAATTCCTGTGGGACAGCAGTGACCCTGACCCAAATTCTTCCGTGATATAGTGCCCCTGCCGATGATCACCCACGTCGTGGCTTTCTATCTGCTGCCGCCGACCAGGGCGGGGCGGAATGCCGGGGGTGTTGCGGCGGGGTCATAGCGGTCCTCTCGCGAGTTCGGCTCCCGCGGCTAAGGCTCGGGATAGGGCGTGCCATCCTTGTGCAGGAACCGGCCGTCGGCGTTGGCGCTCATCATGTCGATGTCGGAGCAGGTGGTGACGTCGGCGGGCTGGCGCGAGCCGACTTCGAGATAGACCGCCGTCGCGCCCGATCGGTTGATCATGTGATGGCCGTTGCCGGAGCCTTTCGGAAAAGCCGCGCAATCGCCGGCCCGCAGCACCGTCTCGCCGCCATCTTCGATCAAGGTCAGTTCGCCTTCCAGCAGGTAGACGAATTCATCCTCATGGGAATGCCAGTGACGCTGGCTCGACCAGTTGCCCGGCGGCAGGCGCATGAGATTGACGCCGAAATCCGTGAGCCCGCCGGCATTGCCCAGCCTCTGCCTTATGCGTTCGGCGCAGGGCGCGTTGAATTGCGCCGGATAGCCTGTGCCTCTGCGTTCCGGCACGGCGGCGATGTCGATCTTGGGCATGGGCAGTCATCCTTGGGAGAAAGGTGCCAGCGTAAACCTAGTTGCCGGCGGTTCAGCCTGCTTTCGGATAAGTCCACTCCGGTCCCGCGTCCCGCTGGAAAATCGGTCCGTTCGCGCCGCTCAGGTCAGGTTGCGCCGGCGTTCGAGCTCGGCCTCGCTCGGTTCGGCCAGCTGGAAGTCGCCGGTCTTGACCGCGCCGTCGGGCCGGTAGTTGGCCACGATCACGCCGGTCGGGTAGGTCTGCGCCTTGATCAGCTTCAGACCGGCGGGCGCGGCGCCGGCGCCGAAGACGCGCTTTCCCTTGCCCAGCAGCACCGGGAAGATCAGCAGGCTGAACTCGTCCACCAGGCTGTTCTGCCACAGGGTCTGGAGCAGCTCGCTCGAACCCTGGACCAGAAGGTCGGGGCCGTCCTCGCCCTTCAGCGTCTTCAGCGACGCCACGACGTCCTTGCCCAGCAGCCGGCTGTTCTGCCAGGCGAGCTTCGGGCCAGAGCGCGAGGCGACGTATTTCGTCACCCGGTTGAAGAGGCCCGCGATCGGGTCATTCGGGTCGGTGACATAGGGCCAATGGGCTGCGAAGATGTCGTAGGTCTTGCGGCCGAGCAGCAGGTCGAACGGCCGGCCGAAGATCTCGCCCATGGCGGCGCCGAGAGCCTGGTCGAAATAGGGCGCGACCCAGCCGCCGAATGTGAAGCCACCGGTCGGGTCTTCCTTGGGGCCGCCCGGCGCCTGCATGACGCCGTCGAGGCTGATGAAGCTGGCTACGAGGATATTGCGCATGTCGGCCTCTCGGTGAATTCGGGCTTCGACGCCCCGAGGACGAACTACCCTACGCGGAGCCGACAGGCCGCGATAGAAATTTTGGGATGGCGTTTTCTCGGGAGTATTCCCACCGAGGTACGGGAATGGGCGATGTATCGTTATCTTGCAATAATAGAAATTAGCAGCAATATCTACATTTTCAAAATCGGGAGCATTCGATGGCAAAGAAACCCAAGAATCCTGCGCCAACGGTCCGGGGGCCACGCAGGATAGCCGGCAACCTTCCCTATTTGCCGGGCTCCGGGACATTGAAGAAAGCGATGGATGGCATTGTCGGGGCCCAAAGGCCCGACAAATTCAACGCGGATTTTCTGGAAAGTATCCTGCAACTCAAAGGGGGGAGTGCACGTGCGACAATTCCCATTTTCAAAAGGATGAACCTCGTCGCTTCAGATGGTACACCTACGGACCTCTATTCAAGATTCAAGACCGATAGCGGTCGAGGCTCCGCCGCGCTTCTAGCAATAAAAAATGCCTATCCGGAAATTTATAAGCGCAGCGAGTACGCGCACAGTGTTCCAGACGCTAAGCTGAAAGACATCATTGTCGAAATTACCGGGCTGCAACCAAACGATCCAATCGTTAGTTATATTAAGGCTACATTCAACATCATCAAATCCTATATCGGGAATGCGACGACCACTGAGGAATCTGCCGAGGCTGATGATACCTCGGACTCCGGGTCAGCCAATGGTCTTGCGGGAAAGGGGGCGAAAGTCGGCCTTTCATATCACATCAACATTGTGATTCCGGAAACTTCAAATGTCGCGGTGCTGAATGCGATATTCCGCGCCGTGAAGGATAATTTGCTCAAATGAGCACCTCCACTATCGAGTTGTTTGTCCTCAAGTGTGCGGTAATAAGGACTGAACTCGACAAAGCACTCGGAAAGACCGGTAGTGAAGAGCCTCTAGGGCCAAACTCTCCTATATCCCCTCTATTTTCTCAAATTAGCGGAGAGATCCGAGCTAACGCAGAGAAGATGGCAGAGTACTACAGGCTTTTCTATATGCTCGAGAACGATATTAGGTCTTTTATTAGTGCGACGCTGACGGCGGCCGTCGGCCCTAACTGGTGGGACACTTGTGCACCGGAATCGGCCAAAAATGAGTGCGACACGAACAGAAAGAGGGAATTGGACTCTGGTGTTACAGCCCGTTCCGACAGCCCGCTGGACTACATTACATTCGGTCAGCTTGGGGATATTATTAAGAAGAATTACAGTCAGTTTGGTGGAATTCTTAGTAGCGAAGCTGCGTTGGGGAGGGCGATGTATTCGCTAAATCTTCTGCGGGGCCCTATAGCACATTGCGGCATCCTCGCGGAGGATGAAGTGGCTCGGCTCAGACTTGCTGTGACCGATTGGTTTCGGCTCTTGGAGGGACCAAAATAGGTACGGGTGAAAATGCCCTCTGAACAGCGTCTTTGCGCCCGGAGTTGCCGCTTGGCGGACATGATTCACTAGCTCGATGTGGAATCCCTGCGGTATTTGGTTTGGCGTTGTGCGACTTATCCCCGCCTCGGCCTTCTAACCGCTCTCACCTTCCCGCTATTCCCGCCACCGCAGTAGAACCGTTCGCCGCCGTCGGACTCGAGCCCCGACACGGTGATGCCGGGCGGCATTGCGACGCTCTCCAGAACCTCTCCCGTCTTGGGATCGATCCTCCGAATCTCGCTCTCCTCGCCTTCCCAGGTGGCGTGCCAGAGCTCGCCCTCGACCCAGGTGACCCCGGTCACGAAGCGGTTGGATTCGATGCTGCGCAGGATCGCGCCTGTCTCGGGATCGAGCTGATGGATCTTCCGGTTGCGATATTGCCCGACCCAGAGGCTGCCCTCGGCCCAGGTGAGGCCCGAGCCGCCGCCTGCCGGCGCCGGAATCGTCGAGAGCACGCGGCCGGTCTTCGGGTCGATCTTCTGGATGCGTTCGTCGGCGAGCTGATAGAGGTAGCGCCCGTCGAAGGTCGTGCCGGCATGGGCCGGGACCTCGATGGTGCGGCGCTGCTCCCCGCTCGCCGGATCGAAGGCGACGAGCTTGCCGCCGGCGGCAAACCAGACCTGCTTGCCGTCAAAGGTTACCCCGCCCACGTTCTTGACGTCCGGGAAGGGGCCATACTCGCGGAGGATTTCGGCCTGCGATGGTTTCATGGGTCGATCCTAATCGCTCGGCAGGGGCGCGGGGAGTAACAAGGTGGTCGTGATTCCCGGGAGCGGCGGGGTCATCCACCGGCGCGAGCGCCCCCGGCCGATCGGCTGCACCTTGCCCGCCGCCGCGAGCTGGTCGAGTGCCCGCTGCACGCTGCGCTGGCTCGCGGTCAGCGCCAGGGCGAGCGCCGAACTCGACCAGGATTCGCCGTCGGCGAGGAAGGCGAGAACCGCGCCATGCCGCTCCTCGACCGGCCGCGCCAGTACGACGACGTTCCTCGCGCGGCGCGGCGCCAGGGCAAAGCCCTGCTTCGTCGCGCCGATGCCGGCGAGGCCGCGGAGCATCCGGCGAAGCCGCCCGATCTCGACCCGCAGCCGCGCGCGATGGGATTCATCCGCATGCTTCGCCCCGAAGGCGCGCGCGAGCAGCGTTGCCCGAGCCACGTCCGCGGGCCAGGCCTCGCCCAGCGCGCGGGCGAGCGCGAACAGCACCGGGCGCCGGGCAAGGGAGACCACCGTGCCGGCGTCGCGCACCGCATGGCGGCAGGCGTCCACCACGAGTGCCTTCGATGCCAGCAGCGCCTCGACCTCCTCCAGCAGCAGGGGCCGCTCCTCGCCCCGCGCGATCAGGCGCGCCGCGGGTGTGGCGAGGAGGAGGGCTGCGTTTTCGACTTCCGCTGTCAGGGCCGGGATGCCCGCCCCACGCGCGGCGTCGAGGCTCCGGGCAAGGGCGGCCCGCGCCGTCTTCGTCTTCAGGCGCCGCATCGCGATGCCGGCGACGGCCAGCTCATGGGCGGCCCTGGTGGCGGGCGGAAAGGGCGCGGGGTCGATCTCGGCGAGCCTCAGCTCGGCCTCATCCAGCCGGCCGACCAGGAGCAGCCGGCGAACCTCGAGAAGCCGGGCATGGCCGGCGTTCACCCGGTCGCCATGCTGCTCGAGCACCGCCCGCGCCGCGTCCAGCGCCTTCTGGGGCCAGCCGAGGTCGCGGGAGACCAGCGCGATCTCCGCCTCGGCGACGACGCAGCGCGCCCGGGCCACGGCTTCCTTCGGGCCGAAGCCGCGTGCCGCGCGCCGCAGCAGAGCCTTCGCCCGCGCGAAATCGCCGAGCTGGGCCATGGCGATGCCGCGGAGCGCCAGGGCCGGCGCGTCGTCGCGGAGCGCGACCCGGTTCAAGGCGCCGAGGGGATCGCCCGCCGCGAGCGCGCGTGCCGCCGCCGTGATCAGGGAGTCCACGGGAATCCCGCCACACTTGTCACTCCTGCCGTTCCAGGCCCGGTACTAAATCATCTCCCGACCGCAAACCAGCCGCTCGTGGCGCCGCCAAGGGGTGGATGCGACGGCCCCATCCTTCGACAGGCTCAGGATGAGGCTGGTTTGTTTGACCCTCATGCTGAGCTTGTCGAAGCATGAGCTTGTCGAAGCACGAGGGTCAAACTGATCCACTACCGTGGCGCCGGTTGCGCCGGCGACGAAAGACAACCGAAGGAGAGATGGCCATGACGACCCACAAGATCGGAACGCGCGAGGAGTGGCTTGCCGCCCGGCTCGAGCTGCTAGGCGCGGAAAAGGCGCTGACGCGCCAGAGCGACGATGTGGCGCTCAGGCGTCAGGCGCTGCCCTGGGTCCGGGTCGAAAAGGACTACGGGTTCGAGACCGACGAGGGGAAGGCGTCCCTCGCGGACCTGTTCAAAGGGCGCTCGCAGCTGCTCGTCTACCACTTCATGTTCGGGCCCGACTACAAGGCGGGCTGTCCGTCCTGCTCGGCGATCGCCGACGGGTTCGATGGATCCGTCGTCCACCTGGCGAACCACGACGTCACTCTTTCGGCGGTGTCGCAGGCGCCGGTGGCGAAACTCCAGGCCTTCAAGCGGCGCATGGGATGGAGCTTCCCCTGGGCCTCGTCTCTAGGCGGCGATTTCAATTTCGACTTCAACGTCTCGATCACCGAGGAGCAGCAGCGCCAGGGCGGCAGCGAATATAACTTCCGACGCGGCGGCCATGCCATGGTCGCGCCGACGCTTCCGGAACCCGTCCTCCAGAATGCCGCCCAGGCCGGATCCGAGCCGCGCGCCTATGTGCGCGAGCGGCCCGGCATGAGCACATTCGTGCTCGAGGACGGCGTCGTCTATCACAGCTACTCCACCTATGCCCGCGGTCTCGACGGCCTCTGGGGCATGTTCCAGTGGCTCGACCGCGCGCCCAAGGGGCGCAACGAGACGGGCATCTGGTGGCGCCACCACGACTCGTACGGCAAGCGTTGAGGCGGGCCCATGGCGGTTATCGGCGCAACCGGCATCGGCGCAACCGGCGGACGGGAGGGCTCGCGGCCCATGGATTCGGAGCCAGCTTCCCATCGCGTCTTCCTCGGCGTTTCGGCGCTGCTCTTCGCGGCCGCCGCCGCGGCGACGGTCGTCTGGTGCGGGGCCATGTCGGCGATGGACGGGATGCCCATGCCGGGCGGCTGGACCATGTCGATGACCTGGATGCCCAGCGGGCGCTGGCTCGCCGCCGCGGCGTCGTTCCTCGCCATGTGGGTCGCGATGATGGCGGCCATGATGCTGCCGTCCCTGGTCCCCATGCTGGTGCGCTACCGCCGGGCCGTCGGCGGAGCGGGCGAGGGCCGGCTCGGCCGGCTGACCCTGCTCGCGGGCCTGGGATACTTCCTCGTCTGGACCGTGCTCGGAATGGCCGCCTTCCCGCTAGGCGTATGGCTGGCGGGGCTCGAGATGCAGCAGCCGGCGCTCTCGCGCGCCGTTCCCATCGCGGTGGGCGCGATCGTGCTCGCCGCCGGCGCGCTCCAGTTCACCGCCTGGAAGGCGCATCACCTAGCCTGCTGCCGCGAGATGCCCCGACGCGGCCGCGCCTTGCCTGGCGACGCCGCCACGGCCTGGCGGCACGGCCTCCGCCTCGGCCTCCATTGCGCCATTTGCTGCGCCGGCCCGATGGCGGTGCTCTTTGCCCTTGGCGTCATGGACCTGGCAGCCATGGCCGCGGTGACGGCGGCCATCACGCTCGAGCGCCTGGCGCCGGCCCGCTGGCGGGCCGCGCAGGCCATAGGGGTGATCGCCGTGGCGGCCGGATTGCTCCTGATCGCGCGGGCGATAGGGCTCGAATAGGGCGGCGTCCGCCGCAGGGCATCGGCTATGTCGTCGAGCCGGAGCCGATGTGATCTTCCTCCCCGTCGCTGTTCACGGGCCTTCGCTTCGGGCCGGCAGCCGGGCCCAATTCGGCTTCTTCATCAGTTATTTCATGCTTCTGGCTGGACAGGTCTTTGCCGCGGCCCATGGACCGGGCGGCGTGGCGTCTTCGCGATGGGATCCGCTGAAGCGGCGATCATGCCCTCGGGAGCCGTCAGATACTTCTTAGTCTCATGGAGAATTTCGGCGGACAATTCAGGGTCCGTCACGATCCGCGACAGAGTGATGGCCCCGATCATCGCCGACAGCGCGACCAGCGCCCGCGCCTTGGCCGTCTTGGGCTTCGTCCGGCGAGTATCGCCGGCGATGGCATTCGCGAGCTTCAGAATTCCGGCGGTCGCCGTGGCCCGCGTCTTGACGCCGCTTCTTGCGAGCTCGCTTCCGAGCCCGGCCAGCAAACAGCCTTCCGACGGATTATCCCTGTGCGCCGTCGAAAGATAGCGCTCGGCGATTGCCTTGAGCCCGCTCTTCCCAAGGCCAGGGCAGGCGGCCTTGCCCATCCCGGCTTCCATGCCCGCGGCGCAAGCCTCGGCAATCAGCTGGTCTTTCGAGTCGAAGTGGCGATAGAAGCCGCCATGGGTCAGGCCGGCCGCTGCCATCAACTCACAGAGGCCGGTGGCGTGGATTCCATTCCGGCGAAATTCCGCCGCGGCAGCCTTGACGATCCTACGCCGCGTTTCGGCGGTCTCGGTCTTCGATTTCTTCACGGCGCCCCTCCCACGAGGCCTTCAGCGGCTCGTCCGGCCGCCATTGTCCTTTAACTGTATGAGACATCTAATGTCGTGTCGAATGCCGGGCCTCCTAGGCAGTGCGTCAATTTGACCCCATGCTTCGACAAGCCAATGCTTCGACAAGCTCATGGTTCGACAAGCTCATGGTTCGACAAGCTCACCATGAGGATTGTTGATGGGCCTCATCCTGAGCCTGTCGAAGGATGAGGCGACCGGTGCGGCCCATCGCCACCTCGCCATGCCGCCCTCGCCACCGCGCCATCTCATGACACGGGACGATCGGACAGCGTCATGGGAGTCACATCCGCGACAGACCTGCGACTCCCGCCGATCCGGCGGACGACGGTGTAGAAAGCGGGGGTGAACAGCAGGCCGAATCCGGTCACGCCCAGCATGCCCGCGAACACCGCCGTCCCCAGGGACTGGCGCATCTCGGACCCCGCGCCGGTCGCGACCACCAGCGGGGCGACGCCGAAAATGAATGAGAAGGACGTCATCAGGATCGGACGAAGCCGTGTGCGCGCCGCGGTGACCGCGGCTTCGGCGGCCGTTGCGCCCGCTTCCTCCGCCTGGCGGGCGAATTCGACGATCAGGATCGCGTTCTTGGCGGCCAGGCCGACGAGGACGACGAAGCCGATCTGCGCCAGGACATCGATGGACATTCCCCGCGTCAACAGGCCGGTCACGGAAGCCAGAAGGCACATCGGCACGATCAGCACCACGGCCAGCGGCAGTTTCCAGCTCTCGTACTGGGCGGCGAGCACCAGGAACACGAGGAGGGCGGCGGCGCCGAACACGAGCAAGGTCGGCGTGCCGCGCTGCTGCTGCTGAAAGGCAAGCTCAGTCCATTCGAAACTGATGCCGGGCGGAAGGACCCGATGGGCCAGCTCCTCCATCCGGTGCAAGGCCGTGCCTGTCGCCACACCCGGGGCGGCGACGCCCATGACCTCGGCCGCTGGGAAGAGGTCGTAGCGCGGGACGCGGTAGGGCGAGGTCTCGCTTCTGAGGCGCGCCACGGTGCCGATCGGCACCATCTCGCCCGCGCTGTTGCGGACCTTGAGGCGCTCGATATCGCTGGCGTCCCGCCTGAAGCTGCCGTCGGCCTGGGCGATGACCTCGTAGATCCTGCCGAGATAATTGAAGTCGTTGACGTATTGCGAGCCCAGATAGACCTGCAGGGTGGAGAATACGTCCGTCGGAGTCAGCCCGACCTTCTCGGCCTTCTCGCGGTCGATGTCGGTGTAGACGCTGGGCGAGCCGGTGCTGAACAGCGTAAACACGCCGGCGAAGTCCGGATCCCTGTTGGCGGCGGCGACCAGCGCTTGCGCGGCACGGGCAAGCGCTCTCGAGCCGAGCCCGCCGCGGTCCTGCACCATCATCTTGAAGCCGCCCGCGCTGCCGAGGCCCTGAACCGGCGGCGGGGGAATGGTCAGCACATAGGCGTCCTGGATCACCGAGAGGCGCCTGCGCAGGTCGGCCAGCACCGATGCCGCCGTCACGCCACGGACGGAATGATTGTAGAGCGAGGGCAGGCCCGAGAATATCGTCCCGGCGTTGGATGCCACGGTGAAGGTGGTCGCATCCAGACCGGCGAAGGGCGCGACATGCTCGACGCCCGGTGTCGTGAGGATGATCTCGGTCGCTCGCTTGATGACGGCCTCGGTCCTGTCGAGGCTGGCGCCCGGGGGCAGCTGCAGCACCGTGATGAGGTAGCCCTGGTCCTGCTCCGGAATGAATCCCGTCGGGGCGCGGGAGAACTGGACGCCCGCCAGGCCGATCAACAGGGCGTAGACCACCAGCACGGCGCCCGCCACCTGCACGAGCCGGCGCGTCAGACGGCCATAGCTGTTGGACAGCCACTCGAACCCGCGATTGAAGCGGCCGAAGCCCGCCCGAATCAGGCGCCCGAGCAGCCCGGCGCGCGCCTGGCCGGGCTCATGGGCCTTGAAAAGTACCGCACAGAGGGCGGGACTGAGGGTCAGCGAAATAAAGCAGGAGATCACCGTCGAGGCCGCGATCGTGACCGCGAACTGGCGAAAGAACTGGCCGGTGATGCCGGAAAGGAAGGCCGACGGCACGAACACCGCGCAGAGCGTCAGCGCGATGGAGATCAGCGCGCCGCCGACCTCGTCCATCGTCTTGTACGCGGCCTCCTTGGGCGGCATCCCGAGCCGCAGATTGCGCTCGACGTTCTCGACCACGACGATCGCGTCGTCGACGACGATTCCCACGGCGAGCACGAGCCCGAACAAGGAAAGATTGTTCAGCGATATGCCGAGGGCGTAGAGAACGGCAAGCGAGCCGATCAGCGAAACCGGTATGGCGACGATGGGAATCATCGCGGCCCGCCAGCTTTGCAGGAACAGAATCACGACGCCGACCACGAGCAGGATGGCGACGAAAATCGTGATGATGACCTCATGGACGGATTTGCCGACGAAGATCGTCGGGTCGTAGATGACCCGGTAGCCGAGACCGGGCGGGAAATCCTTCGCCAGGGTCTCCATGGTCGACAGGACCTCGTGCTCCACCGCCAGCGAATTCGCGCCGGGTTGGGCGAAGATCAGCAGCGGGATGCCGGGCCCCCGATCCATGTAGGCGGTTGACCCGTAGTCCGCGGCGCCGATCTCGACGCGCCCCACGTCGCTGAGGCGCGTCACCCGACCCTCGGAATCGGACTTGAGGACGACGTTGAGGAACTGCTCCGGCGTCGACAGCCGGCCGAGGGTCTGCACGTTGAGCTGATAGGCCTCTTGGGAGGGCACCGGCGGCTGGTTCAGGACGCCGGCCGAGACCTGGACGTTCTGGGCGCGCAAGGCTGCCAGCACTTCGCCAGCATTCAGGTTATGGGCAGCGACCTTGTCCGGATCGAGCCAGATGCGCATGGCATAGTCGCGGGCGCCGAACAGCTGCACATCGCCCACCCCGGGCAGGCGCGCGAGCGTGTCCTTCACGTGCAAGGTCGCGTAGTTCGACATGTAGAGGTCGTCGCGCGAGCCGTCAGGCGACATGAGGTGAACGGCGAGCAGGATGTTCGGCGTCGATTTCCTGACCTGGACGCCCTGGCGCTGAACGTCATCCGGCAGCCGTGGCAGGGCGTCCTGGACGCGGTTCTGCGTCAGCATTTGCGCGACGTTCAGGTCGGTGCCGATCTGGAAGGTCACGGTGATCGTCAGCTTCCCGTCGCCGGTGGACTGACTGCTCATGTAGAGCATGTTCTCGACGCCGTTGATCTCCTGCTCGAGCGGCGTCGCGACGGTCCGGGACACGGTTTCCGCGGACGCGCCGGGATAGATGGTGGTGATCTGCACCGTCGGCGGCACGATTTCCGGATATTGCGCGACGGGCAGGATGGCGAGCGCGCCCAGCCCGACCAAGGTCACGAAGACGCTGAGAACCGTGGCGAAGATGGGGCGGTCGATGAAAATATGGGCAAGGCGCATGGCGAAGCTCCCGGCCTAGCCTTGGCCATCGGCGGCAGCGTCATAACGGATCGTGCCGTTCTCGGGGTCGACCTTGGTCCCCGGAATGGCGTGCATCAATCCGTCTATGATCACCCGGTCGCCGGGCGCGAGACCGGATCGGATGACCCGCAGCCCGCCGCGAAGGTCGCCGATCTCGACCGGCTTGGGCACGACCGTGCCATCGGGGGCGACCGTCAGGACCAATTGCTGCGACTGATCGAGCATGACGGCGGAGTCCGGGATCAGGAGAGTGGCAGAAGGTGGGGCGACTGCCAGGCGGATCCGCGCGAACTCGCCGGGCACGAGGAAGTAGTCCGGATTCGCCACCACGGCGCGGGCGTGGATCGTGCCGCTGGAGCGATCGAGAGCATTGTCGACGAAATCGAGCGAGCCCAGCCGCGCGAACTGGTTCTCATCGCTGAGGCTGATCGCGACCCTGTCGGCGACGGCATCCGGAAGCCGCGCCCGCTGGCGCGAAAAGGTCAGATAGTCGGATTCGCTCATGTCGAAATCGAGATAGATCGGATCCAGCGAGACGAGCGTCGTCAGCAGGGTCGTCGGGCTGGTGGCGGCCCGGCTGCCGGCGATCAGGCTCCCGATCGAGACGAGCCGCGCGCCGATGCGGCCAGTGAAAGGCGCGGTGATGTGACAGTACTCGATGTCCAGTTGGGCGTCGCGGATCTGGGCCTTGGCATCGTCGATTGCAGCTTGCGCGGCGAGCTGCTCGGCCAGGCGCTGATCGACGGTCTCGGCGGTTCCGAAATTGCTCTGCTTCAGCGTCTGGGCGCGAACGAGCTCGCTGCTTGCCAGGGCGAATCGCGACGACGCGGTCCGAAGCTGGGCGGTCGCCTCGGCGAGCTTGATCTCGTAGGGACGCGGATCGATGACGAAAAGCAGATCGCCCTTGTGGACGATCTGGCCATCGGTGAAATGGATCTCGGTCAGCGTGCCGCCGACCTGCGCCCTCAGCTCGACGCGGTCGACCGCCGAAAACTGGCCGAGGAAGCCTATCCGGGTGTCGACCTCGCGCAGGAGCGGCGCGCTCACGGTCACGGTCGCCAGGGGCATTGGCATCGCAGCGGCCTGGCCGCCCTCATGGGTGGTGTGGCCGAACCACAGGAGTGCCGCGAGCGCGATCGCCGCCGGCCCCACAATCCAGGCCCAGGTCCTGGTTCGTCTGGTGGTGGAGCGCTGTCGCCCTTCGACCTCAGGCCACTTGCTGATTTCGTTCATCTGGCTATCCCTCTGATCCGCAAGACCCCGCTCGCCGGCCGCGGCGAGGGGATGGCCTGCATCGCTAAAGTCGTTCCAGATAGTTCGTCCGGCCCACGCGCCGCGGGCACGGAGCGCACATGCGAGGGGTTCCGGTTCGGCCGATAGCGCTCAGCTGCATCGTCGCGGCCCACAACGTCCCCTCATGACAATTAGATGAAAGACGACATCTATGCGCGAGGATAGATGATGATCGACATATGAACCGTCAAGGGGATCTTTGCTTTTGGCCGGAAACCAGGCGCGCTTCGGCGTTTTCGTCCACCGCTCCCGCTTACGCCAAGGCTTCGGCGGGCCTGCCGTCGGTCCTCCTGCGCAGCTGCGTAGGAGGACCCATGGAAAATGCCCTATCGTTTCGGTGCCACCAGGGCGAAGAAGGCGCCTTGGGGGTCCTTCGCCTGCAAGACCCACTGGCCGCCCGGCACCTCCATCGGCCCGTTGACGACTTTGCCGCCCCCGGCGGCGACCCGGGACGCTGCCGCCTCGATGGCGGCGACATTGATGTAGTAGCCCCAATAGGGCATGGGAACCTGTGGCGGCTTGGTCATCATGCCGCCGATGGGCTCGCCCCCCGCGGCGAACAGTTGATAGGTGCCCATGGCCCCCATGTCATGGGCCTCGGCCTTGGTCCAGCCGAACAGCTTTTCATAGAACGCGAAGGCGGATTTCCATTCCCCGGCATAGAGCTCATGCCAGCCGATGGTGCCGGGCGCTCCGGCGGCGAGCGCGGACGGAGCCATCCTCGGCATCGGCTTGGCGACGATGAAGCCGGTGGATTGCGGATCGGACACTACCGCGATGCGCATGACGCCGGGAATATCGAACGGCCCCCGGTGCAGCTTGCCGCCTTCCTTGACGATGCGCGCCGCCGTGGCATCCACATCGTCGACTTTGATATAGCCCATCCAGGCGGGCCCGACGCCGGCCTTGCGGGCGTCTTCGGGGATCGCCATCAGCCCGGCCGCATGCTGCCCGTCCACGGTGAACAGGGTGTAGTTCGCATTGCCCGCGCCGGCGCTCTCGGCGCCCCAACCGACCACGCCGCGATAGAAGGCCTCCGCCGCCTTGGTGTCGGTGGTCATCACGTCGTACCAGAAGAATCGGTTTGCCATGGGCTCCTCCTTTGGATCGGCGCGCTGGCCGACATTGGGTCGGTTCGGTGGCCTCATCCTTCGACAGGCTCAGGATGAGGCCGGTTTGTTTGACCCTCATGCTGAGCTTGTCGAAGCATGAGCTTGTCGAAGCATGAGCTTGTCGAAGCATGGGGCTCAAACTAGCCCACTACCCGCCGGCCAGACGAGTTGGCCGGAGATGCAAAGCGGGCCGGTTCGAACTTGCCGCTCAAACTATCCCGCGATAATCCCCGGCTTCCGCTGTTTCTTTTGTGACAGCCCGCTGGCGGCGATGCCATGGGACTGCCGGATATGGGTCTTGGGCGCGTCCTCCGAGAGCGCTCTTTTGCCTGGGGCAGGCCCGGTCGGTATGCCAGCATGGGGGACGAGAAGCGGTGACAGGAGAACAACGATGGCGACGGATACGGGCAAAACGGTATGGGCGGCCGCGGCGGTATTGGCCGGCAGGGCGATCTTTGCCGGCATATTCATCCTGGCGGTCAGCTTCAAGCTCCGCGACATCAACGGCACGGCGGCCTACATCCAGGCGGCGGGCCTGCCATCGGCCATGCTTCTGGCCTGGCTCGCGGCACTCCTCGAGCTGGCGCTCATCGGCTGCTTTCTGACCGGCGTCTGTTTTTCAGAGGCCGCGCTCTTGGCCGGGGCTTACGTGATCTTCCTCGCCTTCACCTTTCACGGGCCTTCGCTCTGGGCGGGCAACCAGGCCCAATTCGGCTTCTTCGTCGATCACTTCACTTTTCTGGCCGGGCTGCTCTTTGCCGCGGCCCACGGGCCGGGCCGCGTGCTGGCTTTGAATTGGAGCCTGATCAAGCGTTGACGGAAGCGTGATCGGCGGCTTCCAGGTCATTGCCCAAGGGCTGACGATAGGAGGGAATAAACCCGCGCAGGATTCGGTCTTCCTCTCCGCCCGGACTTGGACCGGCATGACAGAGAGGCATTCGAATGCTGCGGACCGATGAAGATTCCGACCTGCGCGAATTCGACCCGGCGATCCGGATTCTGCACTGGCTGACCCTGTTCCTCATCGCGACGATCTTCGTGCTCGCCTTCTCGATAAGGTTTGCCGCGTCCAGGGAAGCGGCCCTGGCACTCACCACCCTGCATCGCTCGTTCGGCGTGACCGTCTGGGCCGTGACGCTCTGCCGGCTCGTCTGGCGCCAATTCTCGCGCTTCCCGAACTGGCCTACCGACATGCCCGAGACCATGCGCCTTGCCGCCCAGTGGAGCGAATATGCGCTCTACGCCCTCATGCTGGCCCAGCCGCTCCTCGGGTTCCTCGAGACCAATGCACGCGGCGATCGGGTGACGCTGTTTTTTCTTGGCCAGCTGCCCGGCTTGATCACCGAAGACCGGCCGCTTGCGAAGTATCTTTTGGAGGCGCACGGGGCAGTCGGCTTTGTTCTCCTCGGCCTTGTCGCGCTGCATGCCTCGGCCGCGCTCTACCACCACTTCTGGCGCCGCGACGATACGCTCGCTGCCATGCTGCCGCGATCGATGAGGCGCCGGGCGGCGATGGACCGTGCTTGACGGTTTCAGGCCTGGCTCGACGGCGGCGAGCGCCGCTGGATTGGGTCGGCGAGGCTAGGCCTTGGGCCATGCTCCGCTGCTTCTGGAGTTCATCTGGAAGCGGTCCGGTTCTTGAGCGAGGGGCTTCTCGCGAGCCCATGTCACGACGGCATGGACAAAAAATCCGAACTGCCTTGCGCCCGCGGTCATTTCGTATTCCACGTCCGGACGGAGGCCTTGGCAGGTGTTGCGCTTCACCAATCCGTCCGCCTCCAACTCCTGCAGCTTCGCGGTCAGCACGGGCTGGGTTATGTTGGGCATCGCGCGCCGCAACTCGGCGACGCGGTAGCTGCGCTGATAGAGAAGCCAGAGGATCTCGAGCTTCCACCGCCCCGTGAACATGCCAAGGGCCTTGCGGAAATCCGGCAGCCGGCAAGGGGCGGCACTCCGGCTGTGCAAGTCCCCGCGATTCACGACCGACCCGTCGAGCTCGGATCCAGCGGTCCCACGGCGATTGCCCTGACGCTGCGCGCCGTTGCCGGTCAGGCGCCGGGGATCATCTTTCTCGAGGCCTTCGGCTCCCGAAGTCGCGCTTCGGCCTCGTAGTGAGACAAGCCGCGGCTTAGCCATTGCATCTCCCGAGGAGGCCCGTTTCTCGTTGGCTTCTCGCCTGCAAGACCGAAGCTGGAGTTTGTTTATTCCGGAGAATCCGGCCGGGCGAGATGCGGGGTCGATCCGAATCTTCGGCCCTACCTACGCCTCGATGAGCCCGAGCTCCCGCTGCTTCTTCTTCGACAGCCCGCTGGCGACGATGCGATGGGACTGGCGGATATAGTCCTTGAGCTCCCCGTCCGAGAGCCCTGGCTTGGCATAGTGCTGGATCCAGGTCATGCCGCGCGAGGCGAGATAAGGGGCGGGGCGCAGGCCGGGCATGTCCTTGAGCATTTCATAGGAGATTTCGCTCACCTTGAAGGTGAAGCTCGGCTCGTCATCCTGCCAGCCGCCGATGGCAAAGACCTTGCCGCCGACCTTCCAGACATGGGACCCGCCCCATTGCATGACGTAAGTCGTGGCAGTGAGGCCGCGGCAGAACGCGTTGAATTGCTTGTAGGTCATCGTTTCGCCCTCGACGTCATCGGCTTCTCCAGCGCTCCCGCCAGGAAATCCACGAAGGCCTGCACCTTCGCCGAGGGACGCGGCCCGCCCGGAAATAGTGCATGCACCTCGACCGGTTTCAAGGCGTAGTGGGGGAGGACCGGCACGAGGACGCCGCGCTTCATTTCCTCGGCGAACATCACGAGCGACGCCATGGCGATGCCAAGCCCGGCGACCGCGCAGGCCAGCACGCCCGGACCGGAATCCGTGTGAATGCGCCCGCGCACGTCGACGGTGATAGCCACGCCGTCGCGTGTGAACGCCCAGCTCTCGCGACCCAAGGCGCCGGGACCGAAGATGCAGTCATGTTCCGCGAGATCGGCCGGCGTTTCCGGCCTGCCGCGCGCCTTCAGATAGCGGGGTGCTGCCACCAGGAATCGTTCCAGGGTCGCGAGCTTGCGTGCGCCGAAAGCGGAATCAACGAGCGCCCCGACGCGGATCGCGACGTCGATGCCCTCGGCGACGAGGTTCTGCCGCTCGTCGGAAACCGTCATCTCCACATGGAGTTCGGGATGCCTGCGAAGGAACTCGGCCAGCCGCGGGATCACCTCGCGCGCGCCGTATACGATGGGCAACGCCAGGCGGATCGTGCCGCGCAGGGAATCGATGCCACGTGCCGCGTCTTCGGCTTCCCCCAGCTCGGCCAAGACCCGGCGCGCGCGATCGAGAAATTCCGCACCGGCATCGGTCACGGCGATCCGTCTTGTGCTGCGGAGCAGGAGCTTGGCGCCGAGACGAGCCTCCAGCCCACTCACAATGCGGGAGACCGAAGGCTGGGAAAGCCGAAGCTCGCGGGCCGCGCGCGAGAAGCTGCGGCTTTCCGCCGTGCGGACGAAGACCACCAGTTCCTGGAGCCGATCGCTCATTTGCATTCCGAATAAATCTTGTTCATGGGGACGGTATACCCATCAGCTGGAGAATGATCCACCTTTGCTACGCGGGACAACGTTTGCCCCGCCCAGAGAGGAGCACTCCATGAGCCTGCAGGATCGTCTCGACGCGTTCAGGACCGAATTCGAAGCCGGACGGCTCGCCTTCAAGCCTTCCAGGGAGATCCTTGAGTCCATGCATCGGGCCACGGCCGAACTGATCGCCAGCGGCCAGGCCAGACGCGCGTTGAAAGCGGGAGACAGGGCGCCCGACTTCACCCTCGATGATCCGGAGGGGAAGCAAGTCAGCTCACGCGATCTTCTGGCCAAGGGCCCGCTGGTGGCTTCGTTCTACCGCGGCGTCTGGTGCCCCTACTGCAACATGGACCTGCAGGCACTTGAAGCGACCTTGCCCGAGATCCTGTCGCGCGGCGCCAGCCTCGTGGCGATCTCGCCCCAGACGCGGGCCAACAGCCGCAGGTCGGAGCGCGAGAACAAGCTGAGCTTCCCGATCCTGACCGACGCGAAGAGCGCGATTGCGGCGGCCTTCGGCATCCGCTTCGCGCTGCCGGACTATCTGATCGCCCTGTACAAGGGCTTCAAGAACGATCTGGCGATCATCAACGACGATCCGTCCTGGGTCCTGCCCATGCCGGCGCGCTATGTGATCGGCCGGGACGGCGTCATCGCCTATGCCGAGGTGAACCCGGACTATACGCGCAGGCCTGACCCATCGGAGCTTCTACCCGTGCTCGACCGCCTCAGGCTCGGCACGGCGGCGTAAGGCTGGCGTCCGCGCGGTCTCGGCATCGTCCTACTTTGCGTCGTGGAAAATGATGCCGAGCGTGTGGCGCTTGCCGGAGCGCAGGCGGCTGACGCCGTGGCGGATATTGACCCGGTAGTTGCCCCGGCTGCCTCGAACCGGCCGGTGATGAACGGCGAATGCGACGGCATCTCCCTGATGGAGCGGCACGACCTCGACCCGGCTTTGCATGCGCGGGCGCTGCTCGGTCAGCACGAACTCGCCGCCGGTGAAATCCTGGCCCGGGTCGGACAGCAATATCGCCACCTGGATAGGGAAGGCGAGGTCGCCGTAGAGATCCTGGTGCAGGCAGTTGAAGTCGCCGGGGAGGTATTGCAGGAGCAGGGGCGTCGGGCGGGTCTGGCCGCTGTCATGGCATAGTTTCAGGAATTCCCCATGCTCAGCGGGATAGCGCGTTTGCTCGGCCATGCGCTCGTCCCAGGCATTGGCGATCGGCGCCAGGCGGGGGTAGAGCGCCTGGCGCACGCTGGCGATCAGATCCGGCAGGGGATATTTGAAATACTTGTATTCGCCCTTGCCGAAGCCGTGGCGCGCCATCACGACCTGGCTGCGGAAATGCGCCTCATCGGGATAGAGCGCGGCGATCCGCCGGCACTCTTCCGGCAGCAGCAGTCCAAAAACCGCGCAGCCGAAGTTGTCCAGTTCGGCCGCCAGAACGGCCCAGTCATAGGCGCCGATCCGCTCCTCCACCGATGGCGCGATGGGCGGCGCGGCAGCGATCCTCGCCCGAACCTGCATGCCTTGGCCTCTCTTTCGCGAATGCGCGCCTGCACATGGCGCTGCGATCCGTCGCGATTGCTTACAGTTATGACGGGGGGGCGACCGGCGGCACTCCGAAAATTGCTGCGCGATCGGAGTTGACCGCGCCGGCCGGGCTCAATCCGGACGGGCCGCCGGCGCCCGGCGCCCCAGCTCGTCCACGAACACCCGGGCGTTCTCGCCGTAGTCGATGGGCACCGCCACGAGGTGAACGCCGCCGGCCGCGAAGGCCGCCTTCAGCGCTGGCACGAGCTCCGCCGCGCGCGTGATCCGGTGGCCGTGCCCGCCGTAGGATTCGGCATAGGCGACGAAGTCGGGGTTGCCGAAGGACATGCCGAAATCGGCGAACCCCTCGGCCGCCTGTTTCCAGCGGATCATGCCGTAGGCGTGGTCTTCCACGATCAGCACGACAAGATCGAGGCCGAGCCGCACGGCCGTCTCGAGCTCCTGGCTGTTCATCATGAAGCCGCCGTCGCCGCAGACCGCCAACACCGGGTGGTGCGGGTTCAGGAGCTTCGCCGCGATCGCCGAGGGCAGGCCGGCGCCCATGGTGGCGAGCGCGTTGTCGAGCAGAAGCGTGTTCGCCACATGGGTGCGATAGTTTCGCGCGAACCAGATCTTATACATGCCGTTGTCGAGGCAGACGATGCCCTGCTCGGGCATGACCGACCGGACGTCATGCACGAGGCGCTGCGGGGTCACCGGGAAGCCGTCGGCCTCCGCCCGCTCGTTGATGTGCGCGAGAATGACCTTGCGCAGTTCGAGCATTCCGGGATCGGGAGCGAGGCGGCCTTCCAGCCGGTCGGCGAGGGCGGTGACGCTGGCGCCGACGTCCCCGATCAGCTCGGCGTCGGGATGGAACACCTCCTCCACGGAAGCGGAAACATAGGCGATATGAATCACCTTGGGCCCGCCCGAGGCCCGGCCCATCAGGAAGGGCGGCTTCTCCACGGTGTCGTGGCCGATGGCGATGACCAGATCCGCCCGGTCTATGGCGTCGTGAATGTAGTCGCGCTCCGAAAGGGCGGCGGTTCCCATGTACAGGTTGGAGCCACCCGTCACCGCGCCCTTGCCCATCTGGGTGTTGAAGAACGGGATGCGGGTGCGGCGCACGAAGGCGGAGAGCGGCTCGACCAGACGCGGCCGGCTGCTGGCCGCGCCGATCATGATCAGCGGACGCTTCGCCGCGACGATCATCGCGGCCGCCCGGTCCAGGGCGGCGGGCGATGCGACGGGCCGGTCGATCGGATGGGGCGGGACCAGGCCGACGTCGGCTTCCTCGGCGGCGATGTCCTCCGGCAGTTCGAGATGCACTGGGCCCGGACGCTCTTCGACGGCGACGCGAAAGGCGTCGCGGATCAGGGTAGGGATCGAGGCGGCCGACACGATCTGGCGCGTCATCTTGGCCAGCGGGCGCATGGCGCCGACGATGTCGACGATCTGGAAGCGCGCCTGCCTGGCGCTCTTGATCGCCTTCTGGCCGGTGATCATCAACATGGGCATGGCGCCGAGATAGGCGTAGGCCGCGCCTGTCGTGAGATTGAGCGCGCCCGGCCCCAGGGTCGACAGGCAGACGCCGGGCCGGCCGGTGAGACGTCCCTGGGTCGCGGCCATGAAGGCGGCGGCCTGCTCGTGGCGCGTCAGCACCAGCTCGATCTTCGAGTGGCGAAGGGATTCGACCAGATCGAGATTCTCCTCGCCGGGAATCCCGAAGATGCGGGCGACGCCCTCGTTCTCGAGCGCCGCGATCAGAAGATCAGAGCCCTTGGCCATGGTCCTGTTCCTTGCCTTGCGTCTGCCGCGCCCAGGAACGACAGGTACCAGACTGGGTTGCCAATCGCGATGCCGGCTTTGGTATCAGCCTGAAATGCCAGCGGCCGCCGACGATGTCGCCGGCGGCCGCCTTGATCGGCGAGGCTTCGTCGCGCTGCTCTACGCTGCGGCCTCGGACTTCCTCTGATAGGCCATGGCGCAATGGCTCGCGCAGTAGGGGCGGCCGGCGACCGCCTCATGACCGCAGAAGTGGAAGCCCGCTTGCTTCGGATCGCCCACCGGCCAGGAGCAGGTCCGGCCGCCCGCCTGGGGCGCCTTGGCCTGGGCCGTGGGCTGGGCCGGAACAGGCGGCGGGGTTTCGGCCACCGGCTGGGGAGCCGGTTCGGCCATGGCTTCGCTCAATGCCTCGGCCGGCTGGCTCGGACGGCTCACCCGGACGAAGGGCGCGCTCTCGTCCCGCCGGATGGGGGACGGCCGGCCCCGCAAGCCCAGGCGATGGGCCTTGCCGATGACTGCGTTGCGGGTGATCCCGCCCAGAAGCTCGGCGATTCGGCTTGCCGTCTGGCCCTGGCCCCAAAGCCGGCGAAGTTCCTCGACTCTTTCGTTTGACCAATCCATGGCAGCACCTACGAGATGTAGTGGATGTGACATAACAGCCCACTACATCAAGTAATGCAAGCCCCGAGTCGGGGCGGTGCTTCTAGGAAACGACGCGCAGCTGTCGCTCTATCGCTGCAAGAGCCTCGCCCAAGTCCTTGCTTTCCTTGATTCTCCGACCGCCGGCAAGGATCCGGTACTGGGGTCCGCGCTCGCCGTCCAGGGACTTCACGATTGCGTAGAGGGGCCGGTCCTGGCTGTGGCGGAAGACCGAGAAGAGCGCCATGCCGGGGCGGTGGTCGATGGCGTAATCTCGCCATTCGCCTGCGCCGACTCGGCGGCTGTAGAGGGAGAGCAACAGGTTCAGTTCGCGGCGGGTGAAGAAGAGATGGCGGGCTTGGGGACGTCGTTCAGCGATTCTTATCAGCTCGGACATCGGCCTGGAACGGGCTCCTCTGAAGCTTCGCGGGCAAGTTTCACCCCAATCGCCGCCGGGGTCCAGCGCCAATGTCGCAGCGCCAGTGCGGGCGTTTGCATGGGGGATATGTTGTCGCTATGTTAGCCCGCTTTTCGCCGCCCCGAGGCCCCTGTGACGGACATTTTTCGCGAAGTCGATGAAGACCTTAGGCGCGATCAGGCGATCGTGCTGTGGCGCAAATATGGGCGCCTGGTGGTCGTCTTCGCCGCCGCCGCCGTGCTCGCCACGGCGGGCTTCGTCTTCTGGCAGAACTACAGCGAAAGCCAGCGCGAGGCGGCGGCCCGTGCCTATGCCCGGGCCATGATGCTGACGACCGGGAGCGACGTGGCCGCGGCGGCGTCGGCCATGGCCGACATGGCCAGCGGTGGCGGCGCCTATCAGCAGCTGGCGGAGCTTCAAGAGGCAGCCCTGGAGGCCAAGGCGGGAAAGAAGTCGCAAGCCGCCGCGATCTACGACCATCTCGCCGCCGATAATTCTGCCAACCAGGCCTTCCGCGACCTGGCGACGATCCTCTCGGCTATGATCGGCCTCGACGGCCCCGATCCGGCCGCGGTCGAACGAAAGCTTCAGCCCCTCACCGCCGACGGCCAGGCTTTCCGGCCCTCGGCGCTGGAGCTGCTGGGCTATGTCGCCATCGAGAAGGGCGATTTCAAAACGGCCAAGACTCGCTTCCGGGCGATCGCCGACGACATGACCGCGCCCACGGGGCTGCGCCAGCGGGCGACCCAGGTTCTGGCCTGGATCGGCGACAAAGGGGGTACCTGATGCGCCGCCTAGCGGCGCTGTTCCTGGTCGCGGCGACGCTGGCCGGTTGCGCCGACGCCAAGAACTTCCTAGGGCTCGGCACCTACAAGAAGCCGCTGCCGGGCCAGCGCATCTCGATCTTGCAGCTGGATCAGACGGAATCCGCGGACCCGGCCCTTGCCAACGTCAAGATCCTGCTGCCCCAGCCCTTCGAGAATCCCGATTGGCCGGAGCCCGGCGGCTATCCCAGCCACGCCATGCAGCATCTGGCGCTTGGCGCTGCGCCCAAGGTCGCCTGGACCAAAAACATCGGGGCCGGCACCGATTCCGATCTCTGGCTGCTGTCCGAGCCGGTGATTGCCGCCGGCCGGGTCTACGCCATGGATGCGGAGTCCCGCGTCACGGCCTTCGACGCCAGTTCGGGCAATCGGATCTGGCGCACCAACCTGGGCGAGGACGTGGGCAGCGACAAGTTCCTGGGCGGGGGCGTTTCGTATGACAGCGGCCGGATCTTCGCCGGCACCTCCTTCGGCCAGGTAGTGGCGCTCGACGCGGCGACCGGCAAGGTGATCTGGCACAAGGATGTGAACGGGCCCATGCGCTCCGCGCCTGCGGCAAGCAGCGGCCGGGTCTTCGCCGTCACCATCGACAACACGCTGCATGTCCTCGCCGAGGACGACGGCCGCGAACTCTGGACCCATAGCGGTCTGGAGGAGCCGGCCGGCATGCTGGGCACGGCGACGCCGGCGGTGCAGGGCAGCCTGGTGGCCGTGGTCTACAGCTCCGGCGAGATCTACGGGCTCAAGGTGGATACGGGGCGCACCTTGTGGACCGACACCCTGGCCGGGCAGCTGCGCGGCGGCTCGACGGACACGATTGCCGACATCCGCGGCCGGCCGGTGATCGACCGCGACGACGTGATCGCCATCAGCCATAGCGGCATCATGGCGGCGCTGGATGCCAGGCGCGGCGACCGGATCTGGGACGCCGACATCGGCGGCATCCACGCGCCCTGGGTTGCCGGCGACTTTGTCTTCGTGCTGACCGACCAGCAGGAGCTGCTCTGCCTCACCCGGGCAGATGGGAAGATCCGCTGGGTCTCAGGGTTGCCCAAGTACGAGAACCCGGCGAACCAGAAGGGGCCAATTCTCTGGCAGGGGCCGGTGCTGGCAGGAAACCGCCTGATCCTGACCAGTACCGACGCCAGGGCCATCACGGTTTCGCCCTATACCGGCAAGCTGCTCGGCCAGATCGACCTGCCTTCGCCGACTCATCTGCCCCCGGTGGTCGCCGGCAACACCCTCTATATCCTCTCCGACAACGCCGATCTCACCGCGCTCAGGTAGGGGGCGATCCTGGCCCTCACCGCCGCCCCCCTGAAGGTCGCCATCGTCGGCCGGCCCAATGTCGGAAAATCGACCCTCTTCAACCGGCTGGTGGGCAAGCGCCTCGCCATCGTCGACGACACTCCGGGGGTGACCCGGGACCGCAGGTTCGGCGAGGCGCGGCTGGCCGATCTCCGCTTCACCGTGGTGGACACGCCCGGCTTCGAGGACCAGCAGGGCGAGGGCCTGATGGCGCGCATGCGCCGGCAGACCGAGCAGGCCGTGGCCGAGGCCGATCTGGCACTCCTGGTGGTCGATGGGCGGGCTGGCTTGACGCCGCTGGACAGCCATTTCGCCGCCTGGCTGCGCAAATCCTCCAAGCCGGTCCTGCTGGTGGCCAACAAATGCGAGGGCGGCAAATCGGAAGCCGGGCGGCTCGACGCCTTCCGTCTCGGCTTCGGCGAGCCGATCGCGCTGTCGGCCGAGCATGGCGAAGGCATGGCCGATCTCTACGAGGCCCTGGCGCCGCGGATCACGGGCGCGCCGGAATCCGCCGATGAGGAAGCGGCGGCGCAGGAGAGTCCCGAGGAACCCAAGGCCCTTCAACTCGCCCCCGAAGGGCCGAAGGCCCTTCAACTCGCCCCCGAAGGGCCGAAGGCCCTTCAACTCGCAATCGTCGGCCGGCCCAATGTGGGCAAATCGACTCTGATCAACCGGCTCATCGGCGAGGAGCGCCTGCTGACCGGACCCGAGGCGGGCATCACCCGGGACGCCATCGCGGTTGAATGGCTGCATCGCGGCCGGCCGGTTCGCCTGGTCGATACGGCGGGCATGCGCCGGCGGGCCAAGGTGGTGGAGAAGCTGGAAAAGCTCTCGGCCGAGGACAGCCAGCGCGCCATCCGCTATGCCCAGGTGGTGGTGCTGGTGCTGGATTCCGTCGATCTCATGGAGAAGCAGGACCTCACCATCGCGCGCATGGTGGAGGAGGAGGGCCGGATCCTCATCATCGCCGTCAACAAATGGGACCTGGTCGAGAAACCCAAGGAGACTCTGGCGCGGCTCGCCGACCGGCTGCAGATCTCCTTGCCCCAATGCCGCGGCCTGCCGGTGCTGCCCGTGTCGGCCAAGACGGGCCGGGGCCTCGACAAGATCCTGGACGAGGCCTTCGCGATGGTCGAGGTCTGGAGCCGGCGCATCTCGACGCCCGCCCTCAACCGCTGGCTCGAGGCGATGGAGCAATCCCATCCCCCGCCGCTGGTCAAGGGCCGGCGCCTCAAGCTGCGCTACATCACCCAGACCAAGAGCCGCCCGCCCAGCTTCGCTCTCTTCTGCAACCTGCCGAACGACATGCCGGACTCTTACCTGCGCTATCTGGTGAACGGGCTGCGCGAACGCTTCGACCTGCCGGGCGTGCCGATCCGGATCGAGCTGCGCCGGGGCGACAATCCCTATGCCAAGGGGAAGCGGTCGTAGAAGCTTCGCCGTTGAACCAAGAGCCTTTGACCAGCCACAGAGAAGAACAAGAACCGGAGCGGGCGGCGAGGCGCCACTGGGCGGTCAGACGACGAATGATTCCGCCGGTCTCGCGTCGATCAACCCTGCAACCGTACGAAGCCCGGCGAAAAGCCGCTCGCGGCGCGCCTCGCAACCGAGGGCGAGACGGATGCTGCCTGGAGCGTCGCCGGGTTTCAGGGAAAAGATGTCGCCGGTCGCGATCCTGACGCCGCGGCGCGCCGCAGCCTCGCGAAATGACGTCTCTTGCCAGAATTCGGGAAGCTTCAGCCAAAGATGGAAGCGCAGGCCACCCTGACCGGAAAACCTTCCTGGCAGAATCTCCCGCGCCGCCTGGCAGCGCGCCGCCATTTCCTCGCGCAAGCCAGCGTTCAACCGGTCGGCGGTTCCGTCCGAAATCCATCGGTGAACGATCTCCGCCATGATCGGCGCCGGCATCCAGCACGACATCTTGACCACGCCGCGCACCGCTTCGACGAGGGAGGAGGGCGCCCGCAGCATGCCGATCCGCAATCCCGGCGCCATGCATTTCGAGGCGCTGGTGACATAGATCGCCCGATCGGGAAGCCAGCAAGCCAGCGGGCGGGGACGCTCCCGCGGCAGGAATCCGAAGACATCGTCTTCGATCACGATCAGCTCATGGCGTTCTGCAACGCGGGCAATCTCGCGCCGTCGTGACTCCGGCATGGTGATGCCGGTCGGCGAATGAAGCGTCGGCATGCAATAGAGCGCCTTCGGTTTCCCCTTGCGGCAGGCAGCCTCGAGCGCATCGGGCAGGAGGCCCTTGGAATCCATGTCGAGCCCGATCAGGCGCAGCCCCAGATGATGGGCGATCTCCTTCATCGGAGGATAGGTCAGCCGTTCGGCCAGCAGGACGTCGCCCGGCCGGGTGATCGCCATCAGCGCCGACAGGATCCCATGCTGCGCGCCATTGGTGAGCACGACCGAGCCGGATTCCGCCTCGAGCCCGGTCCGCCCGAGCCAGGCCGCCGCGGATCGGCAATGCCCCGCGATCCACCCGCCGGGATGGTGATCGAGCAGGCCGGAAAGCCCGGGCTCGATTGCCAGGGCGGCAAAGGTTCGCTGCAGCGCCTCGCCGCCGAGCCCGGGAGGCGGGAGATTCATGACCAGATCGATCGGGCCATCGTTGGAGCGTTCCGGGCTCCATAGGCTGAGGGGCCCCGTCCGGTTTTCAGGACGATGGGCGAATGTTCCACGCCCGACTTCGCCGCGGACGAGCCCGCGCCGCTCCGCGTCCATGTAGGCGCGCGTCACGGTCCCGAGCGAAAGCCCGAGGGCGAAGGCAAGGCTGCGCTGCGGCGGCAGTTTCTCGCCGGGCGCAACAACCCCGCTCTCCACGGCCTCGCGGATCGCCTCGACGAGTGCCAGATGCCTGGGGCCCTTGCGTTTGGAAAGATCGGGACTCCACATTGTCACTATGACAATAGATGCATTGACAGGTCATATCAACACCAATGTTATATATCAATATCTCCATAGAATGAGGCAATGAGATGATCGGCTCGGGTCTGTCCAATTCCGCTGCGCCGGGCGGCACGCAGGACATCTTCTATTCGCGCAAGAGCATCGTGCCGCTGCCCATGATCGAGCGCGCCGCGGGCGTCATGATGTGGGACGAGGCCGGCAGGGAATTTCTCGATTCCTCCGCCGGGCCGATGGTGAGCGCGCTTGGCCACGGCAACCCGCGCGTGATCGAGGCGATGGCCGCCCAGGCGCGCAAGCTCGACTATGCCTATTCGCGGTCGCCCGGAATCGGGCCAATCTCGCCTATGCCGACCGGCTTGCCGCCGCCGCCGGTCCCGGCTTCGAGCGCGTGAGCCTCGCCTCGGGCGGCAGCGAGGCGATGGACAACGCGCTCAAGTTCCTGCGGCAGTATGCGCTTGCGAAGGGCCAGCCGGAGCGCCGCAAATTCATCTCGCTCAATCCGTCCTATCACGGCGCGACCCTCGCCTCGCTCGCGGCCGGAGGCAACGACGCGCTCACGCCCTTCCTCGACGGATTCGCTTCCGCCGCCAGGACCGTGCCCGCGCCCCTCAGCTATCGGATCCCCGAAGGAGAAACGCCGGAAGGCTACGCCATGGCCTGCGCGGCGGCGCTCGAGGCGGCGATCCTCGAAGCGGGTCCGGAGACTGTGCTTGCCTTCCTCGTCGAGCCGATCGGTGGACTATCGACCGGCGCGGTGGTGCCGCCGGCTGCGTATTTCCGGGCGATCCGCGACATCTGCACGCGACACGGCGTTTTCCTCGTCTTCGACGAGGTGCTGTGCGGCGCCGGGCGGACGGGCCGATTCATCACGGCGCATCATTGGCCGGACGCGCTGCCCGATGTCATCGTGATGGCGAAAGGCATCGGCGCCGGCTACGCCCCTCTGGGCGCCATGCTGGCGCCCGCGCGCATGGTGGACGAGCTCGCGGGTTTGAGCGGCTTTGAGTTCAGCTACTCCTACAACGCAAACCCGATTTGTTGCGCGGCCGGCATCGCGGTGCTCGATGAGTTCGAGCGCCTGAACCTGGTCGAGAAGGCGCGCATTCACGGCGAAACCTTGCGTCGCGGCCTCGAGGAGATCATGGCGGGAAGCGCCATCCTCGGGGATGTCCGCGGCATCGGCATGCTGCTCGCCGTCGAGATGGTCGCCGACAAGGCCGGCAAGCGTCCCTTGCCGAACGGCTTCCAGCCGACCGAGCGCATCCGCATCCACGGACTTGAAAACGGCATCATGCTCTATTCCCGCCCGACGGCCGGCGGACGATACGGCCATTGGTTCATGGTCGCCCCGCCGCTGACGATCACGGAGGCCGAGATCGCCGAGCTGCTGAGACGCATAGCTGGTGCCGTCCGCGGACTTCAGCGCGAAGCCGAGCGGGAGGGACTGCTGTAGTGCCGCGTCTTTGAATTCGCGAATCGACCGGAGGCAGATGCTTTTCACGGCCCGGCGAACGATGAAAGTTCGCCATGGCAACGCCGCGCTCTTTTCTAGTCGGTTCTCTTCTCTTTCGCCGCTCTGGGCGATTCGAATTCCTTCGCCTTCAGCCGCGCCCCGTGCCAGCGGCAGGCGTCCTCGGCCAGGGCCACGAAGACTTCCGTCGCGGATTCCGGCGGCGGCAGGCTTTCGGGCTTCTCGCCGGGAAAGGCCTGGGCGCGCATGGCGGTGCGCAGGCGGCCGGGATCGACGATGTTGACCTTGAGATTGGTCTGCTCGACCTCATCGGCGTAGATTCCTGCCAGCTGCTCGAGCGCCGCCTTGGTGACCGAATAGGCGCCCCAATAGGCGCGCGGCGCGGCCGCGGCGGAGGAGCTGACGAAGATGGCGCGGCCGGCGGGTGCTGCGCGAAGCAGGGGATCGAGGCTGCGGATGAGGCGCCAGTTGGCGGTCAGGTTGACGTCGATCACCTGCTGCCATTCCTTGGGCGCGATATGGCCCAGCGGCGACATCGAGCCCAGCATGGCGCCGTTGGCCACCAGCACGTCGAGGCGCTTGTGGCGCTCGAAGATGGCGCCGCCCAGCCGGTCGAGGGCAGAGAAGTCGGTGAGGTCCAAGGGGACCAGGGTCGCGTGGCCGCCGGCCGTGCGAACCGCGTCGTCGGTCTCTTCCAGCCCGCCCACGGTTCGGGCGAGCAGGATGAGCTCGGCGCCCTCGGCGGCGTAGCGCCGGGCGATGGCGGCGCCGAGGCCGCGCGACGCGCCGGTCACGAGCGCGACCCGCCCGGAAAGGCGTCGGCCCGCCACTGCCGTCAGGCCGTCTCGGCCAGAAGCGATAGCTGCCCGGGCGGGCCCTGGCCCTGGTCGGTCAGGCTGGTGGGATAGTCGCCGGTGAAGCAGGCGTCGCAGAACTGGGGTTGGCCGGCGTCGCGCCTGGCTTCGCCCATGGCCCGGTAGAGGCCGTCGATGCTGATGAAGGCCAGGCTGTCGACGCCGATGATCTGGGCCATCTCGGTCACGTCGGAGCGTGCGGCCAGGAGCTGGTTGCGCTCCGGCGTGTCGATTCCGTAGAAGCAGGAATGGGTCGTGGGCGGGCTCGAGATGCGCATGTGCACCTCCGTCGCTCCCGCGGCGCGCACCATCTCGACGATTTTCCGGCTGGTGGTGCCGCGCACGATGCTGTCGTCCACCAGCACGACCCGCCGGCCGGCGATCGAGGCGCGGTTGGCGTTGTGCTTCAGCTTCACGCCCAGATGCCGGATATGGTCGCTGGGCTCTATGAAGGTGCGCCCGACATAGTGGTTGCGGATGATGCCGAGCTCGAAGGGCACCTGCGCCTCGGCCGCATAGCCGATGGCCGCCGGCACGCCCGAATCCGGGACCGGGATGACGACGTCGGCCGGGGCGGGGGATTCCCGCGCCAACTCGGCGCCGATGCGCTTGCGCGCCTCGTAGACGCTCTGGCCTTCCACCAGGCTGTCGGGCCGGGCGAAATAGATGTACTCGAAGATGCAGAAGCGCCGCGCCGCCGGCGGAAAAGGCCGCATGGAGTGGACGCCGGAGCTGTCGAGGATCACGAGTTCGCCGGGCGCCACGTCGCGCATGTAATCGGCACCCATGATGTCGAGGGCGCAGGTCTCCGAGGCCAGGATATGCCCGTCGCCAAGCCGGCCCAGCACCAGGGGCCGGACGCCCAGCGGATCGCGCACGCCGATCACCATGTCCTTGGCCAGCGCCACCAGGGAATAGGCGCCTTCGACCTGGAGCAGGGCGTGGATCAGCCGGTCGATGACGCTGCCCCGCATGTGGGTCGCCATCAGGTGGGTGATGACTTCGGTGTCCGTCGTCGATTGGAACAGCGAGCCCCGGCGCACCAGTTCGCGGTGCAGCGCATGGGCGTTGGTCAGGTTGCCGTTGTGGCCGATGGCGAAGCCGCCGAACTCGAGGTCGGCGAAGAGCGGCTGCACGTTGCGCAGGATCGTCTCGCCGGTGGTCGAATAGCGGACATGGCCCATGGCCGCATGGCCCTTGAGGCGGCCGATGACGGCCTCCGAGGAGAAGCTGTCGGCGACATGGCCGAGCGCCCTATGGGCGGTGAACTGGCGCCCGTCGAAGGCGACGATGCCGACGGCCTCCTGGCCGCGATGCTGAAGGGCGTGCAGGCCGAGCGCACAAAGGGCCGAAGCTTGTTCGGCGCCATAGATGCCGACCACGCCGCACTCTTCCTTGAGTTTGTCGTCGTCGAAGGGGTTGGTGCTGATCGTCCTGGCCATCTGGCTATTGCGTGCTCTGGATCAGCTTGTTGAGGTCTTTGCGCTCGTTCTCGTTATATCCTGGATCGGGCTTCGGCGCAGTCGATTTCGGCGCCGGCTGGCTCAAGGAGTCGATCGCCTGCTGGCCGAGCTGCTGCTCGACCGCGGTCTTGGCCGCATCGGCCGCCTGGCTGCCCTTGGTGAGCGCGTCCTTGGGCAGCAAGGAGCGGATCAGCTCGGCCCCCGGCGCGATCACGCGCAGGGTCTGGGCCTGCTTGATCACGTCGGGCTGGTCTTCCGGCTTGGGCACGGCCCAGGTGAAGAAGAGATAGGCAAGGCACACCAGCACCGCGCCCCTCGCCAGGCCGAACAGGAACCCGAGCGATCGGTCGAGCGCGCCGAAGCCGCTGCTGCGGACATTGCGGGAGAGCATGTGGCTGACGGCGGTGCACAGGAACAGGGTGATCACGAAGATGCCCACGCCGGTGGCAATGTCGGCCAGAAGATCGCTCTTGATGTAGGTGCGGGTGAAAGGGCGCAGATGGGGGAATGCATAGACCGTCACGGCTGCCGCACCCACCCAGGCGCCGATGGACAGCACCTCGCGCACCAGGCCGCGGCTGAAGGCCATCAGGCCGGAAATGACCAGAACCCCGATGACAGCGATGTCGACCGGATTGAACGGCAGATGGTTCAAGCCGTCCGGCCTCCACCGGTTCGCTCTGCCCCAGTTCGCTCGGGCCCGATTCGCGCCCTATCGGTGCGCTCTCCCCCGAACCGATCCATCAGCGCGCTTACGTGGTCGACGGGATGAAGCCTGAGGGCGCTTGCGGCAGACTTGCGCCGGCCGGCCGATTTGGGGATCAAGGCGTCGGTAAAACCCAATTTCTCCGCCTCCTTGAGGCGTTGCTCGGTCTGGCCCACCGCCCGGACCTCGCCGCCGAGTCCGATCTCGCCGAAGATGACCAGCCCGGCCGGCACCGGCCTGTCGAACCGGGAGGAAACCAGCGCCGCGGCGACCGCCAGATCGGCCGCCGGCTCGCCGATTCTGAGCCCGCCGGCGACGTTCAAATACACATCATGGCCTGACAGGGCAAGGCCGGCGCGGGTCTCCAGCACCGCCAGCAGCATGGCGAGCCGCCCGCCGTCCCAGCCGACCACCGCGCGCCGCGGCGTGCCCGGCAGCGAGGGAGCCAGCAGCGCCTGGATCTCAACCAGCACCGGGCGGCTGCCCTCGATCCCGGCAAAGACCGTGGCGCCGCTCACCTCGCCATGGCGTTCGGCCAGGAACAGGGCCGAGGGATTGGGCACCTCGATAAGGCCGGCATCGGTCATCTCGAACACGCCGATCTCGTTGGCCGGCCCGAACCGGTTCTTGACCGCGCGCAAGATGCGGAACTGATGCCCGCGCTCGCCCTCGAAATACAGCACCGTATCGACCATGTGCTCGAGCACCCTGGGCCCGGCGATCGTCCCCTCCTTGGTGACATGGCCGACCAGCAGCAGGCTGAACCCGCGCCGCTTGGCGAGACGCACCAGCTCGGCCGCCGAGGCCCGGACCTGGGCCACCGTGCCGGGCGCGGAATCGAGGTTGTCCACATACATGGTCTGAATCGAATCGACGATCACCAGGTCGGGCGCGGTGCCTGCTTCCAAGGTCGAGGCGATATCGCGCAGCGACGTGGCCGCGGCAAGGGCCACGGGCGCGCTCTCCAGCCCGAGGCGCCGGCCGCGCATCCGGATCTGCTCGATCGCCTCTTCGCCGGAGATGTAGATAGCGTTGGCCGCCGGGCCACTGCGACCGAGCGCCGCGGCCGCCTGGAGCACGAGAGTGGACTTGCCGATGCCGGGATCGCCGCCGATGAGCACGGCCGAGCCCTTGACCAGCCCGCCGCCCAGGACCCGGTCGAACTCGGCGATGCCGAAGGGCCGGCGCGGCTCCGGCGCGGTCGCGCCGGCGAGCGGCTCAAGCTCGATCTTGCGCCCGCGCCCGCCCGAGAGGCCCTTGGGCGCAGACTCCCGTGCCGCCTCCTCGACGATGCTGTTCCATTCGCCGCAGGATTCGCATCGCCCCGCCCAGCGCGGGTAGCTGGCGCCGCAGGCCTGGCAGACGAAGAGGGCAGCGCCCTTGGCCATCCGGCTTGCGGGCGCGGCTAGAGCGAGCGGACGGGCATCTTGATCGGCCCCTCGGCCCGGCCGTGGATGAACTGGTCGACGAAATGATTGCTGGAGCGGTCGATCTCGCCCGCCTTGCCGTCCCAGACGATGCGTCCGTCATGGATCATGGCGATGCGGTCGGCGATGAAGCGGGCACTCACCATGTCGTGGGTGATGGAAACGGCGGTGGCGCCCAGGTCGCGCACGCATTTGACGATCAGCTTGTTGATCACGTCGCTCATGATCGGGTCGAGGCCGGTCGTCGGCTCGTCGAAGAAGATGATCTCGGGCTCCTTGGCGATGGCACGGGCCAGCGCCACGCGCTTCTGCATGCCCCCCGACAGTTCGGCCGGATAGAGCTCGGCGACGGTCGGCTCCAGGCCCACGGCGGCGAGCTTGGCGAGCGCCACCTCCTTCGCCTCGCGCCGGGCCATGCGCTCGCCCTCGATCAGGCCGAAGGCGACGTTCTCCCAGACCCGGAGGGAATCAAACAGGGCCGAGCCCTGGAACAGCATGCCGAACTTGCTGCGCACCGCTTCGCGCGCCGCGCCCGAAAGATTGGTCGTCTCCCGGCCATCGATGCGCACGCTCCCGGCATCGGGGCGCAACAGGCCGATGATGCATTTGATGAGGACCGACTTGCCCGAGCCGGAGCCGCCGATGACCACCAGGGACTCGCCGGTTTCGACCTGGACGTCGAGGCCCTTCAGGACCTGTTTCGGCCCGAAGGACTTGTATAGGCCTTTGACCGCGATCTTGGGCGCATCGCTCATCGCGAGAAGAAGGCCTCGGTCAGCATGTAGTTGAAGACCAGGATCAGGATCGAGGCCGAGACGACGGCATTGGTGGTGGCCGCCCCCACGCCCTGGGCGCCGCCGCGGGAATGATAGCCGTTGTAGCAGCCCATGAGGGCGACGATGAAGCCGAACACCGCCGCCTTTACCAGGCCGGACACGACGTCCAGGCTGGTGACGAAATCAACGGTGTTCTTGATATAGGCCGACGAATTGAATCCGAGCTTGTAGATCGCGATGACGTAGCCGCCGAAGACGCCGATGATGTCGGCCACCGCCACCAGCAGGGGCAGGGCGATGAGGCCAGCCACCAGCCTCGGGACAACGAGATACTTGATCGGGTTGGTCGACAGCGTGCTGAGGGCGTCGATCTGCTCCGTCACCCGCATGGTGCCGATCTCCGCCGCCATGGCGGCGCCGATGCGCCCTGCGACCATCAGGCCGGCCAGGACCGGCCCCAGCTCCCGGGTCAGCGAGATGACGACGACATTGGGGATCGCGGCTTCGGCGTTGAAGCGGGTGAAGCCGGTATAGCTCTGCAGCACCAGCACCATGCCGGTGAAGATGGCGGTCAGGCCGACGACGGGTAGCGAGTAGTAGCCGACGTCGATCAGCTGCCGGCCGATCAGGCGCAGGCGGAAGGGCGGGCGGAAGGCCAGCGCGATCGCCTCGATGGCGAACAGCGAGATGCGGCCGATCTGCTCCAGCGCGATCAGGACCGCAGCGCCGATCGGCTGCAGGATATTGGTCATGGGTTGCGCTCGACCGGGAGGTAGACCCGGCGGGTCCGGCCCCTGATCGCGGTCAGGATCTCATAGCCGTTGGTGCCGGCCTCCTGGGCCAGCTCCTCGACGCCGTGGGAAGGTCCGATGAACGCCACCATTGCACCCGGTACGACCCCGTCCGGCGCCGTGGCGCCGAGATCCAGCGTGATCAGATCCATCGATACACGCCCCAAGACGGGAAGGCGTCGTTCTCCGAAAACCGCGCAACCCCGATTGGCAAGGGAACGCATGAGGCCGTCCCTGTAGCCCATGCCGGCGATGGCGAGGAACCCCGGCGCCGCAACCCGGTGGGTCGCACCATAGCCAACGGTCATACCCCTGTCAACGCGGCGCACTTGCAGGATTTTTGCTTCAAGTCTAATGACTTGGCGCATCGGATTCGGCTGATTGTTGAGCGGCGCGATGCCATAGAGAGCCGCCCCAGGGCGGACGAGAGAGAGCTGAAAGTCGGGCCCGAGGAAGATGCCGGAGGAGGCCGCGAGGCTGAGCGGCTTGCCGGTGAGGCCGAGGCGCCTGACATCGCCGATAAACCGGTCGAGCTGCTGCCGGTTCAAGGGATTGTCGGCCTCCTCCGCGCAGGCGAGATGGCTCATCACCAGGACGAGATTGATCCTGGCCAGACGCTCCGGCGCGGCCGCCAGCGCCGCCACTTCCTCCTGGGTCAGGCCGAGGCGGTTGAGCCCGCTATCGATATGGAGCGCGGCCGGCGCGCCGGTCTCCGCCCAGCCCTCAATGTCTGCCATGCTTTTGAGGCAAGGAACGAGGCGGTGTGCGAGCAGGCTTGCGGCCCCGCCGGTGGGCAATCCGTTCAGCACATAGATGACCGCGCCGGGCAGCAGCCGTCGGAGTGCCGCACCTTCCTCGGCGGTCGCCACCAGGAAATTCCTGGCGCCCGCCGCGGCCAGGGCCGGCGCCACCTCGGCCATGCCGAGCCCATAGGCGTCCGCCTTCACTGCCGCTGCAGCTTCGGCCGGCCTGGCGCGCTCGGACAGCAGGCGCCAGTTGGCGACGATGGCGGCAAGGTCGATGGTGAGAACGGGCCGGTCGTCGCCCGGGGTCGCGTCAGCCATCCGACAGACGGTCGTCGCGCACGAGGTTGTCGAACTTCGTCAGCACGCCTTCGAAACGCAGATCGACCGTTCCGATGGGGCCGTGACGCTGCTTGGCGATGTTGACCTCGGCCTTGTTGTGGGCGGCCTCGCAACGCTGGACCCAGTCGTCGTGGCGCTTGGCGAAGCGGTCGTTCGCCTCGTCCTCGCGCTGCTTGGGCTCGCTGCGCTCGAGATAGTACTGGTCGCGGTAGATGAACATGACCACGTCCGAATCCTGCTCGATGGAACCCGATTCCCTGAGATCGGACAGCTGCGGTCGCTTGTCCTCGCGCTGCTCGACGGCGCGCGAGAGCTGGGCGAGGGCGAGCACGGGCAGGTTCAGCTCCTTGGCGATCGCCTTGAGGCCGCGGGTGATCTCCGAAACCTCCTGCACCCGGCTCTCGGACTTGATGCCGGCCGGCAGGCGCATGAGCTGGAGATAGTCGATCACGATGAGGCCGAGGCCATGGCGCCGCTTCAGGCGCCGGCATCGAGTCCGCAATGCGGCGATGCTGATCCCGGGCGTGTCGTCGATGTAGAGCGGCAGGCTCTGCAGCTCCTGGGCCGCCGCCACGAGGCGGGAGAAATCGTCATCGCGGCTGATCTCACCCCGCCGGATCCGGTCCGAAGAGATCTCCGTCCTCTCGGCCAGGATGCGGGTCGCGAGCTGCTCCGACGACATCTCCAGGGAGAAGAAGGCGACCTTGGCGCCGTTGATCACCCTGGTCTCGCCGGTGGGTCCGGTCGCTTCCTCATAGGCCCGGGCGGCGTTGAAGGCGATGTTCGTGGCCAGCGCGGATTTGCCCATGGAGGGCCGTCCGGCCAGGATGATCAGGTCCGAGGGCTGCAGGCCGCCCAGCTTCTTGTCGAGGTCGATGAGGCCGGTGGTGACGCCGGTCACATGGCCTTCGCGCTTGACCGCTGCCTCGGCCTGGTTGACGGCCCCGGTGAGCGCTTCGGTCAGGTGTCTGAGGCCGCCCTCGGTGTCGCCGGTTTCGGCCAGGCGGAAGAGCTTCTCTTCCGCCGTTTCCACCTGCTGCAAGGCGGTGAGATCGAGGTCATGGGTATGGGCGTCGTTGACCACGTCCTCGCCCAGCTGGATCAGCTGCCGGCGCAGATGCAGGTCGTGGATGGCGTGGCCGTAGTCTTCGGCATTGATGATGGTGACGACCGAGGCGGCGAGGCGGGCGAGGTACTGCCCGCCGCCGTGCTCGGCCAAGGCCGGGTCCTGGTCGAACAGGTTCTTCAGCGTCAGCACGTTGGCGATCTGGCCGCGCTCGATCAGCTTGCCGGCCGCTTCGTAGATGCGCCCGTGGAGCGCGTCGGCGAAGTGGTCGGGCCTGAGGAACTCGTTGACCTTGTCGAAGACCAGGTTGTTGGCGAGGATCGCGCCGAGCAGCGCCATCTCCGCCTCGTAGTTGTGCGGCGGGACGCGCGGCGGGGTCTCGCCCGTCTGGCGCAGTGGCGTGACGTTGCGGCTGTTGCCCGTGCTCTTTGCTTCCATCGGCCGAACCTAACAGGAGCGCCGCACCAGAAGCGCGCGCTCAAGGTGTGACTCATGGGGATAACGTGAGTCGCTTTGAGATGGAAGACAAGGCAACGGAAGACCGAGCGAAGGGATTCAGGCGCTGACCACCCGGCCCGCGTTCTCGCGCTCGAACTCGGTGATGTAGTCGCGCGTCAGCGGCACTGCGTCCTGACGCTTGGCCAGCTGAAGCTGGAACACCATCTGGTTCATGTGGCGGAAGGCAACCTCGCAGCCGGCGAGATAGAACTCCCACATCCGACCGAACCGGGCATCGTAGAGCGCTTCGATCTTCTTGCGGTTGGTCTCGAAGCGCCGGCGCCATTCGCGCAAGGTGGAGGCGTAGTGGAGGCGGAGGATCTCGACGTCGGCGACCCACAGGCCGACATCCTCCACCGCGCGCAGCACCTCGGAGAGCGCTGGCGTGTAGCCGCCCGGGAAGATGTACTTGGTTAGCCACGGGTTGGTGCTGCCCGGCGGCTCCATGCGGCCGATGGAGTGAAGCAGCATGACACCGTCCTCGTTCAGCAGCTCCTTCGCCTTGCGGAAGAACTCCCGATAGTGGGAGGGACCCACATGCTCGAACATGCCGACCGAGACGATGCGGTCGAAAGAGCCCTGCTGCTTGCGGTAGTCGCGCAGTTGGAAGCGCACCCGGTCGGCGAGCCCGGCCGCTTCCGCCCGGCCCTGGGACAGCTTCTGCTGCTCGACCGAAAGGGTGATGCCGGTCACGTCGGCGCCGACGAGCCTGGCGAGGTAGAGGCCGAGGCCGCCCCAGCCGCTGCCGATGTCGAGGATCTTCTGCCCGGGCGCCAGGAGAAGCTTGGCGGCGAGATGCAGCTTCTTGTTCGCTTGGGCCGTCTCCAGGTTGTCGTTGTCGCTGGTGAAATAGGCGCAGCTGTACTGCCGGTCCTTGTCGAGGAACAGATCATAGAGCGCGCCCGACAGGTCGTAGTGATGGGCGACGTTACGCTGGGCCCGGGTGATGGGATTGTAGGTCTGGATGAAACGGGCGATCCGCCCAAGGGGCCCGCGCCAGCGCTGGCTCGGATGCTGCTCCAGAAAGATTATGTTTCGGGATATCAGGTCGAGGACGTCATAGAGCGAGCCGTCCTCGCAGGTGATCGTCCCGTCCATGTAGGCCTCTCCGAAGGCAAGCTTCGGGTTGAGGGCTAGCCGCCAGTGCAGGGACCGGTCGTGCAGGCGGATCGTATGGGCGGGACTATCGCTGCCGTGGAAGACGTGCCGGCGGCCGTCGGCGTCGATGACGGTGAGACGGCCGATCTTGATGCAAGGACGCAGCAGGGCGGCTAGCAGCATCGCTTCGACACTCCCCAGATGGGGAAAGTCTAACCGAAAGAGGCCGCCTGTCCAGGATCGAGACTTGCATTCCGGCCATGGCCGGACCGCAAAAACGGCCGCCGGCGAAGGCCCGGCGGCCGTCCTGTTCTTGCTGCGGAACCGATAGGTAATGCAGCCCTAGGCGGTTCAGCTCTTCTTGGGCTTGCCCTTTGCCTTGGCATCGCCTTTCGCCTTGCCCTTGGGCTTCTCTTCGCCCTCGGATTCCTCGGCGTCGGCGGCTTTGGCCTTGCGCTCTGCCTTCGTCTTGCGCTCGGCCTTGGGCTTGGCATCTCCCGCCTTGCCTTCCGCTTCCGCCTTCGCCTCTGCTTCTCCGGCAGGCGCGCTGCCAGCCACGTCCGCGGCCGCAGCCAGCAGGACGTCGACGTCGGCCGGCGCTTCCTCGACCTGGCCGACGAAGCCGCCGGCCTTCTCCTGCGCCTCGGCTTCCTCGGTCGATTTGGCGACGTTGGCGCTGACCGTGACGATCACCTCCGGGTGCAGGGCCACGCGCACGGGATGCAGGCCCAGAAGCTTGATCGGATGGTCGAGGATGATCTGGCGCCGCTCGACGGTGAAGCCCGCGGCCGTTACCGCGTCCGCGATATCGCGGGTGGTGACCGAGCCGAACAGCTGGCCGGTTTCGCCTGCCTGGCGGATCAGCACCACCTTCAGCCCGTCCACACGGCCGCGGATCTGTTCGGCCTCGGTCCGGCGCTCCAGGTTGTTGGCTTCGATCTGGGCCCGCTGGGCTTCGAACTTGGCCTTGTTGGCCTCGGTCGCGCGCAAGGCCTTCTTGTGCGGCAGCAGGAAGTTGCGGGCATAGCCCGCCTTCACCTTCACCACGTCGCCGATCTGGCCCAGGTTGTAGACGCGCTCGAGCAGAATGATGTCCATCGCTGCCTCCTAGTTCAAGAGATAGGGCAGCAGGGCCAGGAAGCGGGCGCGCTTGATGGCCTGGGCCAATATGCGCTGCTTCTTGGCCGAGACGGCCGTGATGCGGCTCGGCACGATCTTGCCGCGCTCGGACAGATAGCGCTGCAGCAGCTTCACGTCCTTGTAGTCGATCTTCGGCGCGGTATCGCTGGAGAACGGGCAGGTCTTGCGCCGGCGGAAGAAGGGCCTGCGGCCGCCTGCGGCGGGACGTCCGGAATCGCTCGTGGTCATGCTCATGCGGGTTCTCCTGCGGCAATGGGCGCGTCTCGATCGCGCCGCGGCCTATCGTCTCTGGGTCGGTCCTCGCGCGGACCGCGATCGTCCCTGTCGCCGCGCCGGGGCCTGTCGTCCCGGGCCCGGCTCTGGAGCATCGCCGAGGGACCCTCCTCGAGTTCCTCGACCCGGACAGTCAGCAGGCGCAGCACGTCCTCGCTGATGCGCATGTTGCGCTCCATCTCCTTCACCGCTGCAGGCGAAGCGTCAATGTTGAGCAGCATGTAGTGGCCCTTCCGGTTCTTCTTGATCCGGTAGGTCAGGCTGCGCAGGCCCCAGTATTCCTTCTTGGTGATCTTGCCGCCCTGCTCGGCGATGATTCCGGCAAAGCTCTCGGTCAACGCCTCGACCTGGGCCGCCGTGGCGTCCTGGCGCGCAATGAACACGGTTTCGTAGAATGGCATTCCTTGTCGTCTCCCTCTGGCTGTTAGCGGTCCGGCGCTGGCAGGTCGCCCTGGCAACAGCAGCCCGGACCTAGCCGGACCTCGGGTTCGCAAGAGGCCGGCAGGGATATCGCCGGGTGTCTCCCCCGGCGAAGCCGCGCAATATAGGGAGGAAGCCGCCGCCGCGCAACCGCCTTGGGATCGGCGTGAGCTCGCCCAGATCGCGTCCGGCGGGGTCATATTAATGTCGTATTTACAATGAGTTGATGTCCGGCATGCCGAGACCGGCTTTACTCGCCGGCCGGTCATGTCAGAATCCCAGGCGACTCCTCATTGACGCCATTGGCGGAACCCATGTCCCTTCCATCTCGCGCGATCCTGCTTCGCCCGGTGCTGATCCTCCTGGCGCTGCTGGCCTTCCCCGTTGCGGTCCACGCTGACTCCCTCCAGTCGGTGGCCGAATCCGCGGCGCAGTATCTGAGTGACATCCAGAGCCAGTTCGGCAGCAGCCAGGATCCCGCCGCTGAGGCAGCGAACCTCGCCGCGGCCAACAAGGCTCTCGCCTCGGGCGACGACGACGGGGCTATCGCCGCCTACGAGAAGGCGATCGCCGCCGGCGACAATCGGCCGGAGACCTGGAACCAGCTCGCCATCATCCATACGCGTCTCGAGAACTACGACCACGCCACGGCCGCGGCCTACAACGCCTTCAGCGCGGCGGCGAGCCCCGTCGACAAGGCGGCGGCCCTCGCCCGACTTGGCCAGATCCTGGAAAAGGCCGAGGAACCCAACCTGGCGTTCGAGGCCTATCGGGAGAGCGTCAAGCTCTCGCCCGACGACAAGGTGAGCGGCCATCTCCAGGCCATGCTCGACGCCATGACCTTCCGCGTCATCGCGCGCAGCGTCGCGGCGACCGGGGACCAGCCCGAGCTCTGCCTGGAGTTCCACGGCGATCTCGCCGACACCAGCAGCCTTCACTACGAGGACTACGTCAAGATCGCCCCGGCGCTGGCCTCGCCCGTCTATTCGGTGTCCGGCGACAAGCTCTGCATCGGCGGCGTGGAGTTCGGCCACAACTACCGCGTCACCGTGCTGGCCGGACTCGCCGACGCCAACGGCGACAAGCTCGCCGGCGACACCAGCGTCGATTTCGCCGTGGGCGACAGCGAGCCGACCCTCGGCTTCCGCAGCGCGACATATGTGCTGCCGCGCATCGGTTCGATCGGCGTCCCGCTGGTCAGCGTCAACCTGACCAAGGCCTCGCTCCGGCTCATGCGCATCGGCGACCGGAATATCGTGCAGACGATCCAGCGCGGGATCTTCCTCAAGGCCATCGACAACTACGACGCGGACAGCATCGCACAGGAGAGCGGCGAGCTGGTCTGGACCGGCACCGTCGACGTCCAGCCCGAGCGCAACAAGCGCGTCACCACGCTCATCCCCATATCCGACATGGTTCCGGCCATCGCGCCCGGCGTCTACGTGTTGATTGCCGAGCGTGCCGACGGTGGCGGCGACAAATACGGCGAAAAGGCGACCCAGTGGCTGATCGTGACCGATCTCGGCCTCACCACCATGTCGGGGGCCGACGGCCTCAATGTTTTCGTGCGTTCGCTCAACAGCGGCCGGGCCCTCGACCGCATCACGGTCAAGCTCTATGCCCGCAACAACGAGGAGCTGGCGAGCGTCGTCACCGATCGCAGCGGCCTGGCGAGCTTCCCGCCGGGTCTGATGCGTGGGTCCGACGGGCGCACGGCGACCACCCTCATGGCCTTCCGGCGCGACGGCGACTTCGCCTTCCTCGACTTGACCAGGCCCGCCTTCGACCTGTCGGACCGGGGCGTCGGCGGCCGGCTCGCGCCCCAGGCCGCCGACGCCTTCCTCTATGCCGATCGCGGCGTCTATCGCCCGGGCGAGACCGTGCATCTGGGCGCGCTGCTGCGCGACGCCTCGGCCGAGGCGCTGTCGGGCCTGCCGCTGACCTTGAAGCTCATCCGGCCCGACGAGGTGGAGGCCCGCAGCTTCACCGTCACGGAACAGGGGGCCGGCGGCTACGCCCTCGATATCCCCATGTCCGCCTCGTCGCGGACCGGAAGCTGGACCGTCCAGGCCTATCTCGATCCCAAGGGCGAGGCGGTGGGCAGCCTGAGTTTCCTGGTCGAGGACGTGGTGCCGGCACGGATCGAGGCCACTCTCAGCACCGACGCCAAGACCATCAAGCCGGGCGACCCGACACCGGTCGCGCTTGCGAGCAAGTATCTCTATGGCGCCCCGGCGGCGAAGCTCCTCGTCAAGGGAACCCTCACCGTCGAGCAGGACAGCGATCCCTTCCTCGGCGTCTTCCCGGGATTCCAGTTCGGGCTGGTCGATGAGAAGGTGGATCCGCAGAGCGAGGACTATGACGACCAGACGACCGACGACAAGGGTGACGCCAGCTTCGACATGACGCCCTCGGATTTGCCCGACACAGGCCAGCCCTTGAAGGCCACGCTCCACGCCGAGGTCTACGAGTTCGGAGGCCGGCCGGTGATCCGGACCCTTTCGCTGCCGATCCGCAATCACCCGCTCTCGATCGGACTCAAGCCGCTGTTCGCCGACGGAGCCGTCGCCTCCGGATCGGATGCGGATTTCGACATCATCGCCGTGGATGCGGCAGGCAATGGCGTTGCCGCCAGCGGGTTGCAATACCGCCTGATCCCCGAGGACTGGGACTATCAGTGGTTCTACAAGGACGGCAACTGGGACTATCGCATCGTGACCCGGGACAAGCCCGCGGCGGCCTCGGGCAAGCTCGACGTCAAGGCCGATCAGCCGGGCCATGTCTCGTTCAAGACCGATTGGGGTTACTACCGGCTGGAGGTCTATGACCAGGCCTCGGGTGCTGCTTCCAGCTCGCGTTTCTATGCCGGCTGGGGTGCGGCGCCCGGCACCGGCGACACCCCCGACAAGCTCCAGGTGGTCGCCGACAAGGCGAGCTATGCCGCTGGCGACACGGCCAAGCTCCTGATCAAGCCGCCGTTTGCCGGCGAAGTGCTGATCGCCATCGCGACCGACCATCTGATCGATTCCTGGACCGTGGACGCCACGCCCGACGGTCGCGTCGTCGAAGTGCCGACCGACAAGAACTGGGGTGCGGGCGCCTATGTCCTGGCGACCGCTTTCCGGCCCGGCAAGGACGGCGACCGGGGACCGGGGCGGGCCATCGGCGTTGCCTGGCTCGGGCTCGATCCGGCGGCGCGAAGCCTGAAAATATCCATTTCGCCACCCGCGGAGACGCGGCCGCGCACGGCCATCGACCTGCCGGTCCAGGTGGACGGCACCGGCGGCAGCGGGCAGGCCTATGTGACCATCGCCGCGGTGGACGAAGGCATTCTTCAGCTGACCGATTTCGCCACGCCGGCGCCCCAGGATTACTATTTCGGCAAGCGGAGCCTGGGGCTGGAGCTGCGCGATCTCTATGGCCAGCTCATCGACGGACGCGACGGCCGGCGGGGCGAGGTCCGCGCCGGCGGCGACACTGGCGCGCTCGCCCAACGCGGCGCGCCGCCGGAGATCAAGCTGGTGGCGCTCTACTCCGGGGTGCTGAAGCTGGATGGCGCGGGCAAGACCAGCCTGCATCTGGATATTCCCGATTACACCGGGCGCCTGCGGATCATGGCTGTCGCCTGGGACGCCGACAAAGTCGGGGCCGGCGACTTCCCGCTCGTGGTGCGTGATCCCGTGGTCGCCACCCTTTCGCTACCGCGGTTCCTGGCGCCGGGCGACAAGAGCCGGATCGCCGTCAGCCTGCAGAACCTGAGCGGCCCGGCCGGCGACTATAAGGTGACGCTGACCGCCGCCGGCCCGGTGACGCTAGGCGACGGCGCGGTCACGACCCAGCATCTCGATGCCCAGGGCACGGCAAACTTCCGCGTCGCGCTCTGGGGCAACGGTGTCGGCGACAGCAAGCTGCGGTTGACCCTGCTCGGGCCGGATGGCTTCAAGCTGGAGCACGAGGCGAGCCTCTATGTCCGCGCGGCCCAGTTCCCGCTGCTGGAGCGCAGCATGCGCCAGCTGAAGCCGGGCGAATCCCTCCGTCTCGACGATGCCGCGCTCGCGCGCTTCCTGCCCGAGACGGCTGAGCTGATGGCGAGCTTCTCGACCCTGCCCAACCTCGATGTGCCGGGGCTGTTGCGCCAGCTCGACCGCTATCCCTATGGCTGCATCGAGCAGACCACGAGCCGCGCTCTGCCGCTGCTCTACGTCTCCGACATCGCCAAGCTGTGGGGCACCGACAAGGAGGCGGACATGCGCCCCCGGGTCCAGCAGGCGATCGAGCGCATCTTCGAGATGCAGCGCTATGACGGCGGCTTCGCGCTCTGGGATGCCACGGGTGACGCCGAGCCCTGGCTCTCGGCCTATGCCATGGATTTCCTCACCCGGGCCAAGGCCAAGGGATACGACGTGGCCGATGTCAGCTACCAGAATGGCCTGAAGTGGCTGGCCGATCTGGCGCAGAATAATCCGGACGACACCTCCGACATCATGGCGGCGCGGGCCTATGCCCTCTATGTGCTGGCCGAGGCGGGGGCGGAGAACCTCTCCGCACTTCGCTACATGGCCGACAATCAGCTGGATAGCATGCCGGCGGCGATCGGGACTGCCCAGATCGCTGCGGCCTTGGCTCTCCACGGCGACAAGGCCCGCGCGGCCGCGGCATTCAAAGTGGCGATGGCCCAGTTCGACCGGGAGTCCGGCCAGAGCTATTGGTTCGACGACTATGGCGGCGCGCTGCGCGATGGTGCCGCGATCCTGACCCTGGCGGTGGAGACCGGCGCCTCGGGCATCGACCTCACCAAGCTTCTGGAGCGGGTGGTTTCGCTTCAGGCCGGCAGCGACTGGTTCTCCACCCAGGAGCAGGGCTGGCTGGTGCTGGCCGCCAACGCCATGACCGCCCAGGCATCGCCCATGACCCTTTCCCTCGACGGCAAGGACCAGGCCGCGAGCGCCAAGCCGCTTTATCTCAAGCCCGACGCCGAGGCTCTGGCCAAGGGCCTGACGGTGAAGAATGTCGGCGCGGGGCCGGTCTGGGCCGGCGTCAGCCTGATCGGCGTGCCGGAGCAGGACTTGCCCGCGGCAAGCAATGGCTATGATCTCGAACGCAATTTCTTCCTGCCTGACGGCACGGCCGCCGACCTCGACCACGTGAAGCAGAGCGACGTGCTCATCGTCGTCCTGAAGGGCAAGCGCAAGGACCAGGACCCGCACCAGACCCTGGTGGTGGACTTGCTGCCTGCGGGCTTCGAGATTGAGAACGCAAGGCTTGCCGGTTCGCGCAAGACCGACAGCTTCGCCTGGTTGGGCGACCTGACCGAGCCCACCTACCAGGAATACCGCGACGACCGGTTTGTCGCGGCGGTCGACCTTTCGGACAAGGACGACTTCACGCTCGCCTATCTCGTGCGCGCGGTGACGCCCGGCAGCTACCGCTTGCCGGGCGCTTCAGTCGAGGACATGTACCGCCCATCCTTACGCGCCCGCACGGCGACCGGCCAGGTGACGATTTCGGCCTATGCAGGAGCGAGCCAGTGAAGAGCATACTTTCCCTCCCCCCTTGCGGGGGAGGGTTAGGGAAAGGAGTGAGCCGGAATCGAGGGATAGCGCGCTTGCCCCACCCCCACCCCAACCATCGATCCGCTCCGCGGCTCGATCCATCAAGGGGGCGGGAGTTTCTGTCGCGCTGATGGGTATGAATATCCAAAAGCGCCGGCTGCGCATCGCGCTCGTTGCGGCCGGAACGCTGCTGCTGGCGTTCATCGCGAGCGCCGCGGTTCTTGACCGTCTCTTTCCGCCCGATCTTTCGCGCCTCGGGGACTTGTCCGTCCTGGTGACGGATAAGGACGGCAAGCTCCTGCGCGCTTTCCCGGCCGCCGACGGAAACTGGCGCCTTCCCGTCACCGCCGCGGCCGTCGATCCGCGCTTCCGGCGCATGCTGCTCGCCTATGAGGACAAGCGCTTCTACCGGCATTTCGGCGTCGATCCCCTGGCGCTGTTGCGCGCCATGGGCCAGTTCGTGGCGTCCGGCCATGTCGTTTCCGGCGCCTCGACCCTCACCATGCAGACCGCGCGCCTGCTCGAGCCGAGGCCGCGTACCCTTGGCGCAAAACTGATCGAGATGGGCCGCGCCTTCCAGCTCGAGGAACGGTTTTCCAAGGACCAGATCCTGGCCATGTATCTGACCCTGGCGCCCTATGGCGGAAACCTCTCGGGCCTGCGCGCCGCGGCGCGCTTCTATTTCGGCAAGGAGCCGACGGAGCTCTCCGATGCCGAGGCCGCCCTGCTGGTGGCGCTGCCCCAGTCGCCCGAACGCCAGCGGCCCGACCGCTTCGTCGCGGTCGCGGGAGAAGGGCGAGCCAGGGTCCTCGGCCGGCTCGTTGCCGATGGCGTGATCACGGCGGCGGCCGCGAGCGAGGCGTCGGGGGTCCCGCTGCCGCAAGGCCGGCTTGCCGCACCAGTGGACGCGGCTCATCTGGCCGCGCGCCTGGTCGCCGCGTCGCCCGACGCAGGTGAGATCCGCAGCCTTATCGACGGCGATCTCCAGCGCCGGCTTCAGGCCCTGGCGCTTCGCCGGCAGCTCGGCCTCGAGGCGGGCGCGACCCTGGCCATCCTGGTGACGGAGAATGCGACCCGGGCGGTCAGGGCCTATATCGGCGCCGGCGATTTCTTCGACGGCGCCAGCCGGGGCCAGAACGACATGGTCCGTGCCATCCGCTCGCCGGGTTCGACGCTCAAGCCCTTCGTCTACGGCCTTGCCTTCGACGACCTGGTGATTCATCCCGAGACCATCGTCACCGATGCGCCGACGCGCTTCGGCGACTACGCCCCCCAGAACTTCGATCACCGCTTCCACGGCGAGATGACCGCGGCCGAGGCGCTCCAGCTTTCCTTGAACATTCCCGCGGTGGCGCTGCTCGATCGCGTCGGTCCGGCGCGCTTCGCCGGGTTGTTCGCTGAGGTCGGCTTGCCGCTTCACCTTCCCGATCCGCTGCAGCCGCCGGGCCTGCCCATCGTGCTCGGCGGCGTGGGCACGAGCCTCGAAGACCTGGTCACTCTCTATGCGGCGCTCGCCGACGGCGGGTTGGTGAAGCCGCTTCGCTTCACTGCCGATGCCAAGCTCGCCGCGGGCAAGCGGCTGCTGAGCCCCGTCGCTGCCTGGTACCTGACTCGCATCCTTTCGGACATGCCGCCTCCGCCGAGCAGGCTTGCCAGCGCCAACCGCACCCATGCGCCGGTGGTCGCCTACAAGACTGGCACGTCTTACGGGTTCCGGGACGCCTGGGCCATCGGCTACACCGCCCAGTACACGGTCGGCGTATGGGTCGGCCGGCCGGACGGAAGCTTCTCCGCCGGCCGCATGGGGCGAGACGCCGCGGCGCCGATTCTCTTCGCCGTGTTCGACCAGCTGCCGGTCAGCGACCTGCCGCCCGCGCCGCCGCCGGCCGGCGCGATCATCGCCGCCACGGCCGATCTGCCGGAGGCCCTGCGCCGGTTCGGCGCCGCGCCCTTCAGCCTGCCCCAGGCCAATGGCGGACGGGACGATCTGCGCATCGCCTTCCCGGTGGACGGCTCGACGGTCGAGCTGCCCAAGACGTCGGCGGGCTTGAAGAGCCTGCCGATGGACGCCAACGGCGGGGCGCTGCCTCTCGTGTGGCTCGTGAACGGCCGGCGCGTCGACTCCGCACCCTTCCGGCGCGAAGCCGAATGGCTCCCTGACGGGCCCGGTGCCGCCCGCATCACCGTCATCGACCGGGCCGGCCATGCCGCGTCGAGCGAGGTGTGGCTGCAATAGCCGGCGCCGCTACGTGTCGGCCCGGTCCACCGCCGTTACATCGGCGAAACGGTCCACTTTGCGCAAGGGCGGGAACAGCTTCATCCAGACCGCCACCACAACCAAGGTGCCGATACCGCCCAGCACCACCGCGGGCACGGTGCCGAACCAGGCGGCGGTGATGCCGGATTCGAACTCGCCAAGCTCGTTCGAGGCGCCGATGAACAGCATGTTGACGGCGGAGACGCGCCCGCGCATCGCATCTGGCGTCGAGAGCTGGATGAGCGAGGATCGAACGAACACGCTCACCATGTCGGCCGCACCTGTCACCACAAGGGCGGCGAGCGAGAGATAGAACAGGTTGGAGAGCCCGAACACGATGGTGGCGAGACCGAACAGCGCGACCGCAGCGAACATCCTGGTACCCACATGGCGCGCGATCGGGCGGCGGGTGAGGATGAAGGCGCTGGTGAAGCTGCCGACGGCCGGCGCGCTGCGCAACAGGCCGAGGCCGACCGGTCCCACGTGCAGGATATCCCGGGCGTAGACCGGCAGCAGTGCGACGGCGCCGCCCAGCAGCACCGCGAACAGGTCCAGGCTGATCGCTCCCAGGATCACGGGCCGGTGTCTCACGAAGCGCACCCCCTCGGCGACGCGTTCGAAACGGCTGGCGAGACCCCCAGCCGGCGTAAAGCGCCGCCCGCCAAGCCGCGTCACGATCAGGGCGGCAACGACAAAGCCCGCGATACAGGCCGAGTACACGATGGCCGGATGGCCGAGTGCATAGAGAAAGCCACCCAGCGCAGGGCCCGAAATCACCGCCGCGGTGAAGGCCGAGGAACTATAGGCGGTGGCTTTGGGCAGGCGCTCCAAGGGCACGAGGAAGGCCAACATCGACTGCCCCGATGGCCCGGCGAAGCCGCGCGCGGCCCCGAACAGCACCAGCACGGCATAGAACGGCCAGGCTCCCTGGGGCGGCCACAGGCTCAAGGCAACGAAGAGCGCGCTGCAGCCGGCCTGCACCGCCGCGGCGAGGCTAAAGACCCTGCGCTGGTTGAAGCGGTCGATGATTTCGCCAGCCGGGAGGGTGAGCAGGAACATGGGCAGGAACTGGCACAAGCCCACCAGCCCGAGGGCGAGCGGCGTGCGCTCCATGTCGTAGATCTGCCAGCCGATCGCCACCGACTGCGCCTGGGTCGCGATGGTCGATAGGAAGCGGGAGCCCACGAAGTAGTGCAGGTCGCGCTTACGGTAGACTGTCGGGGAAATGTCGTTCACGGCAGGACCCGGAGAGGATCGTGTTGTTCCGGTAAGATGGCAAGGTCCTAATCGTCAATGCTGGCCCGCCTGCGCCGCATCGGGTGAAGCAGGTCCGGGCAAGACATCGTGGGAGGTCTCGGATGATCGTCACCCATCAGGGCAAGATGCCGCGCATAGATCCCGCCGCCTATGTGGCGCCCACCGCGACGATCTGCGGCGACGTCACCGTCGGCGCCGGATCGCGCATCATGTTCGGCGCCCAGGTCATCGCCGAGGGCGGTTCGATCGAGATCGGCCGGGAATGCATCGTCATGGCGAACGCCGTGCTGCGCGCAGGCGAGCGCCATCCGCTCACGGTAGGCAACAACTGTCTGATCGGGCCCGTGAGCCATGTGGTCGGCTGCCGGATCGAGGACGAAGTTTTCATCGCCACGGGTGCGGCGATCTTCCATGGCGCGGAGATCGGCAAGGGCTCGGAGGTCCGCGTCAATGCGGTCGTTCACCTGAAGACGCGGCTGCCAGCCGGCTCAATGGTGCCCATCGGCTGGGTCGCGGTCGGCGATCCGGCCGAGATTCTTCCGTCAGGCGAGCATGAGCGCATCTGGGCGATCCAGAAGCCGCTCAATTTTCCGCTCACCGTCTATGGCTTCGATCGCGACGAAGCCGACATGGTCAAGATCACCCGGCGGCTGTCGGCGTCGCTGGCCGCTCATCAAGGCGACCGGCCGCTGCGTTGAGGGCGTGAAAATACTTCGCTATCCGTTCGAAGGTCACGTTTCTTCACTCCACCCGTACAGCCCTGTCATGACTATTACCGGTTTGACCGGAGCCGCGGAGATGTCATTGATACGCTGCCATCTATGGACTTCTTCAAGCGACAGCAGCCCGACTTCAAAAGCATTTGTGATGATTCCATCACCGATGCGATCGTGAAAGCCGGACAATCGTGTGACTGGGAATTGGCCGAAATAAAGATGTTTGGAGACCAACAATCCGACGGTGAGGTCCACGGGAGTCTGCGAGCCGTACCCATTCTCCATTTTGAGCTTCTGCGGCAGGATCGGAGTCTGCGCATACTCACCAGGCTCGGTCGGATATTGGCCGGCATTCCACTCAGCCGAGGCGATTGAAAGCATCGTACCGAGGTCCCTGCCTGACTCGGCGTCCGTCACCTTCGACCTCGTCATAAAATCTCGGGGCATCATGAACGGAAACGGCGAGCTCACTGATACACCGAAAGATATCCGGGCCTCGCGAAAATCGCACACGGCCGGAATCTCAAGCCGCGCCTGCCACTTGTGTGGCTCAGTGTCTACCGGACTGTATAGATCTATCTGCAGTTGCTGGGCGCGAGCCTTGGCATTTTTTGTAAATCCAGCTGGGCAAACGATCACCCCTTTCATCGCCGACACATCTTCGAAAAGACCAGCGCATTCTTCGACATCCTTAATGTCGACTGGCACTTTGTAGTCCTTGCAGTCCAGAACGATGCGTACAGTGTACTGACCTACCTTGTCTTCAACCAGTACGTCGACCTGCCGCTGTGCACCCGACTTACCCGTGATCCGAACATTGTGAGTCACCTTGGACTTCGGGGCGAGGTCTTGCTGGATTTTAGCGACGAGCTTCTCCAGTTTTTTATAGTCAGCCTCAGTCTTGGGAGATTGCGACTTGACTTTATCCATTCCTCGCCTCCCATCAGGACGACCGGCCGTTGCGTTGAGGGCGTGACAAAACCCGCCCCGCTAACCTCTCCGCCCATTTCCCCTGGGCGATGATGACGCCGGCCAAGGTGATGGCGCCGCCGGCGAGCATGCCGAGGCCAGGGGCCTCGTTAAGCAGCCCGATGCCGCCGACCACGGTCGCCAGGGGCACCAGATAGAGAAAGGGACCGGCCTTGGGCGCGCCCAGCTTGGCCAGGCTGAAGTTCCAGAGCAGAACCGCGAAGACCGAGCCGCCGATGGCAAGCCCCGCCAGCACCGCCCATTCGAGCGGCGTGAGCGAGCCCATGGTCTCCACCGCCGAGGTTCCGCCGATGAAGAGGAAGGGAATAGCGCCGGCGATGATGGTGAAGGCGGTCGCCGGCAGGGCCCCGCGGCGGGCGGCAAGGCTGCCGATCAGTACACAGTAGGCGCTCCAGGCAACAGCCGACAGCAGCACCAACCCGGCGCCGAGATAACCGTGATTGCCGGCGATCGTCTTGTCGCCGCCGCAGAGCACCGCCACGCCGACAAGGCCGATGATCGTGCCGATGCCGGTGCTGAGGCCGGGCCGGCGCCGTTCCAGCATCGTCCAGATGAGCATGATCCACAGTGGCTCGCTGGCGAGGATGAGGCCGGTGAGGCTCGCGGTGGTCCACTGCTGGCCGATGGTCACCGGCAGGCCGTAGCCGACGATGCCGACCAGGCCGCAGGTGATGCCGGCTTTGATGTCCGCCCGCGACCATCCGAGCAGGCGCGAGTGGATCAGCGCCGGCAGGAAGGCGAGGGCGGACATGGAGAAACGCAAGGCGAGGACCGCCAGCGGGTCCACGCGCAGGACGATGTAGCGGGTCGCCACCGGCGCCAGGCCCCAGAGGGAGACGGCCGTCAGCGCCGCGGCGAGCGCAAGCGTCTGGCTCGCCGGCCGCGGCAGCGCGCCCTCAGGACTCCCGCTCAAGCGCCTCCGCCCTCAATTCGCCGGCTTCCACAAACCTTCGCGGATCAGCTCGTCGGCGACGGCCTTGATCGCCTTGCCCAGCATGTCCACGACCTCGTCGATCTGCTTGCGCGTGATGACGAGGGGCGGGGAGAGCACGACCGTGTTGCCCAGCGGCCGGACCAGAAGGCCCCGCTCCATGGCGTGGCGAATGATGCGGAAGGCGACCTCCCAGTCGGCAGGCGGCGATTCCTTCGTCGTCTTGTCCGTGACGCATTCGACCGCGCACATCATGTGGCTGCCGCGCACGTCGCCGACCAGGGGCAGGTCGAGGAGCGTCTTCAGGCGGTCCTGGAAATAGGGCCCGGTCTTGCGCACATGGTCGAGGATATGCTCGCGCTCGATGATCTCCAGGTTCTTCAGGCCGGCGGCGCAGGCAACCGGATGGGCCGAATAGGTGAAGCCGTTGGTGAAATACTTGCCTTTGCCCTCGGGGCCCGTCATGGCGGCGTAGAGCCGGTCCGAGACGAAGAAGGCGCCGAGCGGGATATAGCCCGAGGTCAGGCCCTTGGCCGAGGTGATGATGTCCGGGACGATATCGAACACCGGCTCGGAGGCGAAGATCTCCCCAAGCCGCCCGAAACCGGTGACGACCTCGTCCGAGATGTAGAGCACGTCATACTTGCGGCAGATCTCCCAGGTACGCTTGTGATAGCCCTTGGGCGGCACGATGACGCCGCCGGAGGCGAGCAGCGGCTCGGCGATGAAGCAGGCGACCTTGTCGGGCGACAGCTCCAGGATCTTGTTCTCCAGGTCGGCGACCTTGGCGTCGAGGAACTCGGCCTCGGTCATGCCCGCCGGCCGGCGATAGGGATTGGGTGCCGGCAGGTGGTGGATCGTGTCGGTGATGAAGTCGAGATTGCCGCGGTCGCCCGGCTTGCCCGAGACGGAGGCCGAAAGATATGTGGAGCCGTGATAGGCCCAGTCCCGGGTGATGATGTGCTTCTTCTCGGGCCGGCCGACGAAGTTGTTGTAGAACTGGACGAAGCGCAGGGCGGAATCCACCGCCGTGGAGCCGCCGGTGGCGAAGAAGACGTGCTTCAGGTCGCCCGGCGTGTATTCGGCGAGCCTGGCGCCGAACTCGATCGAGGGCGGGGTGGAGATGAGGCCGAAGGGCGAGAAATAGGGGATCTTGCGCACCTGGTCGGCGATGGCCTGGGCCATCTCCTCCCGGCCATAGCCGATATTGACGCACCACATACCGCCGATCCCGTCGATCATGCGATGGCCGCGGGAATCGTAGATATGCATGCCCTCGGCGGCGGCGACGATCAGGGGCTCGCGGGTCTTGGCCGTGCCCAGGTCGATCCAGGGATGGATGATGTGGTCGCGGTCCTGCTGCCACAATGCTTCGGTGTCATAGGCGAGATTGGTCGCGGGATTGGGGCGCATGAAACCGCTCCGTTGTTCGGTCGCTTCGGTTGATCGGGGAAGCTGTCGGAAGCGGTGAGGGTAGCCCGTGTATGTGGCTTAGGGCAAGCCGGGGCCCCGTTCGGCATTCGGTCAGTCTGACCCCCATGCTTCGACAAGCTCAGCATGAGGATTCAATAAATCGGCCTCATCCTGAGCTTGTCGAAGGATGAGGTTGCCGTCTCGGCTCATTGCGTCGATGTCAGGTCTTCGCCCCGTTACCGAGGAAATGGCCCAGCGCCATGAGGGGTGCGATGCGGTCGCATATGATTTTCGCGGCGGCGAGCAAGGGAACGGCGAGAAGGGCGCCGGCGACGCCCCACATCCAGTACCAGAAGACGAGGGAGGCGATGACCAGGACCGGATTGAGGACGAAACGCCGGGCGAGAAGCATGGGCGTGACCATCTCGCCTTCCAGGAGGTGGATCGCGAGATAGAGTCCGGCCGGGATGACCGCCTGCCAGATCGTGTCGAAGGAGAGCAGGCCGACCAGGAACAGGATGACGATGCCGCTGAATGGTCCGAGGATCGGGATGAAGTTCAGCAGGAAAGCCAGGGTTCCCCACAGCACGGGGTCGGAGAGGCCGCTGGCATAGGCGACGAGGCCGGTGGCGATGCCCACGCCGGCGTTCATCAGGCTTATGGTCCCGAGATAGGCGGACAGGCTGCTCTCGATTTCCTGGGAAATGGCCAGGACGCGTTTACGGTCCTTCAGCCGCGGCAGCACTTCGACGAACCGCATCAGCAGCAGGTCGCCGGAAACAAGAAGAAAGAACAGCAACAGCACCATGGTGCCAAGGCCGGTCAGCATGTCCCGCGTGCCGCTGAACAGCATTCCGCTGAGCCCGGGCCCCTCTACGACGGCGGTGGAAGGCGCGGTCGGGCCGCGCGCCAGCTTTTCCAGTTCCTGGCTCGCGTACTGGATTTCGGCGATCGGGCGTCTCAGAAACAGGAGCTTGGTTTCCAGCCGCGTCAGGCTGTCCGGAGCCTTGGCGAGCCAGTCGGCGGCGGGACCCGACACCATGAGGCCGAGTGCCAAGAGGACGCAGAGGAAAACGCCGATGATGAGCAGGGCGGCGACAACCTTCGGCACGCGCAGCACCGAAAACGCGCGCATGGCCGGCTGCAGGACCAGGCTCAACAGGAAGGCGAATATGGCCGGCAATGCGATCTGGCTGGTGAAGTAGAGGGTATAGAAAAGCAGCAGCGCAAAGATGCCGAACAGAAGAATCGTCGAGACGCTGGGCGATGAAAGCAGTTCGGCTGATGTGCTCTGCGGCGCCGGCCGCGCGATCGCCTGGTCAAGAGCCACGGCCTCAGTCTGCGGGACTTCGGCGGATCCCTTGCCTCGTAGTCCGAGGCATTCGCTTCGCGGGTAGCGAGCGTTCACGGGCACTGACCCCCATTGCACTGCTGCCTTGCCGCAAAGAAAGCGTCAGCCATCGGCGGCGGATGGACGGCCTCTCTCCGCCCGCCGCCGACTTCCACTTTCAGCTCCGGCGTGACGCCCTAGCTGTCGTGAGCGACGAAGGGCTGGCCGCCGGGCGGCAACACCACGTCCACCGGCATGCCGTTCTGCTCGGCGTGGGCATACCAGAAATTGTCGCAGCCCTTTATCAGGTCATGGGGCTGAACGAAGCCCGCGGCCTGCATCTTCTGCATGGCTTGATCCGCGGTGCTGCCGTCGATTACGTCGGTGGGCAGGCATGCATCGGCCCTGGCTCCGCTGGTGAATGATCCGGCCGCGAGCGCGCCGGCAAAGACCACGGCGGCGATGGCGATCGATGTGCGATACATGGTGGCAACTCCATGTTGGTTTCGGTGACCAAGGCTCATGTGGGAAGCCCAACCGCCGGTGGCGCGTGACAATTACGCGTCCTTCGCAATTCTATGGTTGGCTTTCTCGTCGGAGCGGCCCTGGTAGCGGAGCCTAGGGCGATGCGGGCGGGAATTGGTCTGTCGGTATGCCGACGATATGCCTGTAGATCGCAACCGCGCGATTGACGTAGGACGCCGTGCCGCTCGGGTTCAGCGCCCCCTCGCGGGCTCCGGTCAGGCTGGCGAAACCCCAAACGCCGGGTGATAGCCGTTGAAACATGTACAACGACTGCAGATCGCCGGGGTCGAACAGCGGGATCACGAACAGCCAGACGCTGGTCACGTTCTCGACCTCGACCGCCGCATGGCTCTCGCCCTGCTCGAGCACGCGCATGCGATAAATCACGAGACCGGAGGATCGATTGTCGCGCTGGTCGAAATACAGGTCCCGCCCGCTTTTCATTTCGGAGACCGTGAAATCCCAGCGGCGATGCGGCATATCCAGGCCATCGAGCGCGCCGGCGTCCGTCACCAGGATTCGCCAGGCGCTATCCGTGACCGACCAGTACTTGATTCCGCGAAAGGCGGATATGGACCCGAATCGCGCGAGCAGGTCGTCGGCGTTGCCGGCGTAGCGGAAGCTGCCGGCCAAGGCCACGAGCAAGGATGAGCGCCAGGGAATTCGCGCCTGGCAGTTGCTGGGCGCGGCGATCGATGCCAACTCGCCGCTTCGGATCGTCAGCAGGTTGGGAGGAGCGCCGACAGCGGGGTAGGGTGGGAGCAGCGCGCTTTCGCACGGCCAGCGTAGCTCGGAGCGCAGCTCCGCCGGACCCACGCAGATCAAAAGTGCTACCAGGAGCAAGATCCTCATCGGCCTTCGCGCCGCGGGACCCGGTGCAACCTGGGGCGTGGGGAATCCTCGCGAGCTCAGAGCAAATCCTGCCAAAGGGAAGAAAACGTCTCGTCGATTTTCTGACCGAAAGGTCTGCCCTTCCAGCTCGCCAGCTGGATTTCCTTGGCGTTGCGCAGCTGGTCCTGGAATATGGCCTCCAGTTGCGTGGCGGTTTCTCGACCGAGCACGACGGCGTCGACCTCGTCGTTGAAGAGGGCGCTGCGGTGATCGAAATTCGAAGAGCCGATGACCGACCACACGCCGTCGATGACGGCGGTCTTCGAGTGCAGCACCTCGTTTTGCGTTTCATAGATTCGCACGCCTGATTCCAGCAGATCGGTGTAGGCGGCGTGACCAACGGCGAGAGCGGCCTCGGAATCGCTCTTGCCCGGCAGAAGCAGGCGCACGTCGACGCCGCGCCGCGCGGCTCTGACGAGCGCGTCTTTTTCCTCATCGGTCGGCACGAAATAGGCGGTCGTGACCCAGACGGTCTTTTGCGCGCTGGTGATGGCTGAAAGCAGGGTCGCGTAGTGGCGCGGGATCGTATCGTCCTTCGTGCTGCCGATGATGCGCAGCAGCTGTTTGCCCTTGGGCGGGACCGTGGGGAAGAAATCGGCCTGATCCAGGGGCGGGCCCTTCTGCGCCGCCCAATGCTCGACGAACAGCTTCTGGAGTTGGGTGACCGCGGGGCCGTCGATCTGGAGATCGATGTCGCGCCAATAGTCGGCGGGCTGGCCGTCGGAGCCGACGAACCTGCCGAAGGGGTGACTCTGATAGGCGGAAGAAAGATTCACGCCGCCGATGATGGCCGTCGCTCCGTCGACGACGAGTATCTTGCGATGATCACGGTCGTTGAGGGAATAGCCGTTCGTCGCATCCAGCGGGTTGATGGGATTGTACTCGACCAGTCGGACTCCGGCGGCCTTGAGGCGCTTGAAGAACGCGCTCGGCGTTCCTATGGAGCCATAGCTGTCATAGATGACGTTGACGGCAACGCCCGCCTGCCGTTTCGCTACCAGCAGATCGCCCAGTTTCCGGCCGTCGCTCTCGACATCCTCGAAAATATAGTACTCGAGGTTGATGTGCTTCTTGGCACCGTCCATGGCGGCGAACATGGCCCGGAAAGTCTCTTCGCCGTCGCGCAGGATCCTGGTCTGGTTGCCGACGACAAGGGGGCTTCCGGCGAGCGCCTGTTCGACCTTCAGGTGCTGGTCCAGGAGGTCGCTGTCCCCGGCCTGGTTCTTCACCCGATCGAGAATCGCCGTGCTCTGCTGTTGGGACAGGGGACCATGAGAACCGACCAGGGTCGGTCGCTGGTCCGATTGCTCGGATGCCTGGATCGCCTTGCCGACATTAGGGACGGAAGCACAGGCCGCGAGGATGCCCATGCATCCGAGCAGCAGGGCAAGGACGCGATAGGTTGTCCTGCTTCGGGCGACGGCCTGGCGCGGGCCCATTTATCACCGATCATGCGGCGCTGTCGGAGGAGCTGCGCGGCGGCCGTGCCCCCGCGCCGGCCCCGATCAGTCGCAAGGGGCGTGGCCGGCGTAAACCTGATTGGGCGAGGTCAGGCCACCAACGGCCGCGCCGGCTGCACCGCCGGCGAGCGCTCCCAGTCCAGGGGCTCCAGCTATGACCGTACCCAATACCGCGCCGCCGGCGGCACCTATGGCCGCTCCGGTCAAGGCGCGGCAGCCGGGTGAGGTGCCGCAGGCAGAAAGCGTTACGGATGCAAGGAGCAAGGCTGTGAGAATCGCGCGAGTCTGCATGGCGTGAGCACGCATTGAACACCTCCAATATCGGCTATCCGAGCCGCGCCCTCAAAGGGCGCGGCTCGACAGGGACCAGAATAACTCAGTTAAACGAGGTGGTGCGGAGTCTGGCAAGCGTTGCCTGATAGGGCTCCACAGGTTCCAGCATTGAAAGGTCGATGATTTGCACGAAGCGAAGCGTACCCTCCTGCGTCTGCCTTTCCGCCAGGTCCGCGACGACGGCCTGGACGGTTGCGCGCGCCGGGGTGAGCTTCTGGTTGAGCAGAAACTGATCCTTGCCGAATCCATAAACTCCGACGAAACGGGAACCATTCTGATCGGCTGCAAGCATCTTGGTCATGGTCATCCTCCTGTCGATAACAGGCCCACGGCTACGAGATGTGCCGGCGACAGACATGGATGGGAATTTGGGCATATGTTGGGCGCGGGGGCCCATTTGGCGCCTTATTGGCGTCTCTAGGGCAATTGCCACATAAAGCTCACAGGTCACGCGCAATGTAGCCACCGGGATGGGTGTCCGCCTCGCCGTTCCGCGTCACCGGCCTCTCTCGAACCGTCTAGCCGGGAATGAACATTGCGACCGCTGCCGCGCCCATGACCGCCGTTGCGATCCAGCCGAGGGCGCGAATCGGCCGGCTCGCCGTGTAGGCGCCCATCACGGATTTCCGCGAGACCAGAATGATGACGACGACCATGAGCGGGACGGCCACGATGCCGTTGATGACGGCGCTCCAGAACAAGGCCTTCATCGGGTCGATGGGGGAATACTGGATGACGAGCGCGACCAGGACGCTGGCGGCAATGACGCCATAGAAGCCGCGGGCGTCGGCCGCCTTGCGCTCGAGGCCCCACTTCCAGCCCATGGCCTCGGCAACGGCGTAGGCCGCAGAGCCCGCCAGCACCGGTACGCCGATCAGGCCGACGCCAAGGATGCCGAGGGCGAATAGAATGTAGGCGAAGTTTCCGGCGAGCGGCTTCAGCGCGCTCGCTGCTTGCGCGGCCGTCTGGATGTCGGTCACGCCCGCCACGTGGAGCGTGACCGCGGTAGCCAGGATGATGAAGAAGGACGTGATGTTCGAATAGAACATGCCGCTCCAGGTATCCCATTGGATGCGCCGAAGCTCCTGGGGTGCGGAACGCTTGTCTCGCACGAGCGGCTTGGCGCCGCGATGGATCTGCATGTCCTCGACCTCCTCTGACGCCTGCCAGAAGAAGAGGTAGGGACTGATGGTGGTGCCGAAGATACCGACCACGACGGTGGCGGCATCTCCGTTCGGCGTGAATCTGGGCCAGACGGTGCGCAGCGCCACTTCACCCCATGGGACATGCACGGCGAACAACACTGCCGCATAGGAGAGCAGCGACAGAGTCAGCCATTTCAGGTAGCTGACGTAGCGGTGATAGGGGACGAATACCTGCAGCAGCAGCGTTCCCACTACGAAGACGACCGTCATGATGTGTCGGTCGAAGCCGGTCACGAGCTCGGCGGTTTCTCCCATGGCGGCGACGTCGGCGGCGATGTTGAGGGTGTTGGCGACCAGCAGCGAAAGCACCACGCCCTGGAGCACGATCGGAGGAAAGGCGGCCTTGATATTGGCGGCGAGCCCCTTGCCGGTGACCCGACCGATGTCGGCGCACATGGACTGGATCGCGGCCATCAGCGGGAACGCCACTGGCATCGTCCACAGCATGTTGAAGCCGAACTGGGCGCCCGCCTGGGAATAGGTTGCTATGCCGCTTGGATCGTCATCGGCCACGCCGGTGATGAGACCCGGCCCGATCCGAGCCAGAGGGTGTTCCTTCAGACGGGCCAAGAGGGAGTGCGCTGGGCTCGCGCGCGTCCGGGTCTTTGCGACCTTGTGGGAACGCTTCATCCGCGGCACCTCTGGCTAGGGCGAAGTCAACCGATGCCCGCGGGATGACCCGTCAGGTGACCCGAGATTGGTGCCAGCAGATCGCATTTACAAGGGCCGGTCCTCGTTCGGCACACCACATGCTTCGCGCGCCGTCGAGATCGGGTCGCGGCGCTGGGAAGTTCCGGATATCGCCTTCAGCGAGGCGGCGTCCAGCGTGAGCTGGGCCTGTTTGTCACGACGCAGCAAGCTTCTCCGCCATGAACCGCCGGCAGCTGGCGACCGCCTCTGCCCGATCGAAGCGCCGGGGATAAATGAGCGCTTGCAGCCAGAATCCGTCGATCATGGCTGAAAGGGCTAGCGATATGTCATTTGCGCGGCGCTGCCCGTTGCGTCCGGTCAGCGCCGCGATCCCGGCCTCCATTTCTGCCACGTAGCGCCGTTCCACCCGCGTGGCCGCGGCGCGATACCTGTCGCGGAGCGCGGCATCGGACCAGAAGGTGAACCAGACGGCGAGCTTCTCGCGGGTGAAGATGCGCCGATCGAAATAGGCCTCGATCATGGCTTCGAGCCGGCGGCGCGGATCGTCCCCGGCTTCGCCGAGGGCCTTGCGCCAGACCCCTTCGTATTCCGCCGAGAGATGGAGGAAGGTTTCCCGGAACAGCCGCTCCTTGGACTGGAAATGGAAGTTGACCAGGCCGGTCGCGACACCTGTTTCCTTCGCCACCCGGGCGAGAGTCGTGCCGGTATAGCCGTGGCGGGCGATGACGGCGATGGTGGCGCGGATCAGCTCCTGGCGGCGCTGGTCTCGGATCGGCAGGTTTTGCGCCATCGACCGGCCCGTCGGCCCTCACTGTTTCTTGCGCGGCGGGTCGAAGAACATGCGGTTGCGCGTCCAGCAGCGGACCATGCTGCGCTCGATCTTCTGCTCCTTCGGATACCAGATCTCGATCCAGAGCTGCTGGCCAGGGGTTGCGTAGCGCGGCGGCAGGCGGGCAAAGGCAATGTTCTTCTTCATCACCGGCGACCAGACGGCCGAGGTGGTGAGGCCCAGTTCCTGCTTCCCGGCTTTGTCGGCATAGAGGAAGGAACCCGCCGCCGGCTTGCGGCCTTCGATCTCGATGCCGGTCAGGATATGGCGGGACAGGCCTTCGCTCTTCTCCCGGGCAAGCGCTCGCTTGCCGGTGAAATAGGCCTCTTTCTTCAGGTTCACCGCCCAGCCGATGCCAGCCTCGTAGGGCGAGATCCGCTGGGTCGGCCGGATCGCGTGCATGGCCCCGATATAGTCCGCGTCCACCAGGATGAAGCCGGCCTCGATGCGGGTCATGTCGAGGGCAAGCGAGCCGATGGGCGCGATCTTGTGGGGATCGCCCAGGCGGAACAGCGTTTCCCACAGCCAGACGGCGTCCTTGGGCTTGACCCAGAGCTCGTAGCCGAGATCGCCAGTATAGCCGGCCCGGTCGATGCGCAGCCAGCGGCCGTCGATGGCCATCTCCAGGATCGAGAAATGGGCGAGCTTCTCGATGCCGGCGACGCCAAGGAGCTTCAGTATCTCCCGCGCGGTCGGACCTTGGAGCGACAGGCCGCAGATTTGCTCCGAGATCTCCTCTATCGCAACGTCGAAGCCGTAGGCGGCCTCTTCCAGCCAATGGAGCTGATGGAGCGCGGCATTGAGAATGAAATCATTCTCGGCCAGGCGGAAGACCGTCCCTTCCTCGATCATCCGGCCGTCGTCGTCGCACCAGGCGGTATAGACCACCTGCATCGGCTTAACCTTGGTCATGTCGCGGGTGACGAGATAATCCATGAACCGCGCCGCGTCGCGCCCGCGGATCGAATACTTGATCAGCGGCGAGACGTCGTAGACCGAGGCGCCGGTGCGCACGGCGAAATACTCCGATTGCTCGGAATCGAAGAAGGCCGGGGCGTAGTAACCCATCCAGCGGATCCAGCCATTGCCATGCATCAGGGCTTCCATCGGCCCATGAAACGGCGTCTTGCGCAGAAAAGGCTTCAGGTGCTGGACATGGGTCATCGCGCGGCCCTCCGCCGCTTCACGTCGCGCAGGATCTCCCGCGCCGCGTTGGCGCCGGCGGCGCCCGAGACATTGCCGCCCGGATGGGCGCCGGCCCCACAGAGCCAGAGCCCCGGTATCGGCATGCGGTAGCGCTGGAAACCGCCGGCGGGCCTCAAGAAGAACATCTGGTCCAGGGTCACTTCGCCATGATGCCACTGGCCGCCCGACAACCCGAACTGGGACTCCAGGTCATGGGGAATCAGGACCTCGGAAGCGAGCACGCGCCCCTTGATCCCCGGCGCGAGGGCATCCAGCGTATCGAGCCCGCGCTCCAGCACCTGCTGCCGCGCGTCGTCGGGCGAGGTCGTCCGGAGCTTGTAGGGCGCGTACTGGAAGAGGATCGAGGCGACATGCTTGCCGGCCGGCGCCAGGCTCGGATCGGCGAGGCTCTGCAGCACCACTTCGAGGGCCGGGCTATCGGAGACGCGGCCGTACTTGGCGCAGTCGAAGGCCCGCTCCACATGGTCGATCCCGGGCGCGAAGACCAGTCGCCGGGCGCCGTCGGCCCAGCCATCGGGCAAGCCATCGAGGGCGAGATGGATCTTCGCGACGCAGCCGTTCATGCGCAGATGCCGGATGCGCTTCAGGAACTGGACGTCGAGCTGGCCGGGTGCGACCAGTTTCAGCAGCGTGGCTTGGGGGTCGGCGCTGGATGCGACCAGGCCGGCGCGGACCTCTTCACCGCCCGCGAGAACGACTCCCGCCGCGACGTCCTTCTCGACCAGGATGTGTTCGACCGGCGCCTCGAGGCGGATGACGGCGCCGGCATTCCCGGCCGCCTTGGCCAGCATATCCCCCACGGCGCCCATGCCGCCGGCGGGCAGATGAAATGCCCCCATGCCCTGAGGCCCGAAGGAGGAGAGCCGGTAGAGCAGGTTGAACACGGTATTGGGCGAACGGGGGCCGAGATAGGCCCCCAAGGTCGCCTCGAAGGCGAGCAGGCCCTTGACCGAATCGCTCTCGAACAGGTCGCCGGCGAGATCCGCCACATTCATGGTCAGGATTCGCGTCAGTTCCAACAGGTCCTTGCGTCCGAGCCGGCGCAGCGAGAGCGCGAACAGGCCGAGATCAATCTTGGTGCGAAGATCGTTGGAGGCCATCGCGGGGCTCGGCGGGGTGCGCAGCATGCAACCGCCAAGCGCCCCCGAGAGCCGAACCAGCCGCGCTATGGCCCCGGCATAGGCGGCGCCATCGGCGGGCGAGACGCGGCCGATGGAGGCGCTCGTCGCCGCGCTGTCGCGGCTGATTTCGATCCTCCCGCCATCGGGCAGAAGAGCCGCCGTGCCGGTCGCCTTCAGTCCCTTGCTGAGGCCCAGGCGCTTCAAGCCCAGATCCCTGGTGATGCGCGGGTGCAGGGCATGGAGCAGATGCGCCACGGCCGAGACTCTGAAGCCCGGCGCGAACTCCCGCGTCGCCGCCGCGCCGCCCGGCCGGTCGTTCGCTTCCAGCACCACGACCTTCAGCCCCGCTTTGGCGAGATAGGCGGCGGTGACGAGGCCGTTGTGGCCGGCGCCGATGATGGCGGCGTCGTAACCGGCGCTCATTTCACGATCCCCAGGCGGAAGTCCTTCAGGATCTCCCGCGCCGCATTGGCGCCCGGCGCGCCCATGACGCCGCCGCCGGGATGAGTGCCCGAGCCGCACATGTAGAAGCCCTCGAACGGCCCGCGATATTGGCCGAGGCCGGGGAAGGGCCGGTTGAACAGGAGCTGGTCGAGGGTGAGCTCGCCCTGGAAGATGTTGCCCTCGGTCAGGCCGACTTCGTTCTCGATGTCCCAAGGGGTGCGGGTCTGGACATGGAGGATGAGGTCGCGAAAGCCCGGCGCATTCTCCTCGATGGTATCGAGCACGTCCTTCTCGAAGGCGGCCTTGGCCTCGGGCGTCCAGGGTTTCTCGGCCAGGGCATAGGGCACGTACTGGACGAAGACCGACATGAAATGCTTGCCCGGCGGGGCCATGGTCGGGTCGACCGTGGTCGGAATGACGATGTCGAGGAAAGGCCGGCGCGACCAACTGCCGTACTTGTAGTCGTCGAAGGCGTGCTCGATGTAGTCGAAGTCGCCGCCGATATCGACCGTGCCCCAAGCCGATTCCGCCGGCAGGCCCGCGAAACGCGGCAGGCCGTCCAGCGCGATGTTGAGCTTGCCCGAGGAGCCGCGGATCTTGAAATTCCGGGCATAGCGGTGGATGTCCGGATCGACCGCATCCAGATCGGATTTTTCCAGGAGCTTCAGGTAGGTGCGCTTGGGATCGAGATTGGAAACCACGGTCCTGGCGCGAATCTCCTCGCCATTGGCAAGCGCCACGCCCGCGGCCTTGCCGTCCTTGATCAGGATATGGGCGACCTCGGCGCCGGTGCGGATCTCGGCACCCGCCTCCATGGCCGCCGAAGCGATCGCCTTGCTGACGCTGCCCATGCCGCCGCGCGCGAAGCCCCAGGCCCCGATCTGGCCGTCCACTTCGCCCATGTAGTGGTGGAGCAGCACATAGGCGGTGCCGGGGGAGTAGGGGCCAAGGGCCGTGCCGATGATGGCCGAGGCGGCGGAGAATCCCTTCCAGCGCGGATGCTCGAAATACTCGTCCAGGAAGTCGCCGATGGACATGGTCCAGAAGCGGATGATCTCGTACATCTGGCGCTCGCCCATACGGCCGAACTCGGTCGCGATCCTGAGCAGGCCCTCGATGTCGGTCTTGCGGCCCCAGGGATTGATCCGGTTCTGCTGGAACGGATTGGGGATTGTCGGATCGGGCGGCGTCATCAGCAGCAGGGGCTTGATGAAACGGCACTGGCGGCTGATCTCGGCCGCGTAGTGGTCGTAGGCCTCGGCATCCTTGATCGAATGCCGGCGGAGCGATTCCCGCGTCCGGTCATGGTCGCGATAGGTGATGATCCCCTCGCCGGCGGCGTTGGGCTGGCTGTTGATCTCATAGGGAATCACCTGCAGGCCGTGGCGCGGGAGATCGAGGAACCGGAAGATCTCCGGGCGCAGCAGGCTGCAGACATAAGAGCAGGTCGAGTAGGTGAAGCCCGGATAAATCTCCTCGGACATGGCCGCACCGCCGGCCTTGGCCGCCCGCTCCAGCACCAGCACCTTCAGCTTGTTGCGCCCCTCGGGCTGGCCGCCCATGGCGAGATAGGCGGCCGCGGTCAGGCCGTTGTGGCCGCCGCCGATCACGATGACATCGTATGGCGCGTCCATGCTTCTCTCCGCGACCCGTCCCCCACCGCGACCGCCTAGAGCCTGATCGTCTCAAGTCCGTTCGGCTTGAGACGTGAATCAGGCTCTAAACCTAACAAGTAGATAATTGAATAGCTGTTCAGAAATTGAATGTCCATTCAATTTTATCGTTGCCACCTTGGCAGCATGGCCATCTTGCGGTCATCGGGAAGAGCGTGGTCAAGCGCGTGGAAAGGGCGCAAGATGGTCTTGATCTGCAGCGTTGGGGGGAGCCATGAGCGCGGGCTGGATCGTCCTGGTCGTTCTGGGACTTGTCGTCCTGTTTTTCATTTTCACCTACAACCGGTTGGTGGCCCTCAGGCAGGCCTACAAGAACGCTTTCGCCGACATCGATGTGCAGCTGAAGCAGCGCCAGGATCTGGTGCCCAACCTGGTCGAGACGGTGAAGGGCTACGCTAGCCACGAGGCGGGCGTGTTCGAGAAAGTGACCGAGGCCCGCGCCGCGGCTCAGCGCGCCGGCTCGATGGCTGACCGCGGCCGGGCCGAGGGGGCGCTGACCGCGGCCATCGGCCAGGTCCTGGCGGTGGCGGAGAACTATCCCCAACTGAAGGCCAGCGACAATTTCCGCCAGCTCCAGTCGGAACTGGACGATCTGGAGAACAAGATCGCCGCCGCCCGGCGCTTCCTCAACAACGCGGTGGCGGAATTCAACACCCAGATCGAGCAGTTCCCAGCCGTGCTCGTCGCCCGTCCCTTGGGCTTCAGCCATGCCGAGATGTTCGCTCTCGACGCGGCCGACAAGGCCGCCGCCTCCACGCCGCCCAAGGTCTCGTTCGGCGGGTAGATTGGCCCCGGGCGGAACGGACGCACTCAATTCGTCGCCCCCGCGAAAGCGGGGGTCCATGGGGCGGACGGACTCTTCGCAGCCCTGGATTCCCGCTTACGCGGGAATGACGATGAGGATGCGCGCGCGCCCCTCTGCGCCCGTCGCCACCTAGATCGCCTTCCTCCATGCCCGCGGCGCTCGGCCTTTCCACCTACCGGTGGAACAACAATCTGAAGTCGATCCTGCTGCTGGCGGCGTTCCCTTTCCTGCTGCTGCTGCTCCTCGCCATACTTGTCTATCTGGCCGCCTGGTTCATGTTCGCCGATTCCGCCGGCGGCATGCGGCACTATCAGTTCCAGGAATTCGGACTCGAGTCCGTCACGGGCAGCCACGGCGCATTCGATTTCACGGTCGCCTTCGCGCTCGCCTATTGGCCCTATGTCGTCGGCGCGGCGGCGATCTGGCTGGTGATCGCCTATTTCTTCAACGATGCCCTGATTCATCGGGCGACGGGGGCGAAGCAGGTTGCCCGCGCCGACTCCCCGAAGCTCTACAATCTGCTGGAGAACCTCTGCATCTCGCGCGGCCTGACGATGCCGCGTCTCTATATAATCGAAACCGATGCCATGAACGCCTACGCCTCTGGCGTCGACCAGCGCAGCTATTCCATCACCGTCACCAGCGGGCTCTTGGCCAAGCTCAACGACGAGGAGCTGGAGGCCGTGCTGGCCCATGAGCTGACCCATATCCTGGACCGCGACGTCCGGCTGTTGCTGGTGACGATCCTCTTCGTCGGCGTGATCTCCTTCCTCGCCCAGCTGCTCTGGCGCAGCCTGCGGGTGATCTCCTTCGGGCGCAGCCGGCGGGGCGGGGGTGGCGTGGTGCTGTTCATCCTGGCCGCGGCGATCGTCGCCGCCGTCGGCTATCTCCTGGCCCTGGTGCTGCGTTTCGCCATTTCGCGGGAACGCGAATATCTGGCCGACGCCGGTTCGGTCGACCTGACCAAGCATCCTGAGGCGCTGATTTCCGCGCTGCGCAAGATCGCGACCAATCCGGCGGTGCCGCATGTGCCCTCGGAAGTGCGACAGATGTTCATCGAGAACCCGCCGGCGGCTTTCACCCTGTTCGATACCCATCCGCCCATCGACGCCCGCATCAGGGTGCTCGAGCGCCTGGCCGGCATCGCGCCACAGGCTTCGGCTGCTACTCTGGCCGGGGCAGGGACGGCGGCGGCAATGCTACCGGCGCCAGCGCGAGCCTCGGCCGGTGCTCCCACGGCTCCTGGATGGGTCACGGGTTTGACGCTCGCCGGAAGCCTCGGCTACGCCTTGTTCCTGCTTTACGCCAGCAGCCACAACCCCGGCTTCGTCGAGGCGGTGGCGAGGCAGCTGGCGCCGGTCACCGATGCGGTTGCGGGCCTCATTCCCCTAAGCCAGATGGCCGATCAGCTTGCCAACCCGGCGCTCGGCATCACGGCCGTCGTGATCCGCCATCTGTTCCCCGTTCTGGTCCTGGTGAACGCCCTCTTCGGCCTGCTGTCGCTGGGTTACGTGGGCGCGCTCGCGACCCACTACGCGCGCCGACTCACCGGCGGCCGGGTCACTGCCCTATTCATCGCCGTCTATCTGGCTGTCGCGGTGCTGTGCTTCTATCCGCTGGCGCGCGCGCCGACCTTCGCCGTGCTGAGCGAGCAACCGGTAGCACCTCTCGGCCTCGGCATGTACCTGGCCGCCGCTGCTAGCCCCGCGGTCTTCTTCTATTGCCTGCGTCAGATGCTGGCCCTGGCGGCGGCTGGGCGAAGGATGCGCAGCGCATCGCGGAGCGATCCGCTGGCGGGATGACGCCATTGGCCATGCGCATCCTTATCCTGCAAGGCCACCCCGAACCTGCGGGCGGGCGTTTCTGTCATGCCGCTGCCTATGCGAAGGATGCCTCCGATGTCGATCATGGAGTGCGCCGGATTGAAATCGCCGAGTTGGAGTTCCCGCTTCTCGGGACCGGGGGGACTGGAAGACAGAGCAGGCGCCGCCCCCGATTGCGGCGAGTCAGGACGGCATCCGTGCGCCCCATCAGCGAGAATTGGACAAAGGAGGCGGCGCGATCAGCGCGTTAGCTTTGATCGACCGTTTGCAAGCTCTACGCCGCCCGGGTTCCTATGGAGGGGCGGGCGGATATTTGGGGTAGTAGCTGACATCCGCATTGAAATTGCCGCCCCCTACAACTGCCGAGGGGACAATTCGGTATCCACGCTCATTATAGGCATATTCCCATTTCCCCGCCCATCGGTAGCGCATATTGGGCTTGACCAGCATGGCGTCGAATTCGGCTGCGGTCACCTTGACGAGCTTATCCGGGAAATTCGTATCGAAGAGCACGAAACTTCGCGGCCGGTCGAGCAACCTTCCTACGGGGCCGTATTCCACGTCCCAGACTACTACTTGATGGAACTGGGGCACCGCCTTCAGATAGATTTTGACGGTTACGCCGTCCCCGGCGCGTTTGAAATTCGCGATTTCCCGAACGGTGAGCGCTTTGGGATTGACTTCCCCTGCTAACAGACTGCCATAGGCCATGATCTGGACCTCATCCGCGCCCGATGCCTGGGTCATTTTTGCGATCCCCGCCTGCTCCCGGTCCAACAGGGCAGCATCGGGCAGTATCTTCTCGCCCGTCATTTGAAACTTGACCACATCCTGCGCCTCGAATCGGCAGGTCGGGCCGACTTGCCTGAAATCGCGAAGCTCCGCCGGTGCCTCGAGGATTTGCGCATTCGGATAGAGAAGCTTTGGATCATTCATCCAGAACGCGGCGTTGCCGATCGGCTTTGAAGAGACCGCGTTTTTTGCACCCCCAACGAGACAGCGTTCTTTTTCCCCGCCTTCGACCGCCTCCACTGCCTGGCGTATAAGGCGCTGCATGTCCGATTCCGCCGTGCTTGCCCCGATGATCTGGCGTGCGCCGGCGCCGGCATGTTCCACCCGAAACACATGCTGCACTTCAACGGCCTGACCCAGGTGTCTTACTTCTTCCAGCGCTCTGCCTCCGGTCCGAAGGCCTTCCGCGAAGTCCGCTCCGAACGTCAGCGCCGACAGCGCCAACCCAAACCCGGCGCCGATGCGGCCGCTGATATCCACCTCATTGCCGAGAATGTCCTGGCCCGTAACCACGATGTAGAAATCGCCCAGGGGCGTCATGTGAAAGATCGCTACCGGCACGCCGTAGACGATAGTCTCAGCGATCGGAAGTGCGTTGCGCGCGCCAGCCTGAAAGCCTCGGCTGTATATTTCGGCGCTTAGCCGATCGCGATAGTCCCGGTTATAGATAATGCCGGAGAGGATGAGGTGGCGCTCGTCCTCGGAGGCCCAGACGATGCCGTCGGCGGTCGCGGCGACCTGCGAGCCGGTGAGCCACCTTTGATCCGGCGCGAAAATCAGGCTGCGGTAATAAGCCTGTGCGATATCCAGCCTGATGCGGTCATGGACTGTGCCCAGCACCTGGTTGGAGTAATTCAGGCTGTCAAGCGAGATATCGAGCCTGGTATTGCCCACGTCATTGATGAAGGTCCGCGCGTTCTTGATGAGTTGCATGTGCCGATTTATCGCCTCGCGCTGTGCGGGCGTGACGCCGGGTGCCGTCAGCAGGCCTTGGGCGAGAAGCGCCAGCCTGGCGAACTCGTCATCATAGCGCCCCAGCTCGACCTTGATCGGCGTGTCGTAGACGCTCACCGCTTCAACGGCCCCGCCGTCAAGCGTGAACTGCACCTGCTCGCCATTGTCGACGTCTAGATCGAGCGGCTGGACCGCTGTGGGCGACTCCGGGTCTCCCTGTTCCTGATACTTGTAATATCCGCCGGCGAGTTCGAGGGCGAACTTGCTGGGGTCGGGCAGCTTGTCAAGCGCCCCACCGAGGCCCTGGCCCTCCCAACCGAACTGTTTCAGCGGGAACATCAACTGCGCCCGCTCTTCGTAGCGCACGACAAAATTGCTCCGTGTCTGGGGCGCCAGGGTCAGAGGCAGGGCAATGCTTCCGCCGTGTTTGTTCTTGATGGTTACCGAAATCGTATCGCCCCGCTTTTGGGCATCTTCTCGGGACATCAGGACCTGAACCTGAAAGCGCTGTTCCTTGATGAGATACGTGATCGGATCGGCCTTTGCGCGCGCCGGATCGCCGACATGCACCAGGATGACCGGCGCGAAATAACCCAGCAGCTCCACGTCGTCGTCGGCCTTCGTGAGCGTGAATTTTACTGGTTTGCCTTCGCCGGTGACGGTAGCCGTCCCGGCGGCGTCGCCGGTGCCGTCCCACCAGGTCACCTCGCCTGGATACCAGGTCGCCTCCATCTGGCTGTCGGCGCAAACGCAATTGCTTTCGTCATGCGTCAGCTCAAGCTTCCATTTCAGCTTGCCCTCAACCTGCTGGCGCGCCCAGGGCGGGATTTTCTGGTCCATCTCGCTGGCTTTGGGGAAATACTCGAACACCATCCGCGTCGGCTTGCCGCCGGCTGTGCCGGCCTCGAACAGCCCTTCGCCCCAGTTCACCTTCCGCTCGGTGAGCTTGACCCGGCTCGCTTTCGCCGGGTCGTCAATATCCGCGTGTTCAAGTACGAAGTCCCAGTTGTGCTCCTGGTCCTGCCACTGTCCGATGAAATCGACCAGATCGGCTGTTCTCTGATCGCCGGCGGGTGCGGGCGCAGCGGGCGTGGTCTGAGCCGGCGTCGGAGGCGGGGGTGCGGCAGCTGCACCCATCTGCTCGGCCTGCTTTTCTTCGGCATCGGCGCGCTGCTGCAATTGAGCTGCCCAGTCCTCGAGGTCCTTTGCCTGCTGGTCGTTCTGGCTCGCGGTGTCGAGCCAGTCCTGCTTGAATTCGGGATCTTCCACCTCGGCGGCATTTTTCCGGTCGGTATCCGCGAGGTCCCGCCATTTCTGGGCGCGCTCCAGCAGGTCGGCCGCAAACTGCCGGTCGGCTTCGGCCGAACGGGCCACGAAATCCCGGTCCGTTCCGCCTGTCTGCGCCAAGGCTGGGCCGCACAGAAGAAGAAGCATGGGCAGCACCAGGACGGCAGTGAGCCTTGCGTATCTGTTCATGGGCCGTCTTCTGGCCACAGGCCGCCCTCGGCAACATGCTCGTTGGCGGCGCAAAGTGGCGCCGCGATCGCCGGATCCCAGTCGGGGGAAGACGCCTTCCATTTCGCGAGCAACAGCAGCACGCCCCTGGATGACCAATAGGTGTTGTAGGGATAACCGCTGTCCGACTGCTGCTGAAGATTGGCGAACTGCTTGCCTAGTTCCGCTTGATAGGCCGCACGGCTGGTGTCGCGCATGGGGCCCCCTTCATAGGCGGCCATGTCGCGCATGGTCGCCAGCATAAAGTTGACATTGCTGCCGGCGGCGGGCACGTCCATTTCGCTGCCATAAATCTGGTCAGCCCAGTGCAGCACCGTGTCGAACATGATGTCGGCAATTCGCGTGGCTTCCGCGCCGTCAGCAAATCCAGCCAACAGTAGTGCCGACCGTCTTGCCGCCGCCTGCGGTCGGTCGGATTCACGCAAGTTAAAGACAAAGTCCCGGAGGAGAAAATCGTGCCACAGCGTGTTGATGGGCCCGGGCCAGCTGGCGCCGGTGTCGAAGGTGCCCGTCGGACCTCCTCGATAGGAAGCCCCGCCGCCCGGTGCCGCGATGTCGCTCAGTCGGACGAGGACGGCAAAGGCCTTGCATGCCACGGCGTCGAGCTTCGAGCCGGGTGCCGCGGATCCGCCGAATGCCGCCCGCATCGAGGCCAGGCGTACCAGCGAAGCCACGAGACTGCTGTCGCTCAACATGCCGGGTTTTAGTGTGAAGATTCCCTGGTAGGCGCCCTTGTCATTGACCTCCAGCAGGATATCGAGCGCGGCATTGGCGAGATCAAGGCGGTCCACCTCGAGCTCGCCGGGCCGATGCGGAAAGATCTCCCCGGGCCGTTGATATGCCACGATGAGAATGTCGTTAAGGGTGTCCTGTGCCAAGGTTGCTGCGTTGGCGGCGGCAAGCGCGACGTTCCTCGCTGTCGAGTCAGGCAACTGTGGCTTGGCCGAGGCAGGCGCACTCGGCCCTAGGCCTAACTGAGGCATTGCAAGGGGCAGTTGGGCGGTGGGCGCAGGCGCTGCGACCGATGCGGGCGCGCTCGGCGCCAGGCGGAGTTGCGGCACCGTCACCGGCGGCGGCGCGGCGGGCGTCGGCGGTTGAATGGACGGCTGCCCCGAGAGGTACCGGCCGAGGGTGGTGCCGGACTGCGCGGCTTGGCCCAGCGGTGATTGGCCGTAGGATTGGAGCTTGGCTACGGTAATCGCCGCCAAGTCGCCGGCCAGGAACCGCGCGACCCGGATGGCGGCCTTGCGCAGGCCGAAGCTCGTCTCTCCGTATTTATTGATCCACGCGACGGTCAGGACGAGGTCACCCATGAAGTGGCCGGCACCTTCGTTGTATTCGCGTAGGCTGACGTTTCCCGGGCCGCCACCCTGGATCAGATAGTCCGACAGGCCGCCTTCCTCAAACGTCGCGTTCGGATCGGTGATCGGCGGCGCCGGGCGTTTCCAGATTTGCAAGGCGCCCGAAGGATCGATTTCGTGGGCGAGCGCCAGCATCGCCTGGTCCCAGTCGCCACCGTAGAGCGCCGCCCGGGTCGACATGACCCGCCCGAGCCTCTGAAGCGTGATCTCCTGCGGCACATGCTCGGACGGGTCGGCCCCGCCGACCGCGGCTATCTGGGGGCAGCCGCAGCCTTCGTCGGCCAGGCTCGTTTGGGGACTGCCGGCAGCCGCGAGCGAGGCGAAGACTGCTGCCGAGCCTAGCGAGCGAAGCCCACCCAGCCGGCTCCACGCGGCGGAGCCTGGCGGCCGCAAATGGCGGAACGATCCCCGAAAGCCCCGCGCCGAAGTGGACACTGCGGCTCCCATGTGCCCGCCCGGGTCGGCCTAAATCTTCTTCAGCTCCACCCTTCTGTTCTTGGCTCGCCCTTCATCGGTATCATTGGACGCGACGGGCATCGTGTCGCCATAGCCCTTGGCCTCCAGCCGCGCCGGATCGATCCCGTATTTCTTGACCAGCACGTCGACCACGGCCTTGGCCCGCGCTTCCGAGAGGGCCATGTTGTGGTCCTTGTCACCGGTGTTGTCGGTGTGGCCGGAGATCTCCAGCTTGAGGGAGAGGTCGATCTTGAGCAGGCTGGCGATCTCGTCGAGGGTCTTGGCGCTGTCCGGCTTGATGTCCGACTTGTCGACGTCGAAGTAGATGCCATAGAGATCGATGCTGCCCTTGGTCGCGAGGGCGTCGGCCATGTCGGCCGCCTTGACCACCACCATCTTGTTCTCGACCGACTTGGCGGTCACCACGTCGACGTACACCAGCACGTCGCCCGGATGGATGGAGTATGCCTTGCTCTCGTAGGCAGCACTCCCGTATTCCAAGGTCAGGACGGCAACGCTAATGTCCTTCCCGTCTTTGGTGCCGTGGTATGTGACGTAGAAGATGTCGTTTGCTTGGCCGACCGGACTGTTCCAGGACGCTTCAACCCGCGGCATTTGATAGTAGAACGGCTTGAGCAGGGTCTCCACCGTATTCCCCTGATCGGCGCGCTCCAGGGTCTGGCTCAAACCCGCGTCCTCGAGAGCGGACTCGTAGTTGCGCAGCAGTTCAAGCGAGGTGTGGCCTTCGGATCCCTGCGCAATGAGATATGTCAGGCGGATGATCTGCCCCTCGACGGTTTCCGTCTTGGCAAAGGGCGTCGGCGCGTCTCCGCGCGCCATGATGTAGCGGTCATAGTTGCGGACCGTATAGGCGATGATCTGGGAGCCTTCGTAGCGCTTGAGAAATGCGGGATCTTTGCTTTTCGGCACATCCGCGCAGAATGCGGAGCCCGCGGCGAAGCAGAGCAGAAGGGAAAGGAATGCCCAGGCGCCAATACGCATGAACGCCTCCCTGATCTAAATGAAAGTCCCCCGAGGGTGAAGTGCTCAATCGCTGGTGCGAGGTAAAAGTTTATCCTGAAAAGCAACAGTCGGCAACGATTGGGCCGTTCAATGTAGTTAGCTCGTGATGTGTCCGGTGTTTGTAGCTCGTGATCTGTCCGGTTCTAGAGTCGCTC
>Ga0265313_10000147_pt1 | contig 73404 bp, 67 predicted proteins | sample 4123metaG_FD_203122 | JGI IMG/M metagenome (GOLD analysis project Ga0265313, IMG submission 203122) | Rhizosphere microbial communities from Carex aquatilis grown in University of Washington, Seatle, WA, United States - 4-1-23 metaG | ecosystem: Host-associated > Plants > Roots > Rhizosphere >... | reverse complement strand
CGGCCGCGCTCAAAATACAGTAGTATTCGTCGCGCGGCCGACGAACCCATCGCTTGGTCTCGACGAAAACCACCAGGCTTCTAATCTAATAGCGCTCCCGAAGAGAGGATTGACCGCCAGGGTCGCCAGGAAAGATCGGAGAGACTGCCCGGCGGCGGACTCGGCTGCTTCGGATGCGCCTTGCACGCTCGACGTGGCAGGCTGACACAGGGAACAAGTGGTCGCTTTGGCTTCAACGACGTGGTCTCTCGGGCAGGCGTGCGACGTGCAACGCACGAGCCACGCGGATGACACGTTCCCGGCTCGAACGGGGCGCGTCGCAACCCGATGGAGGCGCCCCGTGAATCGACCAACTCATATTCGACCTGCCGAAGGAAGGCTTGCTGTGCTCCTGCCCGGAATGGGCGCGGTGGCGACGACGACGATCGCGGGCGTTCTGCTCGCGCGCCGAGGGCTGGCTGAGCCGGTGGGGTCGCTGACCCAGCTCGCGACCATCCGGCTCGGGCGCCGCACGAGCGGTCGTGCGCCGAAGATTGGCGATTTCGTCCCACTCGCCTCACTGAACGACCTCGTCTTCGGGGGTTGGGACGTGTTTCCGGGCAATGCCCACGCGCGAGCGGTCGAGGCAGACGTCTTGCGGCACGAGCACCTCGACACCGTGCGCGCCGAGCTCGAGCTCATCCAACCGATGCCGGGCGCCTTCTATCCCGAGTACGTTCGCCGCCTGACCGGCACGCACGTGAAGAGCGGTCGGTCGAAGGCCGAAATGGTCGAGCAGATCCGTGACGACATGCGGCGCTTCGTGCGCGAGCGCGAATGCACGCGCGCGGTCTGCATCTGGTGCGGGTCGACCGAGACGTTCACCACGCCGACGCGCGCCCACGAGTCGGTGGCGTCGTTCGAGCGCGGCCTCCAGGAGAGCGATCCGGGCATTGCCAATTCGCAGCTTTACGCGTGGGCGGCTTTGAAGGAGGGGATCCCCTTCGCCAACGGCGCGCCGAACCTGAGCGTCGACTTTCCGGCGGCGTGGCAGCTTGCCCGCGAGCGCGAAGTTCCGCTGGCTGGAAAAGACTTCAAGACCGGGCAGACGTTGATGAAGACGGTCATCGCTCCCGGGCTCAAGGCGCGGATGCTCGGCGTGCGCGGCTGGTTCTCGACGAACATCCTGGGCAACCGCGACGGCGAGGTGCTCGACGATCCGGGGTGTTTCAAGACGAAGGAGACGAGCAAGCTCGGCGTCCTCGATGTCATTCTCCAGCGCGAGGCCTATCCGCAGCTTTATGGCGATCTGTTTCACAAGGTGCGCATCGAGTACTACCCGCCGCGGGGCGACGCCAAGGAGGGGTGGGACAACATCGACCTCTTCGGCTGGCTCGGCTACCCGATGCAGATCAAGATCGATTTCCTCTGCCGCGACTCGATCCTCGCGGCGCCCGTGGTCCTCGATCTGGCGCTCTTTCTCGACTTCGCGCAGCGCGCGTCCCTCCGCGGAACGCAGGAATGGCTCTCATTTTACTTCAAGAGCCCGATGACGGCGCCGGGCCTCCGCCCGGAGCACGACCTCTTCATTCAGCTGATGAAGCTCAAGAACACGTTGCGATGGCTGATGGGCGAAGAGCTCATCACCCACCTCGGCCACGAGTACTACGACTGAGCGGGGGTGAGATTCAGAGGGAGACGGGGAGGCGGGGGGCCTTCGGGAGGGCCCGCTTTTCCGTCTTCCGCATTTTCGTTGTTCGAGTCGTTTCGTGCGCGGACCCACGACGTCCACGTCATGGCGCTCGAACGCGAGAGCGACGCGGCTTGCTCAATACGAGCACGTACAGCGGCGTACTTCGCAGAACGCGCGCCCGTCCCGCCTGGGCAGGCTCGCGTGAGCCCAGAGCTCCACGGGGGTGTCGTTGATCGTACTGTGCATGTACGTGGCGGGCGTGTCTTCGATGTGACCGATGCCCAGGTGATGCCCGAGCTCGTGGACGATGAGGGCCCGGTATTCGCCCGGATCGTCGATGCGTGTCGCGACAATCCAGATTCGCCCACCCTTGGTCAGGGCCACATGACGTTGCCAATCCGGGTCCCAGGGCTCGAGCTCGTCGGAACGGTCGAGCTTGTCGATCACCAGATCGCGCCCGCCGGGCGCAAAGCACACCCGCCCCCCGCTCCCGCGTTCCCACACCCGCATCCCCTCTTCGATGAGCGCACGCTCGTCGCGGTTGAACTGTGGGTCGAGCGAGTACGTGATCGGTTTGTCGCACTCGCCGGGGCACACGTCGGGATCGCGAACGGCGTCGGCCGCACCCGTTCCGAGCGAACCTATGAGACAAGCCACGGCGACGGTACGGCGAAGCACTTCCCTTGGAAGGGAATGGACAAGCGAGCGCCGTGCCGTGGACGGGGCGTGTGCCGGTGCCCGTCCGCCTCGCGCCTCCCGCGACGGCAAGGTGCACTAGTGCCGCTTTTGCTCGCCCGGCCCTTCGAGCCCGCCGAGCATGCCCATCACCGCGAACTCGTGACCCCGCGGGCAGCGCACCTTTCCGCGCTCCGCCTCCTTGACGGTGGCGTGCACCTTCGCGCCGCACTCGGGGCACTCTAGGTCGACCGTATCGCTGTCGCGTCCACCGAGCATGGCTGTTTCCTCGAGGGTTTGGCGGGATCGGTTTTGAGCTTGGCGCCGCGGGGGCATCCGCGCAAGCCTAGGCCCCATGGGCGTTATCGTCCTCGACGGGCCGATGGGAACGGAGCTCGTCCGAAGGGGCGTCGCGATTCCGACAGTCGCGTGGAGCGCGGCCGCGCTGAATACGGCGCCGGACGTCGTCGCGTCGATCCACCGCGACTACGCGTCCGCAGGGGCCGTCGTGCACACGGCGAACACCTTCCGGACCAAGCAGCGCAATGTGGGCGCCTCGTGGGAGGCGCTGACGCGCCTGGCTGTGCGAATCGCGCGCGAGAGCGTTCCGGCCGCACACCGGGTGGCGGGCTCGATCGCGCCGCTGGAAGACTGCTACCGACCCGACCGCAGCCCCGGCGAGGCTTCGCGCGGCGAGCACGCCGATCTGGCGCGCGCGCTCGCAGATGCGGGCGTCGACCTCATTCTATGCGAGACGTTCGCGCAGGCCGCGGAGGCGCAGGCGGCGGTGCGCGAGTCCGTGCGCACCGGAACCGAGACGTGGGTTGCGCTGACCGCGGGGCCTGACGCGTCACTCCTGACTCCGCAGGCCATGCGCGATGCCGCCCGAGCGTGCGCCGGCGAGGGGGCAAGCGTGGTGCTCGTCAACTGCACACCTGCGGCGCAGACGCTCCGCTATCTCGACGCGTTGGCGGGCGTCGGTGTTCCGTTCGGTGCGTATGCGAATGCAGGGCGCGCCGAGGAGCGGATCGGCTGGGGTGCGGATTCCCGCGCGGGGGCGACGACGTACGCGCGGCTCGGGCGCACCTGGCTGGACGCGGGGGCCACGGTCATCGGCGGATGCTGCGGAACGGGCCCTGCGCACATCGCATCGTTGAGCGCGCTGGCCAAGGGCTTCTCCTAGTCTCCCCGGTCGGCCGACCCCTCGCGGAGCCCCAGCTCCTTCATCTTGAGCTGAAGGCCTTTGCGCGAGATCTTGAGGAGGCGCGCCGCGTGCGTCACGTTGCCGTTGGTCTGCTGCAGCGCTCGGCTCACGAGCTCCTTCTCGAGGCGGCTCATGGCGACTTTCACGTGCCCCTTGAGTCCTCCCTCGCCTGCGAGCGCGGCCTGCAAGTCGGCCTCAGGAAGCGGGACGTTGGCCATCGCCGGAATCCCCCGGATCTCGGGCGGCAGGTCGCTCGCGCGGAGCCTTTGCGTGTCGCAGAAGAGCACCGCGCGTTCGATGACGTTCTCGAGCTCGCGGATGTTGCCCGGCCACGGGTATTGGGCGAGCGCTTCGATGGCCTCCGGCTCCACGCCTTCGACTTTCTTCTTCAAGCGCTCGTTGAACTTGGTGAGAAAGTGCTCCGCGAGAAGCGGAATGTCCGCCGTTCGCTCGCGGAGCGCGGGGAGGCGGATCGGCACGACGTTCAGGCGATAAAAGAGGTCTTCGCGGAAGGTTCCGCCGGCGATGAGCTTCTTGAGATCGCGGTTGGTCGCGGCCACAAGGCGCACGTCGACGCGGATCGTCTTGATGCCTCCGACCCGTTCGAACTCGCTCTCCTGGAGCGCGCGCAGGAGCTTCACTTGCATTTCGATCGGAATCTCGCCGATTTCGTCGAGGAACAGCGTTCCGCCGTTGGCGAGCTCGAACCGCCCCGGCTTGCTCGTGACCGCACCGGTGAATGCGCCGCGCTCGTAGCCGAAGAGCTCACTCTCGATAAGCTCCTTCGGGATCGCCGCGCAGTTGACTTTGATGAAGGGCTTGTCTTTGCGACCCGAGTGCTCGTGGAGGGCGCGCGCGACCAGCTCTTTGCCCGTGCCGCTCTCGCCGGTGATGAGCACCGTCGTCGGGGTGTCGGCCACCCGCTCGAGGATCGCGTAGAGCTCCGTGATTCCCTGGGAGCCGCCGATGATGCCGAAGCGCGCCCCTCGGGCCGCGGGCGTCGGCGTGGCGTCGGCGCCGCGGAGCTCGCGGGTCTTCAGCGCCTTGGCCACGATCTGGCGCACTTCGTCCTTGTCGAAGGGCTTGGTCACGAAGTCGAACGCGCCGCTCTTCAGCGCTTCGACGGCCGTATCGATCGAGCCGTGCGCCGTGACGATCACCACCGGCATCTCGGCGTCTTCTTCGAGCGCCGTCCGGAGCAGGGTCATGCCGTCGACCTTCGGCATTTTGAGGTCGGTGATGATGAGGTCGATGTGGTGCTCGCGAAGCAGGTGCAGGCCCTGCTCGCCGTCCTCCGCGGTCAGGACGTCGTAGCCGTCGCGGGTGAGTTGTGCGGAGAGGATCCTGCGCAGGTTGGGCTCGTCGTCGACGATGAGGACCTGCTTTCGCTCGGGCAGCATGGCGGGCGGAGTTTATCAGGCTGGGGGCCAGAGGGCGCGGGCGTTGGTGCGCAGGCACTCATGTAAGACAATCTCTGGAAAGGACCTGGTATCACGCAAACCGTTGCCCCTCCAGCGGGTCTCGAGCGGCCCTTGCGCCCATGGATGCCTTCGAGCGAAGATGAACAGCCGCACCATGAGTCACGAGCACAAAGTCCGCGAATTCTACGATAGCGCCGTCCATTGCTACCAGTCGATCATGGGGTACACGTGGCACCACGGCGACCCTGGAGCGGAAGCGAAGGGTCTTTCGGTCCTCGAGGCGGCCCAAGTGCTCGAGGAAAAGGTCCTGGCGCAGAGCGGCATCCAGGCAGGAGGCCGCGCGCTCGATTTCGGCTCTGGGGTCGGCGGACCCACGCTTTACATGGCCAAACTATCGTCGGCTTACTTCGTTGGCTTATCGAACAACGAAGTCCTCAGCCAAAGAGCCCGCGAGCGTGCCGCCGAGCTTGGGCTTTCGGACAAAGTGAGCTTCCTCACGACGGGCGACGACGACTACAAGAGCCTGTTGGCGTTCGCCGACAACAGCTTCGACGCCGTTACGTTTTACGAATCGGTTTGCCATCTGCCCGACAAGGCGGCCTTCTTCCGGGCTGCGTTCCGAATTCTCAAGCCCGGAGGTCGCCTCGTCGGGATCGACTGGCTCCAGCGGCCTTTCGGCGAGCATCAGACAGACGAGCAGATCTCGAAGTTCATGCAGCCCGTGAACGAGTACATTCGGATCCCGTGGCATGGCACCTTGGGCGGCTACAAGAAGATGATCGAAGATGCCGGGCTGCGGGTAACCGTCGCCACGGACATGTTCGAAGGCGTGAAGTGCTGGGGCAGCACACCGAACGCGGAGCGGCCGCAGTGGCTCAACTACGAGGGCCCGGAGGGGGATCTGTTCCGTAAGGGCAAGACGGCCCTCGACGCCGCGCGAGACTCCGGCGTGTTCACCGTCGGAATGTTCGTCGCAGTGAAACCCGGTTAGCCGCTGACACACGACGCGAGGGCCGACGTCGTCTCCCGTCCGTCAGCTCACGCGAAAATGCCCGGGCCCGGAGTGAGGATCCCGTCCGGATCGAAGCGTTGCTTGAGCCGCACCAGCTCGGGCCATTCGTCGCCATACTGGAGCATCCAATCGGCTCGGTTGAATTCGATGGTTCCAATCGGATATCGAGTCCCGCCGGCCCGCCGAGCTTTTTCGAATAGCCGTCGGTTGCGGGCCATCATCCGGGCTTGGAAGGCCGGATCGGGCCCGGGCGCCGCGTTGGCGGTCAGGATGTCGAAGAGAAAGAACCAGTCATCCGAGTCTGGGACACGCAAGAAGGGGCGGGTGAATTTCGAGCGTTTCTTGGCGAAGAGGAGCAAGAATCCCGTTGCGCCGACGTCCTCGGTCGTCAGTGTGGGTGTCACCTCACCGACGTACTGCTCGACGGTGCGGTTCGGCAAAAAGACATCGAACCATGGGTGCAGCACTCCGTCCCAGAGGCCAATTTGCTTGAAGAAAGCGATGAGCGTGTCGACGCGCAGAACGTAGCTCAGGTAGGGAACGTCTTGGACGGTGGCTTCCGACGGAGAGAAAGCCAATCCGCGCAGTAGCTGGTCGTTGTTCGGCGGGCTTGCGGGGTCAAAGTACTTGGCGGCGTTGAGCTGGTAGCTGAATCCGCCGCTGCCGTTGGGTACGCCGACATTGTAAAGCTCGTCGAGCTCGCCGCGATTGATGAGCGCTCTGAAATCCCTGAAAAACGTGGCGTTGTCGGTGTAGACCGCCTGGAAGGTGCGCACCAAGGGCAGCGCTGGAACGAGATCCACGACCGCGCGCGTGATGATTCCACATTGTCCGAGTCCCGCGAGCGCGGCTTCGAAGAGCTCGGGACATTCGCGAGTTGAGCAGCGCGTCACCTCGCCTTCCCCCGTCACGACTTCGAGCTCGCGCACGTGGTCTACTTGCCCACCATCGGCGTAGTTCGCGGAAATGCCACCGACCGAGAGGGTGCCCCCGAATGTCAGCCCGGTGAAGCCTGTGAGGGCGGGTGGCGTCAGCCCCTGGGGAACGATTGTTTGGAGCAGGTCTTTCCACAGAACTCCGGCATCGACGTCGGCCGTCGTGGGTGCAATCGAATGGACCTTGTTCAGGGTGCTCATCTCGATGACGAGGCCGGCTTCGACTTGCGACTGGCCAAACGTCGTATGGCCCTGACCGCGGGCGCCGACGTGAATACGGAATCGGCGGCAAAAGCGGACCATCTTGCGGATGTCGTCGACGGATGCCGGCCGCAAAACGGCGACAGGCGTGTTGTGAATGAAGTTGCCAACGTCGACGGCGTCCGCTGACAGTGACGCCGGATCGGTGACCAAGACGCCATCGAGGGCGGGCACGCGATCGAAAGGCAACGCTGCCTGCGCAACCGTTGCCCACGAGCGCGTGCTGGGGATGAACCCGAACACGGTGATCGCACCCAGACCTGCCAGGAACTCACGCCGAGCGACCATTGGTGCCTCCTTCGCCGGAACGCCAGAACTGCAAGATGGGCGCGAAAACCGCGCACCATACCGACCGTAGCTCCGATCCTTCTTTCTTCGCAACACAAAATGCCCGACCAAAGGCATTGAGCTGCGTGCCGGAGGCGCCCAGCCTGTGGGCGCCTGTGCGCCAGCGAGCCTTCGGCGCCGCGACGCGAGTAGTCGGTCCTATTTGCCACCACCCAAAGGTCCGGTCGTTTCCACCCAAGCGTTTCCGTTCCCGAGACGGGGCTAAGGATGCGTGCTGAGCGAGCCGTTAGAACGATCAAGCCGTCCTGTACTCACGTGCATTACTCCATTTTTTGCGGGCCGAACCTGGTCACGCACTCCCGGCTTCAGGCGCCAAGGTCGCGCCGCGCCGTCATGGGCGGCCACGTCCGCCACCGGCACCATTTTGTAAGATTCATTTGCGGCGCTCGCAACTTGCTCGGAGTTCGACTCGGGCGTTCGCGGTGCCAGGGGGATCGACAAAACTCGGGGGGTCACCAAGGAGCAGTCGACCATGGGCGCGCCTTCCGTAAACCCTGACTCGCGCGACGCCTTCGCCGGCGAGGACGAGCGTTCTAGCTACGGCTCGTTCGGAGAATGGAAACTCTCGCTTCTCTGCAAGGGCCTGGGAGTGCCGATGCGCGAGAGCAAAGAAGCCGGTCGGGTGTTCCGGCTCTTGTCTAGCTCGTGGTCGGGTCGAGCCCTCGGTCCTGCCCCAGCGTGGCAAACCGATATAACCGACGATGGCACCCCGTTTGAATTCTCGGTCGCTTTCGACGGACGCGCTCCGAGGGTGCGCATCCTGACCGAAGCCCAGCGGGCTCAGATTTCGCCCGGATCGTCGTGGGCTGCGGGGCTGGCGCTAAACGAACGCCTTGCCAAGCTGCCGGGCGTGAACTTGGAGCGATTCGATCGCGTACGAGATCTCTTCGCGCCGATGGATCCGATGGAACACGTGGGGGTCCGGTTCGCCTTGTGGCACGCCGCTGACCTGGACCCGATTCGTGGGACGTCGTTCAAGGTTTACCTCAATCCTCAGGTGCGCGGGCCGCAGTCGGCGAAAGGCCTCTTGATGGAGGCGCTTGCGCGCCTGGGGGCAAATGGCGCGGGTGCATTCTTGAGAGAGCGTATTTCTTCTGATGATAACGGAAATGGCCTGGCCTATTTCTCACTCGACCTTTCGACCCACCGAGACTCGCGTATCAAGGTCTACGTCGCTCATCCGGGGATCAGCGCCGCAGAGATCGAGCATCCTCTCGAGGGCACGCGAGACTACGTCCCCGGCGACGGCGCGCGGTGGATTCGTCAGCTGCTCGGAACGGATGGGCCGTTCCGACGGCGGCCGCTTCTGACGTGCTTCGCCTTCACCGCATCGGGCGGGCCACCGAGCGCAACGCTGCACGTCCCAATCCGAGACTACCTAAATCACGACGGGGACAGCCTTGAACGGGCGTGTGAGTTCCTGGCGCCAGGCGACGCGAAAAAGCTCCGCCGCGCGGTTGAGCTTTTCGCGTGTCGGCCGCTAAGCGTGATGGCGAGCCTGCTGACATACATCTCTCTGCGACGACTCCGCAGTGGGCTTAACGTCACCACGTACATCGCGCCGGAGGCGTTCTCGGGCCGTGGATCTGGGAAGCACGCCGTCTAGTGCACCGCCGTCGAGATACGACCAATCGCCTGCGGCGATTACGCTCGCTGCGCGAGCGGGCGGTGCCCCCGTTTTTCCCTTGGGCTCCGCCCAAACCCCGAACTCGCTCCCGCGAGTTCGCTAGCGCACCGCCTCCTGCGGTTCTTAATTCCACCTCGACGGCGGTGCACTAGTCTGGATAGCGGTCGCGGTGTAGCTCGCGCAGGCCGCGAATGACGCGTTCGATGATTTCCGGCGTCTCGCGCCGCCCGAGTTCAGCCTGTGCCGCTGCATGCCAAGCGGCTGCAGCCAGTACGCTATTATGAACAGCGAATTTGAACTTGGGTCGCGCAAGCATGTGCACACTCGACATGACCGCTCGAACCGATGCCGCCTTGAATCCGGTTCCATCGTGGAGCACAGAAAAGTGCTTCACTCCATCGATCTTCATGAACTCTACGAATGCGCGTCGCGTGTCGCTGTCCGGGGGCGAGGCATTGACTTCGACAAGCTGGCAGACGCCCACGCCCTCGGGAAACCGTGCGGAAAGATCACGCACCAGCGTCATCCCGCGCCGGTAGGCAGGCCCCAGCGTTCGTCGTCGCCAAACCAGGAAAAGCATGTTGAACGCGACCGCCTTGGCGTGGTCCTCGTCGACGTCCACCAAGCGAAACGGTTCGCCAACGGTGGGAGCCAGGGGACCACGATCGCGCTGCATGTTCAGCATAAAACGCTACCGCAAGGCGCCCGGACAATCAACGATGCCGTTTCGACGCCGCTCCCCCTCGGGGACCCCCTCGGGGAGGCACCGAGCGACGCTAGGCCCCGTCGCCGCTAACCGCGCATCGCAGCGTTCAGATCGTCCGAGAGCAGTCCCATGGTTTCGAAAGTCCGCTCGATCGAGTTCAGCACCTCGGGGACTGCTTCATCGGGGACGCCAATCGCTCCCAGTCGGGTCTTGCCCTCCTCTCGGAACATGTCATGGCTCCGCTCGATGTCGAGATGGCGAACTGCAAAGTATTTGAGCCCGCGCGCAACTCCCAGACGCTCGACGAATCCAGGCACGCGGATAAAAAACTCCCGCCCGATCGCCTCCAAGGAGAGAACCACGGAAAGCCTGCTGCGATCGTCGCTGGCGCTCAGAACCAGCGACACGAGCTCGTATCCGACGTCTCGGGCGAGCGCGTGTTCGGCGGAGAACATCCAGCGAATGTCGAGAGTGACGCCCAGCCGATCCAGGTCGTCGAGGTACCACTGGTCGTGGCCCTTATCCTCCAGTTCGTGCCGCCGTGCGATTTCTCGTATTTGCGGGTCGCTGCATCGGTCCCGTGCGAGGCGCAGGACGTCCTGAAAGACCAGAGTGAAGAAGGCATGGCGGGGCAACATCCGCCGGAATTGCTCGATGGTGCCCGTACCCTCCAGCCTCGTCATAAAGGCGTGCTGGATGAATGCGTCTCGATGGCGCTCGATCACCCTCTCCACGTCCACCATAGTGAGCGGTCCGCCCGCGATGAGCTCAACGGCACGAGGCAATGTCATCGGACAACCTCCAAAGGGCACAATATCGGATCGCCTCGGCCAGACATCGACCGACGAGCGGTTCGGTGATTGTCCCGTCGCGCTCTTGCCTCGTCAAGGACTACGCCGGCGCCGAGGCCCGCTCACGCTCCCTCGCTCTTGCTGCACTTTTCGCAGAGCAGCACGAGGCCCCCGGTCTCATCGTCCCACCGCTGCTTCCACCCCGACGGTACGGGCAGGGAGAGCACTTCGGGATGCGGAGGCGCAGCCGGCACCACGTAGCGCAGCTCCAAAGAGCCGCATTTGTGACACACGAGAATGAGCCTGAGCCTCTGCATTGCCGCGTTTCCCCGCGCTCTTCTATTCGACCCATCTCAGGGAACGGTTGTGTGCCCCGGTGCTTGAGACCGAGGCGCACAATCCCGCGCAACGTCGGAGATCGTGCTGCCGATGAGCGGGTATGCGGCCTTCACACCTTCTGGCGGCCGGGTGGTCCGTCTTCTTACCGACGTCCGCGCTTTCCTGCTCGAGCACCACCTACACGCGCGCCGCCCCTCTCGACCCCCCCGCCCAGAGCCGTCCCGAAGCGATCGTTTCAAACTTCACGCCGCCGCCTTCGGAGCGCGGCCGCGTCCTGCTCGATGCGTCTCCAGAGCTCGCGTCGGCCGTCGAAGAGAGCCCGACCGGCGCGCTTCGTCTCGCGTGCGCGACGACCCCGTGCGTCGATGACGTGCTGCCGGGCGGGCATCGATACTGGCTCATTCCGCGCGTGGGCGTGGTCGATGTCGGGCGCGATGGAGTCGTCCGATCGCCAGACGGCAGCTATCCCGCGTCGGTCAATGTGCGCGTGGACGTTGCTCGCGGCGAGACCGTGGTCCTTCGCGTGAGCCTCGGCCGGACGGAAGTGCACCGCGGGGTTCCGCCAGGGCGCGCGATCGGTTGGACGCTCTTCGCGACAGGACTCGCCATCGCGATTCTCGGGGTCGTCACCGGGGCGGCGGCGCAGCGCGGATCGTCCGACGCCGAGACGGCCACGGGCTTGGCGGAGCTCGGCGCGGGCGTCTTGACGCTCGGTGGCGCCCTCTTTCTCTCGAACCTGAACGACGACGTGACGGTGCGCGACCATCCGGGGAGCGTTCGTCCATGGATTGTGCCGTAGTCGGGCCTTGGCGAAAGGCCCGTGCGCGCGAGCCGCGCCCCCACCCCCCCCCGCGCGCTCCGTCAACTCCGCAAAACCGCCCGGATCATCGGCAGGACTTCGTAACGGAATCCGCGCTTGGACAAGATCGCGGGGTCGGCGTCGCGCATCGCGTGGAGCTTCTCCTCGCTGGGGGCGCGCACGACGCCGAGCCCCCAGGGTCCCTGGGGATCGGCGACGGGCCCGAAAACGATCGCCGCGCCCTGATCGAGCAGCCCTTTCCAATAGGCGGCGTGCTGGCGCATCACGTCGGCCTCCTCGGCGTTCATGTCGAGCGCGAAGCTCGGACGGGGCGGCAAAAGCCTGCAGACGAAATAGCGGACGTCGTCCGCCGGGACGAGGTACTTCGCCAGCCAGCCGAGCACGCGTTCCCACCCCTCGGCGTGCCCGCGGCACGACTCTACGCGGTCCGCGAAGCCTTCGTGGCGCAACGTCAGCCGCGTTCCGCCTTCGACCAGCTCGAGGCGGTACGTGATCGTGGTCTCGTGGCCGCCGTCCCACGCCGCCTTCCACGTTTGCACGAGCTTTCGCGGGGGGTCGACCTCGAGGAACGTTCCCTCTACCGAGAACGCGTGCCCGTCGGCGCCGACGCCATCGGCGCGCCAGGGACCGCCCGGGCGCACGTCCGCCGCCCAACCGGTCGTGCGGTACTGGTCCGGCGACCCCCACCACGCCGTGATGTCCGCGGCCGTGGTCAGTGCGCGAAACACGCGATCCGGCGGCGCCGCGATCTCCACCGACGCCATGAGGCGCCCCTGCTCGATGTCTGCGACCGCGCGTGCTCCGCTCTTGAGGTGGGCGCTCATGGTTCATTCTCCAGATGACGTTTGAGGTTGGCCAGACTGACGTGCCAAAAGCCGCGATAACCCTCGATCCACGCCGCGACCTGCTTCAGCGCGGCCGGCTCGAGCTCGTAGAGCCGCTCGCGGCCGGAGCGACGCTCGGACACGAGATGCGCCTCGCGCAGCACGCGCAGGTGCTTCGAGATGGCGGGCCGGCTCTGGTCGAACTCGCTCGCGAGCGCGTTGACCGGCGTGGGTCCGGCGCGCAGGCGATCGAGGATCGCCCGTCGCGTGGGATCGGCGATGCTGCGGAAGACGTCCGCGCGCGGTTGCGGTTGGGGCCGGGCCATATGGGGGAGTGTTGGGTTACGCGAGGCGAAGCGATGGGTGTCGCTACAGTCGTATTTGAAGGACTCGGTCGGCCGCGCGATCGGTTCATACGGTGAACCAATGGTTACGCGTTGTCAATGGCTCCACGTGCACGCGCTCGCAAATCGTGCGCACGCATGCATCGCGTTCGGGTGCACCGCTTCGCGCGGCCGCGGCAACAAGGCCCGCGAATCGTGTTCGCGCCTGTGGCCTGCGCCTTGCTAAGTCTCTACGGCGTGAGCCCTCATCCCGTTCAATTCCACGTCGAACCGTCGCCCCTGCGTCGCGTGCACGTCGTTATCCGGCTCGCACTCCTCGCGGCGCTGGCCGCGATCGGTTGCTCGTCCGTCTACTGGCTGCTTTACCTGGCGGTGCCCGTCGTCGCCGCGCTTCTCATCTCGCGCGACGGGCCCGAGCGGTACTTCGCGGTCGACGGTCCTCCCATCGTTCGCGTCCTTCGCTGGCTCGCCGGCGCCTACGCCTACCTCTGGCTGCTGACCGACGCGCTGCCAGCCTCCGGCGGGGGCGGCCCGGTCGAGCTACACGTCGAGATGGGCGGCAAGCCAGTGATCGGCTCGGCGCTGCTTCGTTTGGCCACGAGCCTGCCCGCGCTCATCGTGCTCACGATCCTTTCGATGGCGGCCGCGTTGCTCTGGATCGTCGGCGCCGTCGCGATCCTGATCACCGAGCGAGCGCCGCTGGCCATCACCGACTTCATTGCCATGAAGATCCGGTACCAGTTCCGCGTTGTCGCCTACCACCTGTCGCTGGTGGATGCCTACCCGGTCCTCGTCGACTCGCCGTTGCCGGAGGCCCCGCCCTCGCACGCGTCCTAAGAGTCCTGAGAGAAGTGTCCCCGGTTCACGCGGTCGCGAACACCAGCCACTCGACGAGCGGGGCCGCTTTCTTCGCGTGATCCAGGAGCCAGGGGACGAGCTCGGGGGAAGCGAGCCGTCCTTTCGGCAGGGCCGGATAACGAACGCCGAGGCTCTTTCGCTTGAGGAGATCCCCGCGCGGGTGGTCCGGATCGAACCCCTTCGGAACTTTCTTGAGCGCGTCGTCGCGCATGACGTCCGTCGAAAATCCGGCCTTGTCGAGCTTCGCCAGAATCTTCGCGAGCTCCTTGCCCCGGGCGTTGTCGGCGACGGCGGCGCGGTACCGCGCGAGGACGGCCGGGTCCATCCTGTAAAAGCCGGATGCGACCGTGTTGTCCGTGCCGAAGTGCATGTAGATCGCCACCGGCCCCTCGGTGACCTTGGCCGCGCGCTTGATCGGAATGCACCCCGCGACGAACGTCTTGTAGGGGGACTTGTCCTTCGAGAAGCGAACGTCCCGGAAGATGCGGAACACTTTCGGGTCGCCCAGGTCGCAATGGGCGTACGTGCGGTCGATCGCCTCGCGCAGATCGTCGAGGAGATCGTTCATCGGCCGGTTCCAGCCGGCGTCGAACTCCTTCTTGTGCGCCTGAAACCACTCGCGCCTCTGGTTCTTCGCGAGCGCTTTGAAGAACTTGCCGTCCGCGTCCGCGAATCCCTGGAAGCGCCTCATCGCTTTCGCCGGGCGGTCCGTTTCGCGGGCGTCGCGGCCTCCTTCTTCGGCAACGACGCGGCGGCATCGAACGCGCGCGCGACCCAGGCGCGGAGCTCGGCGGGAGCCGCCATCATGCGCTCGGGCAGCATCACTTTGTCGCTCCGCACGCGGCCGTTCCCCATCGGGTCGAATGGCGTCGCACCGTCGAGCGCCAGCGCGGCCGCCCTATCGGCCTCGCCCAAGAGCACCATCGTCGAGCGCCCGAAGAGCCCTGCGAAGAGGTGGCCGTTGACCTTTGCGGCGACCCCGCCAAACATCTTCAGAGTCTCGACGCGCGGGTCTTTCGGAAGGGCCGCATGGAAGATGGGATGGTGCTCGGGAGGAACTTTGACCCAGGCCATGCCCCAACCATACAACAGGCTCCGCGCGCCTCGTTCGAGGTGAGGACGGGATTCGGTTCGTGTTGAGCGGGTATCGGCGGGGGAGCGCGGGGTTGGCAATCGAGCTGGGGTGCCGATAGGTGCCGATTGGGCACTGAACAAGCGCCGTTGGATCTAAAGTCGGATCGCGCTCCGCGGCGACGGACGAGGTCGAGGCGAGCATTGCGCGGGCTCTCGCGCGCTATACTTTGGTTTCGCCGCCGAGCGCGCGCAGGACACGCCTTGTCACCGCCGGCCTCAGGGGGAACATTTCCATCGGATTATCGGTGCCCGGCTTCTCGGCCACATAAGACACGAGTTGTCGCCAGCCGATACCGCGCGGGGGTAGCCAGGGAGCAGCGTCGTCGTAGAATGCGCCGCCCAGAGGGGTAACTATGTTCGGTAAGGGCACCGCGCGCGCGTCGATAGAATCGGTCAGCTTTGACGCAACGGGATACTCGCTGCAGCAGTCATCTGATGACGTGCGCCTATGGTTCACGCCGGAGGGGGATGAGCTCGGCGTCTACTTTTTTGAAAAGAGGCCGGACCTTCCTCCAAGGCTCGACGACTTGCGCAGCACCTATGAGACCCAACTACGAGCATCCGGCGGCGCCGTCGTCGAAGTTTCGGCAGTCCACGTTGACGAATGCCGCGCCGTCAAGACGATTGTGAAGCTGCCGCAGCCGGAATCGGGTCTGACGTATGTCGCTTCGATCACGATCCCGTTCCGTGACTTCAGCTTCGTCCTCAAGGTGATTTGCGGAGAAAATGGGGTGACCGGGCTCCGCGAGGCGGTGTTGCTCGCTAAGCACATGGCCGCCGGCGGGATCGCCCGATTAGCTGAAGGTCGGCTCCAGGTGCCAGGCTTCGAGCCCGACAACGAGCGCTTCGACCCCGATTTTTCAACGCATCCGCTGGCGCGCGCGCGTCGTACGATGGGGCACGTCTCGGCAACCGTACGCGTGGACGCCGTACTCAAGAAAGCTCCCGCGTTCGGCGGGATCTCGTCGTAGTCGCTGGCCTAATCGGCACCCGGGTGCGTGACCATCGTCGAACATATTCTGAGCGATCGGTCAGGGTCTTCGGGAAAAAAAGCGGCCCTGAGAGGATCGAAAAGTGCGTTGAAGCCCGTTCGGAACGGGAAGACCGTTGCCGCTCCGGTTTCGGAGAAATGCGGGCGAGCCGGACCCCGGCCGTGAGCGACGACGAGTGCGCGCATTCTTCAAGGAGGCCGCGGAGGCGGGCGACCCAATTCATTCGGTGGAGGGCCGTCGAGGACAGTGCGCGGCCGCCGATGAAGCAGCTCGTGTAACTACCTCTTTCCGCCGACGAGCCAGGTCGACGGCATCCCCTGGCTCGCGTGCACCTCGGGCGCGCTCAGAGCCGCGTCCGCGAACCACTTCGCATAGTCCGCGAGCGTGAACGACTCCCCCTTCTGCGTCCACATCAGCATGACCATCGAGAACATCGCCGCGCCGGGGTTCTCGAGCGCCGAATCGTACACCATATCCTGGATGGCGATGCGGCCGCCGGGCGCGAGGGCGCTGGCGACCTTCCTCGTCAGCGCGGCACATCTCGATGCCTCAAAGTGATGGTACACATGGCTGAGCAAGATGAGATCGTAGGGGCCGCCGTAGTCGACCTCGAAGAGGTCTCCCGGCAGGTAGTTCATGCGCTTGGCGTCGACGCCCAGCCGCCCCGCCCACTCGCGTGTCTTCTCGAGCACGTTCGGCCAGTCGAGGCTCGTCAACTCGACATTCGCATGCTTCGCCAGCGTGAATCCGTAGATACCGCTCCCCGCGGCGATGTCGAGCACCCGGCACTTCGGCTTCGACTCGATCCACGGTCCCAGGACCGCGTCGATGGCCATCGACGCCGGGAACGCCATCGACGCGCTCGACTGCGCGAACGCTTCCCAGAACGGGTTTCTGGGCGTCTCGGCGTGCTTGTCCAGGATCGTGCCGCCTTTCTTCACCGCCTCCGCCAGCCGCGGCAGCGCCGTCCAGAACACGCTGCTCGCAAAGATTCCGCGCACGTCGCCCATGTACATCGGTTTGCCCGGGACCAGATGCTCGCTCGCGGTCGGCGTAAGCCGGTACTTGGCACCCTCCTTCGCGAGGAGGCCGAGGACGGTCAGCGCGTCGAGCAAGATGCGCGTCGACCGCTCCGGACATCCGATTCGCTCCGAGGCGGCCCGCGCGTCGAGTGGTCCCTCCACGAGCTTCTGGAAGACGTTCAGCTCGATCCCTGCGTTCAGGATCCCCGTGACCTGGGCTCCCTGAAGCATCTGCATCACGGCCATCGGACCGGCAGTTTCGGCGTTCGCGTTCGACATGGTGCCTCCTCGGCTGTTCTTCGGCGGAACGCTCGCACGAACGGTCGCGGCTGCCAAGGACCCGGGAATGGTTCCAATGCTCGATCTACGGATTTCACGCGAAAAAGAGCAGCGACTCGAAGAAGCCCTCGTCTATTCGATGAACCGCGATGCTTGCCAATCTACGTGAGCACGCCCAAGTTTTTGGCGCTCGAATAGGGACGCGAACGGCGCCGCGACGAGGCGAGGGCGTGCGCGCCGCTATTGCACGGTCACTTGCCCGATCATCAGGTTTCCGTGGATGCCGCAGTCGTACGTAAACGTGCCGGCACTGGGGAACTGGACCGAACCGAGCACCACTCCTGCGGTCGTGCCTGCGATCGCCGGCGTGCTAAAGGCGAAGCCGCCTCCGGTGCTCACGACCGAGTGCATGATGCCGACGTCGTCGTTAGTCCATACGATGGTGTCGCAGACATGGACGGAGAGGACTTGCCCTTTGCCGCCGTTCAGCGCGGGGGCCGAGGCGGCGAAGTCCCATTTGGCGGGCACGCTGGCGCCCCCGTCTGCAGCGCACCCCATGCCGGAGTCCGTGCCGCCGCTGTCGGAGCCGCTGCTGCTGCCGGAGCTGCTGCTGCTGCCGGAGCTGCTGCTGCCGGAGCTGCTGCTGCTGCTGCCGGAGCTGCTGCTGCTGCTGCCGGAGCTGCTGCTGCTGCCGGAGCTGCTGCTGCTGCTGCCGGAGCTGCTGCTGCTGCCGGAGCTGCTGCTGCTGCCGGAGCTGCTGCTGCTGCCGGAGCTGCTGCTGCTGCCGGAACCGCTGCCACTGCTACCGCTGTCCGGAGCGGGAGTCGCGTTGTCGGAGCTGCATCCAGCGACCGCCGCCCAGCTGCAGCCTAGGATCATCGTCGAGACAAGAGCGAACGCATGTCGCATGGAACCTCCGGAGAAACGGAATGTTCCAGCGGCCCGTGCAAGCGGCGCGCCGCCCTGTTTTCTGACGTATTAGTCCATTCTGGACACAGTTTTGCTGCGTAGCCACTTCACGGTTCTCATTTTGCCAACGAGAAAAGGCTGGCCACGCGCCTTGCGCCTATTCCGTCGTTGAAGGTGCCGATTCATCGCTGCGCCGGTCGACCCGCTTCGGAGGGGGCGCCCGTTCGGTCGCGGCGATGGTCGTCACGCGCGTCGTGGCGTTGACCCGGTTTTGTGGACACCCGCGGGGCACCGACGACGCGAGCAAGGAATGCCTCCGCGCCGCTCACGGCGACGGGACCGGCTCACCAGGCCAGACCTTCGCCGCGGCGTCCTTGCCGTAGAGGATGCGACGAGAGCCCGTCGGACATCGCGCTCCGAGTAGTCCGGGGTGCCGCTGCTTGATGCCCTCGGCGGCGACGCGCCGAACGTCGTCGCTCATCCGGAGGGCGAGCTCGGGGCGCTGCGCGGGCGTCATCCGGCGGTACAGACGAACCTGGATCTCGTGCGCTTCCTGACTGGTGCCTCGAGCTCGCATGGCCCCTCGTCAGAGGTGAGGACGGGATTCGAACCCGCGTATGACGGTTTTGCAAACCGTTGCCTGACCACTTGGCTACCTCACCACGATTGCCGCTAATTTCCGACAGTTACTGCTGGACCGTTGCTCTGCTTGGCGGCCCCAGACGACGATTCCGGAAGCCCCGAGGGGGCGGAACATGCCACACCCGAGGCCGTCGGCAAAGCGATGCGGATTGTGGCCCCCGCACCGGCGAGCCGGTCGATGTTCGGGGCCTGGTGGTGGCGGCCGCGTACCGAGGTCTTGCTGCGTTGCCCCGCCCCTCGAAAGCCTGGACGCGCCCTACGCGCATTGCAGCACGGCCGCGCCGCGGACTTCGCCTCGCGAGAGGCGATCGAGCGCGATGCCCGCGTCATCGAGCGGGTGAATCTCGCGCTCGGGGCGGATCGGAATCGCGGCGGCCAATGCCAAGAGCTCGCGCGCGTCGTCGCGCGTGAAGTTCGCGACGCTTCGGAGCGAGCGCTCCCACCACAGGTCGGCGTACGCGATCTCCGGGACGTGGTCGATGTGGATCGCGTTGATCGCGACCGTGCCGCCGCGGTCGAGCGCCCGCAATGCCGCGACGACCACGCTTCCCACTGGGGCAAACGTGACGGCCGCGTGGAGCGGCTCGGGCGGCTTGTCGTCGTAACCGCCGGCCCACTCGGCGCCCAGCGCCAGGGCCCGCTCGCGCTCGACCGGCGAGCGCGTGCACACGAACACGCGGCAACCCCAGTGGCGCGCGACCTGGATGGCCAACGTCGCCGACGCGCCGAAGCCGTACAGCCCGAGGCGCTCGCCCGGTGCGATCCCGCTCACTTTGAGCGACCGGTAGCCGATCACCCCGGCGCAGAGGAGCGGCGCCGCGTCGAAGTCGGCGAAGCCCTCGGGCAGCCGGAGCGCGAAGTCCGCGCGGGCGACGGCGTGCGTCGCGTAGCCGCCGTCGCGATCCCATCCGGTGAATTCCGCCGCGACGCACAGGTTCTCGCGCTTCGCGCGGCAGTGCGTGCAGGTGCCGTCGACCCCGGCCAGCCACGCCACGCCCGCTCGATCGCCCACGCTCCACCCCGTGACGCCCGATCCGAGCGCCTCGACGCGCCCGACGATCTGATGACCCGGCACGACGGGGAGCTTGTGCGCGGCCAGATCGCCTTCGCATATCTGCAAGTCCGTGCGGCACACCCCGCACGCCGTCACGCGAAGGAGGATCTCGCCCGCTCCCGGCGCCGGATCCGCAAGGTCGACCGGGTGCAGCGGGCGGGTCGCGGCGGGCGCGGCGCGGGAGAGCTGCATCGCGCGCATGGCTCATCCTTCGCGGACGAGCCGGCGCACGTGCCGATCCTCGCCCACCAAGACTACGTCGGCGCGGCCGACGAAGAGGCCGGTCTCGACGACCCCCGGGATCGCCCGGAGCGCGTGGTCGAGCGCGACCGGGTCGTCGATGGGCGGCACCACCAGGTCGTAGAGCACGTTGCCGGCGTCGCTATGAGCCGGGACGCCGCCTCGCAAACGCAGCTTCGCGGTCCCGAGGCGAGCGAGGTGCTCGCGCGTCGCGCGGTGCGCGAATGTCAGCACTTCGATGGGCACGGCGTGCTTTTCGCCCAAGCGCGCGGACAGCTTGCTCGGGTCGACGATCACGACATTGCGCTTGGCGGCGTAGTTGACGATCTTCTCCCGCGTGAGGGCGCCGCCCCCGCCTTTGATGAGATCGAGGCGGTCGCTCACTTCGTCGGCCCCGTCGACGTTGACGTCGATCGCCCAGGGCCCGTCGTTGTCGAGCAGAGGAATGCCCAGACGCGTGGCGAGCGAGCGCGTGGCTTCCGAAGTGGGCACGCCGACGATGCGCCGGCCTTGACGCACGTGGAGCGCCAGCTCCTCGACGAACGCGTGCGCGGTGGAGCCGCTGCCGAGGCCGATGATCCCCTCGGCGGGAAGCTCGAGGAGCGCGGCGCGTGCGGCGCTCCGCTTGGCATTGTCCGTGGAGTCCAAGGTCGCTGTCCCTAGCATGAATTCTGCCGGCGACGGGCCATCTCCCGGCTCGTGCCGAGCGCTCGCCAGGCCTCGATGATCCGTGCAGGTGCCGGTCGTGCGCGGGATGGTCATCGGCTTGCCTCGCTTGTCACCCTCCCGGCTTGGTGTGTCACCCTCCCGGCTTGGTATGTCACCCTCCCGGCTTGGTATGTCACCCTCCCGGCTTGGTATGTCATCGGGTGAGGGCGGTACGGTGCCGGATGGGGCCGGGCTGGCACTTTCTCAGCCGCGGTTGGCTCCATGTGATGCCAGCGTGGCACCGGGTGTGCCAGGGAGGACGGCGCCCGTAGCTCGGTTGGCGCCGTCCCGCGGCGGGATGGCATCGTGCGACCACTGGAGAGTGACAAATCGCGGGGGCGAGGTGCCAGATGAGGCGTGCCGGTTGACGGGAGAGAGTGACGCGATCAACGCCCTTCGTGCACGGGAGGCCCTCCCCGCTGCGCTCAAACCGCAAGCACCCGCACCGCGGGGAAGTAAGCCTGCAGACGCGCCAAGTCCCCCGTATCGCTCGTATAGACCACGTCACCGCGCCGCGCGGCCGATGCCATCACGACGGCGTCCACCACGGACGCGAGCGGAATCGCCGCCAGCGCCTCGCCGGCCACCTTCGCGAGATCGGCATCTAGCCGCTCGATGCGAAGACCTCGCAGGATCGTCTCTCGTGCGTCGGAGCGCCCACGCCACCACTCGACGACGACGGGTGACGGAACGGTCAGCGGGACGCCATTCTCGACCGCGGTGCGGTACACCTGCGCCATTCGTTGGCGGCGACGCTCGAGCGCAATCAGCGCGCCCGTGTCGAGCGTGAGTCCATTCACGCTCCCCCACGCCCCTGGGGCCCTCTCGACGGCTTCCCGGTGCCGCGCCATTCCGCACGGATGGCTTCCTGCTCCTCGGACGTAACCTGCGCCGCGGGGCCGAGCCAATCGACGAGCGCCTCGCGGTCCTCTTGTTCACGAATGCGGCGAGCGCCTTCTGCTACCGCCGCGGACAGGTTACCTCCGTAAAGCTTCTTCGCCCGGCGCTTGAGCGCATCGAGGTCCGCGTGGTCGATGGACACGCTGATTTTTTCGGTGCGTCCGGATCGTGGGCTCGATCGCGGCCGCTTTGCCCGAGTCGCCATTGTGCCACCAGGGTAGCACACGCGATGGCGCGTCTGGCTGGCGATTGGCTCCAGCCCGCTTCCTCCCTCGGTACGCCAGGTGCACCGCACTAGGCCGATGACCGAACTGCAGCCGAGCCGGCTCGATGCCGAGCGCGACGCGGGCGCGAACGCGCTCTACGCCTGGGCATACGACCACTTCTTCGTTTCCGTGTGGCAGCGCGTCGTTCGCGGCCGACCCATCCGAGAGCACATGGCGTTGCTCGAGCGCACGCAGTGGCTCGCCGCCGACGAGATCGAGCGCCTCCAGCTCGCTTCGCTGCGCGCGCTGCTCGATCACGCGGGGCGCCATATCCCCTATTGGCGCGAGCTCTTCGCCCGGACGCGGTTCGATCCGCGCGGAGTTCGATCCCCGGTCGACCTCCAGGCCCTTCCCGTCCTGACGCGGGACACCGTGCAAGACCGATTCGAGGACTTGCGCGACCCGACGCGGCGCCGCGAGAACATCCGCAAGGGAACGAGCGGCACCACCGGAGTCCCCTTGCGGTTCGAGTACTGCAACGAGAGCGAGGCGTGGCGCCAGGCGACGCGGCTGCGCGGTTACGGGTGGGCCGGCTATCGGATGGGGCTGCCGACGTTGCACTACTGGGGCGCGGGGGCAAGCGTTGCCCGAGGGCTCGCGGCCGGCAAGATCCGCCTCGATCGCAGGTTGCGGCGCGAAGTGTACGTCGACGCCGTCAAGCAAGACGAGGCGTCCCTCCGGCGTACGGTCGACCTCCTGCGGCGCATGCGCCCGCACGCGATCGTCGCCTATACGCAGGCCCTCGTGTCATTCGCGCGGTGGGCGGCCGATCGCGGGTTGCGCGACTGGCCCGACATCCAGGTCGTGTGCGCGGCCGAGCCGCTTCTGCCGGGAAACCGCGAGGCGATCGAGGTCGCCTTCGGCCCGCACGTGTTCGAGACTTACGGCTCGCGCGAGACCATGCTCATTGCGGCCGAGTGCGAGGCGAACGACGGCATGCACTTGTCCGAGGAGAACGTCCTGGTCGAGATCGCACGCGACGGCGAGCCGGTGCCCGCGGGGGAGCCCGGCGACGTGCTGGTGACGGATCTGCACAACTACGGGATGCCCTTCATCCGCTACGCGAACGGCGATGTCGCGACCCTGTCGCCGAACGGGCCGTGCCGCTGCGGGCGCGGCCTCCGCAAGCTCGCGCGCGTGGAAGGGCGCCGGGTGGACACGTTGCGCGACGCCCATGGCGAGCCGGTGTCCGGGATGCTGTTCATTTCGCTCATGCAGACCGATACCCAGATGCTGCGGGCGTTCCAGGTCGTGCAGCGGAAGAGCGGCGACGTCGACCTCTATGTGGTGCGCGGAAGCGATTGGGACGACGTGCGCTTCGCCGCGACGGTGCGGCGCGCGCAGTCGTACTTCAAGGGGCTTCCCCTCCGCGTGACGCTCTGCGACGAGATCCCGGCGTCGAAGTCCGGCAAGCGACGACCGATCGTCGTGGAGAGCTGACCCTCACCCGCCGATGGCCCGCATCGACACGTCGGCCGCGCTGTCTTCGGTGCACCCCTTCCAGGTGAGCCCGTCCGGCTTGAGGGACCACGCCTCGCCGATCGCCTGAACCACCCCGTCGACGTCTCCCGCTTCCGCGAGCGCCCTGGCCGCCACGCCGTCGTTGGTCGCGAGGCACGGGCGGAGCGTTCCGTCCGAGGCGACGCGCATGCGGTCGCAGGTGTCGCAGTACGTGTCGGTGGTGCCGGTGATGAAGCCGACGCGCCGTTGCGGGTCATGGCGCGCGCGTACGTATCGCGCCGGCCCGCGATCGGGATCGCGGGTGCCCCGCTCGTCGTCCAGCAAGTGCCCCAGGCGGGCGTGCATCTCGCGAGCGCCGACCAGCTTGTCGGCCGGCAGCTTCGCTCCTTCGCCGACCCGCATGACTTCGATGAAGCGCGGAACGATGTCCCGGTCCCAAGCCCAGCGGACGATCGACTCGAGCTCGTCGTCGTTCTCGTCGCGAAGCACGACCGTGTTGGTCTTCAGCTCGTCGAACCCCTCCCCCCGGGCTGCCTCGACGCCGGCGAGCACTCGCTCGAGGCGGCCGCCGCGCGTGATGCGCCAGAAGCGCTCCGCCGAGAGCGAGTCGAGCGAGACGGTCAGGCGCCTCAACCCCGCGCGCCGCAGCGGCCCCGCGAGCTGCTCGAGTCGCGTCGCGTTCGTGGTCAGAGCGAGGTCTTCCACGCCGAGGTCCGCAATGAACGCGACGAGCTCGGACACCCGCGGGTGCAGGAGCGGTTCGCCGCCCGTGACGCGTACCCGGGTCACTCCGGCTCGCACCAGCGCCCGGACCATCGTCTTCCACGCGTCGTCGTCGAGGCGGCTCTCGAAGTACCCGTCTGTTCGCGACGGGCGACAGTAGACGCACGCGAGGTCGCAGCGGTCGGTGAGCGAGACGCGCACTGTGCGCGGCTCGATCCGGGACCCCGCCTCGGGGGCGGGGACGCCCACGATGGGAAGGGATCGACGCGGAGCGACGGCTGGCATCGACGCGGAGCGTACCACGCGGCAAGGTGTGCTGGGACCGGAGCGATTGTAAGGTAGGGGCCATGACGACGAGCCCGGGCGTGTACGCGTTCGAACGGATCGACGACGCCCTGCCGTTCATCCCGCTGGCCGCCCGCCGCCTGCTCGACGTCCTCGGCCGCAAGCTCTCGCTCGAGGGGTGGCTGTCGCTGCCGCTCGACGATCGCCGGCGGATCGTTCGGGCGGGGGCGGCGGAGCGCGTCGACCCCGGCGCGGCCTCGATCGTGGACGTTGCGACACCCGCCCCTGCCCGAAGCCCGCCGCAGTCCGAGCCCGACGGGACTCTCCCGCCGCGCGCGCTCGCCGACGCTCTCGGCCCCTCGCGGCCCCTGGTCGAGACGACATGGCGCTCGCTGCAACCCCTCGACCGCTACGCGCTCCTCAAGTCCGTCGCGAAGCCCGAGAAGCTCGCGCTGGCCTACGATCACATCGTCGGCATGCGCCTGACGCACCTGGCGGGGCGCGGCGAAGCGCGGATGGTCGACGTGGGCGAAAAGAGCGAGACGCATCGCCGCGCGGTGGCGAGCGCTCGCGTGTGCACGACCCGGGGCGTGGTCGAAGCGATGGCGTCGGGCACGACGGCGAAGGGCGACGTCCTGGCTGCGGCGCGAGTGGCTGGAATCCTCGCGGCGAAGCGGACTCCGGAGCTCGTGCCCCTCTGCCATCCGGTTCGAACCACGCGCGCGGCGATCGACTTCGAGCCGGATCCGGATCGGGGCGAGCTGCGCGTCCGCGCGACCATCGAGGCGATCGACCGGACCGGGGTGGAGATGGAGGCGATGGTGGCGGCGAGCGTCGCGTCGTTGACGGTCTACGACATGATCAAGAGCGCCGACCGCTGGGCGACGATCGAGGCGGTGCGGCTCGACTCCAAGAGCGGCGGCAAGAGCGGCGACGTCGCGCGCCCGCCCGCGCGGGGCGGCTCGTGAGCGGCGTATTCGTCGACCTTCGCGACGCGCCTCTTTCTGTCGACGAGGCGATCGAGCGCGTGAAGCACGCGGGGGCGGGGGCCCTGTGCCTTTTTCTCGGAACGGTGCGCGACGTCAACGACGGCCAGCCGGTCGTCAGGCTCGAGTACGAGGCGTACGCGCCCATGGCGGTCGCGGAGATGACGCGCATCGCCGAGGAGATCGCGGCGGAGATCGAGGGCGTGCGTCTCGCTGCGCTCCACCGCACGGGCGCGCTGACGGTCGGCGACATCGCCGTCGTGTGCGCGGCGAGCGCGCCTCACCGCGACGAGGCGTACCGCGCATGTCGCGCGCTCATCGACCGAATCAAGGCGCGCGTTCCCATCTGGAAGCGGGAACATGGTCCCGGCGGCGCGCACTGGGTCGGGTGGAGCGACGCGCGATGCCAGGAGGACGCGCATCAGCGCACCAAGTAGCGGAGCACGAGGTCGACGAGCTCTTCGACGACCGCCACCTCCCCAAGGCTCTGCGGGTGCTCGAGCAAGCTCGCGAGCATGGTCGCGCGCACCGAATGGAACGCGACGAACGCGGCCGCTTCCACGTTCGTCCGCCGCATCGGCGCACGGGACGCGCCGAGGAAGCGGCGGATGATGGCGAGCACCCGCATGTCGAACGCGTGCACCCGCTCGGCCTTGGCGACCCGCAGTCCTTCGATCGCCAAGACACGGTGGAGGCCGGGCGATACTGCGTACAACCGGGCGAGCCCGCGCACGACGGCGGTCACGGTCTCGCGCGGCGTCTTGGTCAGATTCCCATCGGCGAGCACTGCTTGCATCAGGCCGATCGCGCGCTCGAACTCCCTGTCCTGGAGCGCGTCGAGAATCGCGTCGCGGTGCGAGAAGTATTGGTAGAGGGACCCGACGCTGACCCCTGCGACCTCGGCGATCCGGGTCGTCGAGGCGGCGTCCAGGCCCTCTCGATCGAGCACCTGAACGGTTGCCTCGAGGATGGCGTTCACGGTCGCATGGGCGCGCGCCTGGCGGGGTAGCTTTCTCGCGAGCGCCTTCGGGTTTCGTGCCATGGCCTACGCGGCTCTCGAGCGCGCCGGCGACCGGAGGATCACGGCGCGAGGCCGGCAAGGGCCGCGTCGGCCGGCGGATCGTAGGCTGCGCGGCCGATCTGATGTGTCCTGAACCGCGCAGAGAACGCGCCCAGCAAGTACGTGCGCAGGCAGAAGCGCAAGATGCTCGGCTGCCGGAGCGCCGGGTGGACGTCGTCCGCGATCCGGGCGAAGAGCGCCGGGAGCTCGCTCCAGTGCGCGCCGGGGTGCTCGTGGTGCACCGCGTGGAGCCCGTTGTTGAAGACCAGCCAGTTGCCGAGCGGGCTCACGAAGTTGCGCGAGTGGTTGTGGGCCGACCACGGGTCGCAGTGTACGTGCTGGATGTAGTTGATGAAGATCATCCCCCAGAGCCCCATGGCGGCCGAGGCGCCGAACCCGCTCGCGTACACGGCGGCGCCTGCGCGCCACCCATGAAGGCCGATCGCCAAGGTGAAGAAAGCGGCGTGCGCGAGGGCGACGGTGACCTTCTGCGCCACGATTTGCCGGTAGAGCCGGGGGCGCGTCGCTCGGGCTTTCCGCGTGAAGGCGTCGGTGACGGCCTTCTGCCAGTAGGCGGACACGAAGAAATACGTGGAGGCGACGAGCCAGGTGTTCCTCTTCGAGTAGCGCCAGGTGATCGTCGCGTCGCCGTCCCGATTGAGAAAGCGATGGTGATTCAAATTGTGGGTGGGGATCCACGCGAACGTCGGGTAGCCGTAAAAGACCGAGAGCCAGGCCGAGTAGAAAGCATTCGCCGTTCGCCCTCGGAACATCGGGCAATGGTTCTGGTTGTGGGCCAAGACGCCGGCGCAAAAGCCGGCGTAGAGGCTCAGCGGAACGAGCCATCCAGCGCTGCGCGGGACCAGGTACGGCGCCAGGGCGGCGCAGGGAAAAAGGACGAATGCCCAAAGGAGAGTCCGCCGGTCGGCCGCGAATCGGAGCTTCATCGGTACCTCACCGAGGCGAAGTATCGGGCCCATGCGCCCGCGTGGTCCATTCGCATTCCACTCTGGAATTGCGGACTTCGCCGGACTCTGCGCTCGTGCCATCCGCGACATCCGCGCACCGTCGACGGCTCACGCGCGATTCGTGTTTGGGCGGGGGCAAGGCGTCGTTGCACCTGACCGCTCGCTGACGGTCGCGGTACTGAAGCGACCGCTGCGCGGTCGCTTGATACCACTTCACTCGGGATGGACGCATTGGCCGCCGGTACCCGCCCGCAGAGACGTGGGTTCCCGAACATCATGGCGCTGTCGATGCGCTTTGGTATAGCGTGCGGCCCCTAAAAACTATGAGCACAATTCATTTTATCGGCGGCGAAAAGGGTGGCGTGGGAAAGTCCGTCGTGGCGCGGCTCCTCGCGCAGTACTGCATCGATCACGCGACCCCGTTCGTCGCCGTCGACGCCGACGCGTCGCACGCGAGCCTGCGTCGGTTCTACGGCGACTACACGCGGACCGTCGATCTCACGCGTGTCGAGAGTGTCGACGACATCATGGCGCTCGCCACCGAGGTCGACCGTCGCGTCCTCGTCGATCTGCCCTCGCAGAGCGAGCGGGCCCTGTCGTCCTGGATGAAGGGCGCAGGCATTTTCGAGCTTGCTCGCGAGTGCGGGGTGAGTATCGTCTTTTGGCACGTCATGGACGACGGCAAAGACTCGCTGATGGCGCTCGAGCGGCTGCTCGAGCGCTACGGCGACGCGGCGCGCTATTGCATCGTCAAGAACTTCGGTCGCGGAAAAGACTTTTCGCTCTTCGAAGGCTCGCCGGTCCGTGCCCGCGCCCAGGCCCTCGGAGCATCGGTGGTCGAATTGCCCGAGCTTCAGGAGACGGCGATGCGCAAGATCGATCGCCTCGACGCGAGCTATTGGGCCGCTGCCCACAACACCGTCGTGGGCGCCGACGCGTTCACGCGCATGGACCGGCAGCGCGTCAAAGTCTGGCTGCAAAGCTGGTTCGCCGAAGTCGCGTGCTTGGCCGACGTCATGTAGTTTTTCGTCGCGGCGGTTTCGATCGACAAGCGATCGAAACGAACTAGCATGGGTAGGAGGGGACGTTGCGACATGGTGCTTCGAAGCTGCCGAGCCCCCGCGGTCTTCGCCGCCGTGGCGATGGCCGGCTGCGGTGACGGGGTAGGGGTTCTCCTCGGCGAAGTGACGCTGATTGGCCAGCGCGCGCAAGCCGGCACCGACGCGCCGGCTGTGGTGGACGCGCAACCGCCAGCGGATGACGAAGGCTCGGACTCGAATCCGTCGATCCCCGACGCTGCGGCCGAATCGGACGCGATCCCTGACGCTGCTGCGGATGCGGATGCGGACGGGGGAGCGTTCGGAGTGCCCGTGTTGGTTTCGGAGCTCGTCGCCGCGGGCTACCTCGATTACAAAGAAACGCTCACGGCCGACATGCTCGAAATCTTCTTCATCTCGGATCGTCCGGGGGGGCCCGGCGGCCAAGACATTTGGCACGCCACGCGCGCGCACGTGACGGACCCCTGGGGAACGCCGAGCTGCGTCGTCGAAGTGAGTAGCCCGCTGCAAGAGACGGGTCCGGCCGTCTCGCCCGACGGCTTGACGCTGTGGTTTTCTTCCGATCGCCCCGGCGGAAAAGGCGGATACGATATCTGGGTATCCACTCGACCCACTTCCACTGCGCTCGCGTGGTCGGCGCCGAAGCTCGTGCCCGAGCTCAACACGGCGAGCGACGAATATCCGCGGCCGCCCGTCCAGTCCGGACTGGTCATGCCGCCGTCGTACCGCGAAAAGCTTCCGAACAACCAGTTTCAAACGTTTCTGACCTCACGCGCGAGTGGCAATGCTGCGTGGGGCGCTCCCGCCCGCATCGCCGAAGTGGACACCGCGAACATCGACACGGACGGGTTCTTGACCGACGACGAGCTCGTTCTCTATTTCTCGTCCGATCGCGTCGTCCAAGGGGACCAGGATCTCTACGTCGCCCGCCGTGCCGGCCTGCCGTCCTCCTTCACGTCGATCGTTCCGATTGCCGAGCTCAATACGCCGGCGCATCAGGAGCGCGATCCGTGGGTATCGCACGACGGTCGCGAGATCTACTTCTCGTCCGACCGAAGCGGCACGCTGCAGATTTATCACGCAACGCGCTGAATCGGCGGAAGGCCGAAGCGGCTGAACGCCTTTTGCTCACCCACAAGGTGGGCAAACCACGAAAGCTCGTGGTGCTGCGCGCAGTTGAGCTACTATCGCCGACGATGGCACGCCTCCCTTTCGAAATCACAGGGTCGCAGTGAGCGAGGCAGACAGCGCAAGGCCGCGCTCGACGCTGATTCCGGGCGATCTACTGGCGGGGAAATACCGAGTCGAGCGGCCGGTCGGCGAGGGGCGGACGGCGGTGGTCTACGAGGCGACGAACCTTCGTCTCGATGAGCGTGTCGCCCTGAAGATGCTCAAGTCGGAAATGCGTTCCGACCCGGAGATGGCCGCTCGTTTCACGCGCGAGGTCCACGCGCTGGCGAAGCTCCGGAGCGAGCACGTCGCGCGCGCCGTCGATGTCGAAGATCTGTCGGACGGCACGTCGATCATGGTGATGGAGTTCCTCGACGGGCAAAACCTCGAAGCCATGCTCGAGCAGGGTGGTCCTCTGCCGCTCGAGCAAGCCGCCGATTTCGTGATCCAGACGTGCGAGGGCCTGATCGACGCGCATGCGCGAGGCATCGTTCACCGCGACGTCAAGCCCGAGAACATCTTCATCGTCGTTCGCGACGGGTGGCGCACCGTCAAGCTGCTCGACTTCGGCATCTCCAAGGCGCTCGTTTCGAACACGGCCTCGGCCATCCGCACGCAGGCGGTCATGGGTTCACCGGTATACATGTCGCCCGAGCAGCTCCGGTCGACGCAAAGCGCGGACGCGCGCGCCGATATCTGGTCGCTCGGGGCCGTGTTCTTCGAGCTCTTGACCGGCAAGACCGCGTACGAGCACGAGCAGCGATCGCTCACGGAGCTCATCACGGCGATTCTCGAGCAGCCGCCGCGACGGCTCGCGGAATTCAGGCCGGACCTGCCCGCCGATCTCCAGCCGATTCTCGACCGCTGCTTCGAGAAAGACGTGGAGAAGCGTTACCAGAACACCGTCGAGCTGGCGCTGGCCCTGCTTCCTTTTGCGCCGGGCCGCTCGCGGGCGGTCGTCGAAAAGGCGTTGAACACGGGTCGGTCCGCGGGGATCGTGGGGCCGGACGTCTCGCTCCCACCGTCGGCTCATTTGCCCATCGATGCCGGCCGAAAAATTCGGCCTTCGGTGGCGGCCGGCGCTGGTGTGACGCCGTCGCTGCTGCCGGTCGCGCCCTCCCCCACGGCGCAGGGCCCGCCACCCCCGGTGCGCGCCACCGCGCGGTCCGCACCCAAGTCGGGGAGGCTGGTCCTCGTCGTGGCGGCGCTTGCCGGCCTTTCCGCCGTCGCGTTTGCCATTGCGAGACTCGGTCCGTCCGCCGAACAAACCCAGACGGCGCCGCCGGCCACGCAAGTGGCGCGCTCCCCGGAGCCCATGGCTCCCGTCAACGTGCCACCGCCTCTCGCGGCGCCCCCGTCGAGCGCTCCGGCCGTCGAACCGTCTGCGTCGGTGAGGCCTGCTGCGCCCGCGTTCGTCGCGCCGCCACGTGCGCACTGGACACCGATGCAGGCGATTCGCCCGGCGCAGCGACCCCCACCGGTCACGGCGGCTGCGAGAGAGTCGAACCCCCCGGCGACGCCACCGGTTCCGCCGCTTCCCCCCCCGCCAAGCCCGCCGGCGATCGCACTCGCGCCTCCGCCGTCCACCCCTGCCATGGCGGCGCCTCCGGCCACCGTCACGACCATCGCGGCACCCGCCGCCGCCGTCGAGCCCAAGGCGGGTACGGTCGACCCGAGGGGAGTCTCATCGACCGCGCGGGCGCACGCCAGTGAGGTTCGTGAATGCTTCGGCCAGGCGCGCATGTACAATGCGGACCTCAAAGGCAGAGTGACCGTGCAGGCGTCGATCGCGCCCGACGGTACCGCGAGCGCGTCGTCGCTGGTCACGAGCACGGCCAACGACGCTCGACTCGAGGGGTGTATCGTCGCGGCGTTTGGCCGGTGGGTCTTCCCCGCGCCGGCCGGCGGGGTGTCCGGGAACGCCATTTATACGTTCGTCTTCGAGTGACCGCTCAAGTCGGAGGTTTAGGGAAAATGTCGAAACGCTTTTCGGCGTGGCCGTTGTGCCTCGCCATGGGCAGTGCTCCCGGTGTGGCCATCGCTCAAACGCCCGCGCCGACTTGGTCGCCCGGCGCGTCGCCCACCCCGACCACGTCCGCAACGGCGGTACCCCAGCCCGTCCCCGCGCCTCCGCCGCCAGCGGCAGCGACGGCCGCTCCCGCGCCCTTACCCTCGCCCGCACCGCCGGTCTCCGTCCCCGCGCCTCCGTCGCCCCCCCCTGCGCCCGCAGAGCCCGACGACTTGACGATGACCTTCCGCGCGAGCGACATGGAGTCATTCGCTGCGCACAGCGCGCGTGAAGTGAGCGTCGGCTCGGTCGGCCGAGGCCACTATTCGCTCAATCTCTTCGGCGACGTAGGCGGCGGTGTCGTCGGCGGAACCGGGGTCGACGTCAAGCCGACGTTCGGTATCGGCAACTTCGACCTTCTGTTCTCGGGAGACCTCGAGAAGTCGATCAAGATGACGGCCGAGACCTCCGTGGAGGTCGGCCAAGACAATCAGATCGGCGTCGATTTGGAGCGCCTGCATCTGCGGTGGACTTGGCACGGCTTCTGGATCGAGGCCGGGCGGTCGCACACCGACTTCGGCTACTGGAATCTCGCCTATCACCACGGCAAGTGGCTGCAGCCTACCATCGCCCGACCGCGCGCCGTGGAGTTCGAAGACAGCGGCGGTCTGCTTCCCATTCACTGGATCGGCGTCCAGGCGGGCTACCAAGCCCTCCTAGGCGGCGACATGGCCCTGACGGCGAGCGTGGCCGTGGGGAACGCTCGAGGCCACATCGTCGACGACCTGCAGCTCGGCTTCGACTCCCACGCGCCGAAGCAGGTCCATGCGAAGATGGAGATCAAAGGCCTGTTCACGCGCGATCTTCGCCTCGGCGTCTCGGGGGTCATCGGGTACATCAACCCCGAGTCGATGGCGGTGCGACCGGCGCTTCCCGACACGGGCATCTCCGAGCAGATCGGGAATCTGTACGTCGCCAACGCGAGCTACCCGGTCACGTTCATCTGGGAGGGGTACGCGATCGTGCATCGAGGGGGCGGTTTCACGTGGACCACGTACGACACCTTTCTCGTGGCCGGCTACTCGTTCGGAATCGTCACGCCGTACGTCATGGGCGAGAGGACCGTCATGACGGGAGGAAGTGATCCGTTCTTCGTTCCGGACCCCACCACGCCCACGTTGGAGCTCGACGCCTACGACGGCATCTTGGGTGCCCGGTTCGACGTCAGCACCTGGTCCGCCGTGAAAGCCGAATACCGGATCGATCGCTTTGTCGATCGCTCGCAGACCATTCACACCGGATACGTCAGTTGGCAATTCGGGATTTGATGGGTGTGCGGCGAATCGCCTGGCTCGCTGCGGCGATCGCGCTGACGGCCGGCTGTGAGCCGCGGGGGGGCGCCGTGACGGGCGCCATCCCGCCGGAAAGGGCGGGCATTTCTCTCTACGATCGCCCGTGGAATTGGGAAGATGAAGAGGGTAGACGGGTCTCGTTCGCGGAGTGGCGCGGCGCTCCGGTCGTCGTCACGACGATCTACACGAATTGCTCGCGCACGTGTCCGCTCACCGTCGCCAAGCTGCGGTCGGTCTACGAGTCGTTCCGGCGGCGCGGGCGAGAGGCGCAGTTTCTTCTCGTGACCTTGGACCCGAGCGCCGACACGACCGAACGGCTGCGCGAGTACAAGCAATCGCGGAAGCTTCCAGGTTCGTGGCACCTCTTGAGGGGAAATCCCCGGGAAACCCAGGAGCTGGCCGATCTTCTCGACATTCACGTCATGGACATGGATCCGCACATCCTGCACGACGCGAGGATCGTGGTCTTCGATGCGCGCGGGGTCATCGCGCGAAGCTTCGAGTGTTGCGACTTCGACGACGATAGGGCGGTACAGTAACCCGAAGCGCGTGCGAGTCGGCGGAAACGTTCTGCGCAGGCTGTAGACATGCAGCGCGTCGGTAACGGCGCGCCGTGCATTCTACGGCGAGAACGCGCATTGACGGCGGCAACCCCTTGCCGACTCGGAGAACTCTTGTATGAATCGGGATATCGTAACGTAGGTGAGGCCCGCATGGAGACACGGAATCGAGTCAGGGCGAGGCGGTTGGCCGGCGTAGGCGTGTCGTTGCCCGGCTTGCTTGCGGTCGCCGCCATCGGCTGCTCTTCGACCTCGAGTCCTACGGGGAACGAACCGAGCGGCGGTGCGTCGCAGTCGGGCTCGTCGTCGGGCGTCGCGGGTGCAACGGGCTCTTCTGGAGCCGGCCAAAGCAACGGAAGCAGCGGGGGAGGCGTCAGCCCCGTGACGTCGTCATCGGGAGGCACGAACTCCGGCGGCAGCAGCAGCAGCAGCAGTGGGGCGGGCAACGGAAGCGGCGGCGGGGCGGTGTTCGACGCTGCCAATACCGACGACAACCTCGGTGTGGGCGGCATCACGGATGCGACGGCTCCGGTCGTGGGCGGCGGGAACACCGACGCGGCGCCGATCCTCACTCCGAGTGGAACCGATCTCACCGGCGGACCCATGCCGGATCCGGCCAACATATCCTCGAAGTATTGCACTGGCACGTCGCCGATTCACTGCTTTTTCGGCGTGCAGTGTTCGGGAATGACCGCTTGCGCGGCGGGGACGAGCCCGGCGGGCGCCGTCGGCAATTACGACGTCACCTTCGAGCTGGGCGGCGCCACCGCGGGAAAGACGTCCGTCGAAGCGGAGATGCATCGACCGATCGTGCCCGAGGAGGACACCGCGGCGGGACAGACGAAGCGCTACGCGTTCTCCATCAACGTGCGTTGGCCCGAGGGCGAGCCGCAGGAAGACTTCCAGCACAACCTGGCCGCAGGTTCGCCGCAGTTCGGCCAGCAGGGGCTCGATCTTCTGTTCAACGGGCCATCGCCCGTGATCACGTCGATCGGCTTCGCTCCGGCGGCCGAATCGGACGTCGTGCTTTACGTCGCAGGGGACTCGACGGTCTGCGACCAGTACGGGTATCCGAACTTCGCGGGATATGGCCAGGTGCTCCCGCAGATTTTCCACCTCGGCGTTTCCGTCGCCAACTACTCGGACTCGGGCGAGAGCTCGGCGAGCTTCATCGGCAATCAGGCGCTCTGGCCCGCGATCATGAAGGTCGTCAAGGCGGGGGACGTTATCTTCATCGAGTTCGGCCACAACGACAAGACGATCAGCCCCGCCGCATTTCACACGAACATGACGAACTACGTCACCCAGGCCAAGGCGAAGAACGCCATCCCCGTTCTCTTGACGCCGATCGCCCGGGCGAACGGCGGGGCGGCCGCGCAGCAATTCATGAGTAGCGGCGGGGCGGACATCCCGACGATCACGAAGACCGTCGCGATGGAGCAGAACGTGCCCGTGATCGATCTCACCACACTCACGGCGAACTGGCTTCAAACGCTGGGACCCAACGGCTGGCAGGCCTACCACGCGGGCGGCACCGACGCGACGCACACCAACGCCGCGGGGGCGGCGATCAACGTGGGCTTCATCCGCGAGCAGATCCAGGCGCTCAACATCAAGCCGCTCGTCGATTACCTGAGGTAATCGACGCGCCGGCGCGGTTAGTTGGCGCTCACCGAACCCTCGTGCGCGGCCACGGCGGCTGCGACGGCCTGGCAGGCAAAGATTCGGTACTTGTTCAGCGGCCGCCCGGCCCGCATGACTTCGACGGTTTGCGTCTGTACGCACGATCTCCCGGGGAGGCGTTCCGTAACGCTCTCCTGGTATCGCGCGCTGTCCACGTACACGACCGGAACGTCCGGAGGCGGATCGCGTCGACCCAGAAAATCGAACTCGGTCCGGCGAGGGCTCGGGCAGTAGACATGGGGTCGATCGTCCAGGCGCGCCGCCACCTGGCCGCAGAGAACGTTGTGGCTGCTGGCAACGACCGAACTCGGACCGAGCTTGGCCGCCTCATCCCAAATGGCCGTGTCGATTCGGTCCCAGCCGAAGGTCTCGTTGATCGGGTCCACATTCGCGCTATAGAGCGTTTGCGGAACCAGCCGCAGCATGACCGGCGACTGCGTGTGCACGAAGTACGCGACGAAGAACGCCACGCTCACGCCGACGCAAGCCTGCAAGTACCCGATGAGTCCGCGCGATGCTCGATCGATGTGCTCGTCGAGCCATCCCCCCGCTCCAATCGCGAGCGGTAAGAAGCCGACCATCGTCCAGTGCGGCTCGGCGTCGCTCACTCTGACCATCACCACGAACAGGAAGAGCAGGACGGGCGCGCTCGCGGCCGCCAGCAGACGGTAGCGCTCGTCCGTGCGCCCTCGGGCGAGGACGAGCCAAAGTATCGCCAGGAGGCCGGGAAGAACGAGCGGTTGGTACAATACGAACTGGCTGACAACGATGGTCAGTGCGTGACGCCCCAGTCCAAATTCCCCGGGGGCCGACATTCGTTCGACCAAATGCAACGCCAGCGTGGGCCAGTGATGCCGGTAGTTCCAGATCACGACCGGGGACGCGACAGCGAGCGCCACCAGGCCCGACGCATAAAAGGAAGGGCGGCGAAACCAACGACGCGTCCGCACAGAGGCGAGAAGAAAGATCAGCGCCACCGGAACGAGCAAAACCGCAGTGTACTTTGCGAGGAATGACGCGCCAATCGCGAGACCGAGAACCACCGGTCGCCACGGTTCGTCGTGGTCGCGCAGGTCGTTCAGAAGAAGCAGCGACAGCAGCCATAACGGGGCGAGTGGGCCCTCGGGATTGACGAGAAAGCTCGTGAAAAAGAGCACCGGAAGGGTGCTTGCGACCGCCAAGGCCAGAAAGCCGGCACGCGGAGAAAAGAGGCGCGCCGCGAGGCGGTAGACGAGCGCTCCCATGAGCGCCGAGCAGAGCACCGGTCCCAAGCGCGCCGAGAACGCCGTTCTCGAAACGAACGTGGTCACAGCCGCTATCCACGCCACCAAGGGAGGGTGGTCGTAGTAGCTCAGCGACGGAAACCTCGACCATACAACATAGTAAGCCTCGGTGTCCGAGAGACCGGTAACCGCAATGATGACGAGTCGTGCAATCGTCAATATCGACAGGAACCATGCGGCTCGTCTGTCCCAAGTCGACGAATCGACGACGGAATCCAAAGCGAACCATGGGCTCGACCGTCGACCTCCAGCAAACGACAAAGTGGCTGACATGAGGCTACACAGTGCAACCGCTGGGCCCGCGACCGTAGATCGCCCCTATCGAACCGGGAGCAAAGGTCCCCATGGCTTTCGAGAGAAGCTGGTTACCGCGCGGCGCGCGAGCGGCTATGACCGCCGACCAAGCCAGTCCGATGTTTCGGCTAACCACTTTGCGGTGTCGGAAATACACCAGGGTGACCGAAACGAAACGATCGAACCGCGAGCCACATGGCGGGCATGATCACGACGGCCGCCAATAAACAGCTGATCTCGCCGACGACACCGATCGTGCCCAGGCTGCGAATGGCTTGATTGTGCGATCCCAGAAGCGCCAAGTAGCCCAGAATCGTGGTCAGGCTGCACAAAACCACCGCTCCGCCGCTGGTTCGCAGGGCCGACGCGACGTTCCTGCTCCCATCTGCGTAGTAGCGTTGCGCCACGTTGACCGCATAGTCGACGCCGATACCGAACGTGACGGGCAAAGCCGCGAAATTGAGAAAATTGAGCCTCACCCTCGCGAGATAGAGAAACGCCGCAACTCCTGCGCTGCCGACCGTGAGCGAGAAGAGAACGGATAGGGCGGAAGAGGCGCGTCGAAAGGTGACGACCACAGTCACGACCGTCAAAAGGAGGGAGAGCGAGACGGCCTTGGGAATGTCGTGCACGACGGCCTTGAGCATGTCGGCGAAGATTACGGCGTGGCCAGACCCGCGAATGACTTTGCCCGAGGGCAATTGGGTTTCGCGGAACGAATCGGCATACCGGAGCAGGTAATGGAGGTCTTCGGACGTCGTCGGCTGCCCCTCGACGAATACGAGGGTCCCGCGAGCCCCGAATTTGTCGGTAAACGGCCTCGCCGTTTCTTCCGGCAAGTCGTCGATGCCGAACGGCGTCAGGTCGGGTGGAGGGAGGAAAGGGCGGAGCTTTTGCCAGTCGTCCTCGTTGACGAATCCTCGATCGTGAGCTTTCTCGAGTCGGCTGGCGAGCGCCATCAGCGTGGGCAGCTTTTGGTCCTGCTCTTTCGGCACGAAGGTCCAGAGGCTCCGCACCGCGGCGAATGGCTTTGCGCCAGCCGGCGCGGCATTCCACCGCGCGGAGAGCACATCGTGGAGCTGCTTTGCCTCGGACCCCGAGTCCGCGAGGACGACCATGCCGCCCTGACTGGCGCCGAGGACTTCGTTGCAGATCGCCCACGCCCGCTGCAGGTCGGACGCCGTGCGCGGGTCGTTCTGGACTTTGCGCATGTCGTACTCCATCGGATCGCTGACGATATATCGAACGGCCGAAAAGCCTCCCGCGAGGGTGACGCCCACGCCGGCCGCGAGCAGCGCCCTCGGCGCCCTCGGCACGATCCACGCGAAGACCTTGCCGTAGGCCATCCCGAACCGATCGATCCACGCCGCCTTTTCGCTCGGCCGTCGATCGAGCAGCATCAAGAGCGGGAACACGGCGAGCGTTTGCACCGCCCAGCAAAGGAGCATTCCGCTTCCTGCGATGAGCCCGAAGTCGCGAAACGCCCGAAAGTCGGTCACGAGGAGCGAGCCATACGAGGCCGCCGATGCGAGGGCTGCCACGACCGTCGGCAGCCAGGTCGTTCGCATCGCCGTGCGGGCGGCCTCCTCCGCCGGGCTGCCCGCCCGCCTTTGCTCGAAATAGCGCGATTGGTAAAGAATGCCGACATTGATTCCGTTGCCTGCCACAATGCTGATCAGGAATCCGGTGGCGACGTTCAGGTGGCCGATCACGATCTGGGTGAGCCCGAACGTCCAGGTGAGGCCCGCCACAATCGAAAGGGCCATGACCAGCACGGCTCGCAAGCGCATGAAGTAGAGGAGGACGGCGCCGAGAACCAGAGCGATTCCCGCCAGTCCCACGCCCAGCAGGTCATCGCGCAGGACACTGTATTCCTCGAGCCCGGTCGGCATGTCGCCCGCGTACGACACCCGCAGGCCCGCAAATTCGCGCCGAGAGCCTTTGACCGCTTCGACTTCGATCCGGATGCGCTGCATGGCAGCGCTGGTTCGTGCCAGGTCCCCTCCCGCAACCGGCGACCGTGCAACGACGACCAGCGCCGTCCCATCGGAACGCTCGTAGTAGCCGTCCGGAAATCGGTCGACGGGCCCGTCTGGCTCGAGCCGCCGTTTGAGCGCCTCTGCCGTCAGCGGCGGCGGCGGGTCGTCCTCGTCGAGCAGACTCCCGGTCTCTCTTGCGATCTCGTAGTCCCACCGCGCGTCGACGTCGCTCGCGAGCTTCTCCAGCGCCGTGCGCTCGACGAAGAGGCCCGCACGCGGCTCGAGGAACCGTCGTGTTTCTCCGGGCCCATCTTCGACGCTTGAAACCACGCGCGGCCCGAGCCCGAGCAGAGGCGAGATCAACGCGTCGCCCATCCGACGAAGCGCGGCGCGGTCGGGGCCCTCCAAGAGGACGAGGACCGTCTGGGAGAGCGACGTGCGTGCCTCTACCCTCCGGAGCTCCTGTACGCTGGGCTGCGCGTCGGGAAGCAATGCGTCGTAGCGAGTGCGCAGCTCGAGCTTGGATGCGAACAGCCCAAACGCTAGGGTGATGGTCGCCACGATCGCCAGAGGCACCCACGGGCGACGAACTTGAACGTCGACCAGCCGTTCGACGAGCTCACGGACGCGGAAGAGTCCCATCGGTGACGTACCCGAGGTGCTAGGATGCCGCGCCGGGCCGTTTGGGTGCGTCGCCTTTGCGGAGGCAACCGAGCTTCTGCGCGCACCATCGAACTTCCAGTTGTGCGCGTGCACGAGAGCCCACTTGAACGACCCCAACCGATCTGCCCCTTCGGCCCCGGAACGAGCTTTCGCGCATCGGCTCCGCGGAACCGTTGCCGCCACGAGGGCCATCTCGGCGATCGCCGTCGCCGCTTTGGCAACTTCGGCGACGTCATCGAGAGCCGTGCGCGCCGACGAGCCGTCGCCTTCTTCCGCGCCCTCGGCCGTGTCGCCGCCGTCGAAGCCGCCCCCGGCGCCGGCCCCCGCTCGATCCGCGAAACGCTCTCTCCCGGACTATGACGGGCGAGGCCCCCGTCCAGCGACCCCCGGCGAAACGGCGCTATGGGTGCCCCGGATCGTGCTGTCGCCCGTCTACTTCGCGACCGAGTGGCTGGTCCGCCGGCCGCTGGGCGCCGCCGTCAGCGCGGCCGAGCGCGCAGACCTCCCCCGTATCTTGTACGACTTCTTCGCGTTCGGGCCCGACCACAAGGCCGGCTTCGCGCCCATCGCCTTTGTCGATTTCGGCTTCAACCCGAGCGTCGGCGTCTACGGCTTCTGGGATGACGCGTTCTTCAAGGGCAACGACCTTCGCGCCCACGTGTCCTTCTGGACTGCCGACTGGATCGGCGGGTCGCTTGTGCAGCGCATCCGATTTCGCGGCAAGGACAGCGTCCAGCTCAAGCTCCTCGGCGTGCGGCGGCCGGACCACGTGTTTTACGGCATCGGGCCGAGCACCCTCCAGTCCGCCCAGAGTCGCTACGCGGAGGACCAGGTCGACTTCGGAGTGGCCTTCGACTTTCCCATGTGGCGCGCCAGCAGGATCGATGCGGGCGTGGGGGTACGCTCCGTGTCCTTCCGCGACGGGCGATACGGAAACGATCCGGGGATCCTCCGGAGCGTCGCGGCCGGCGTCTTTCCCCTGCCGGATGGCTTCGCGCGCGGGTACACCGCCGAGTACAACGACGTCCTGGTCGCCTTGGATTCGCGCCGCCCGTACCCGGCCGAGGGATCGGGGCTTCGCCTCGAGGTGCAAGCGGAGCAAGGGACCGATGTGCGGCGGTCGCCGGCGTCGGGATGGATCCACACCGCCGCAGGCGCCGCCGGGTTCTGGGACATCAACGGCAACCGGCGCATCGTGAGCCTTTCGGCGCTCACGATGTTCTCGGACCCCGTCGGCAATCGTTCCATCCCGTTCACCGAGCTCGCCACGATTGGCGGGGACTCATCGTCGTCGGGGAACTTCCCCGCTCCCATGCCGGGGTTCTTTCCGGGGCGCCTGGTGGGCAGGAGCGCCGCCGTCGCCACGGTCCGGTACAAGTGGCCGATCGGGCCATGGATCGCGGGGTCGCTCCAGGCGGCCGTGGGCAACGTCTTCGGCGTCCACTTCCAGGGATTCGACACGAATCTGCTGCGCTTCTCGGGCGCTTTCGGCATCGAGACGGACAGCTCTCCCGATAGCAGCTTCGAGCTCGTCGTCGGCTTCGGGACGGAGACATTCGACCATGGCGCGCAGGTGGATTCGGTCCGGCTCGCCGTCGGGATCACACGCTTTTAGGAGGTGCACGGAACCATGACGCGCTGGATGCTGACGCTATTCGTCCTCGCCGGGAACGGATGCTCCGCCGCGGACCGGGCCTTCCCGCTCCGAACTCCGATGACCCTCGACACGGACCTGCGCCCGGTGACGGTCGACTGCCATCGGGCGCCGACGCCGAAGGACGCCCGCAACCTGTCGTGCGCGCCCGACGTCTATGTATCGCCGCTGATCTGGGACGGTGCGGACAACATGTTGTTTCGCCCGCTCTCGGAGGCCATTGGCATCGAGCATCACGGCGAGTCGCTCGACGTGAACAGCCTCGACGAGGTGCCCGACTCGTCCTGGTTCACCAACCGAATCGGCGTCAACCCACCGAGCATCGAGGAGCTGGCTCGCGGCGCCTGCAGCCCCGCGCTCATCCTCGACCCCGACGGATCGCCGGACGGCACGTGGCTCATCGACCATGGAAAGACCAATGGGTCGTCTCCGGGGTTCCGCGTGACCATTCCCGGCAAGGGCAAGTACCTGTTCAAGGGTGAGCCGACGGATCAACCCGAGCGCCCTAGCGCCGCCAGCGTGATCGGTGCGGCCGTTTACAACGCCGTCGGGTTCAACACGTCGTGCGAACAGGTCGTGTATTTCCGGCCGTCGCTGCTCAGGCTCAAGGCGGGGCTCACCTTCCAGGGCAACTTCGGCGCGATGGAGCCCTTCGACCAAAAGACGGTGGACAAGATTCTCGCGGACTCGCCCCACCGGGGAGAGCTCGTGCGCATGCAAGCCTCGGCCTGGCTGCCCGGGTATCTGATCGGTCCCTTCCGGTACACCGGCACCCGATCGGACGACCCCAACGATATCATCGCGCACGACGATCGTCGCGAGCTCCGCGGCGGCAGGCTCCTGGCCGCGTGGCTCGATCACTTCGATGCCCGCGAACAGAACTCGATGGACAGCTGGATCGCGGAATCAGGTACGGGCAAGCCCGACTCCTCCCCCGGCCACGTGGTCCACTATTACCTCGATACGAGTGACTGCTTGGGGTCCGAGTGGGATTGGGAACCGATCTCACGGCGACTCGGCTATTCCTACCTCGCCGACTGGGGAGACATGGCAACGGACCTGGTCACGCTCGGCATTCCGGCGCGGCCCTGGGATCGGGTGAGGCGCGCGCCCGGGCAAGAGATCTTCGGCTTCTTCAACGTCAAGGACTTCGAGCCCGATCGATGGAAGAACGAGTATCCGAACGCCGCGTTCAGCCGAATGACCGAGAGCGACGGCGCGTGGATGGCCCGCATCCTGGCGCGGTTCACCCCGGAGATGGTCGAGGCGCTCGGACGGATGGGGAAATTCTCGGATCCGCGCAGGACCGCCTATCTCACCAGCGTCCTTATGGGCAGACTCGACAAGGTCCTCCAGCGGTATTTGACCAGGCTCTCGCCGCTCGCGGACGTGCGCGTCGAGGGCACCGATCGCCTGTGCGCAGAAGACCTGGCAGAGACACGAGGGCTGCGGCAGCCGTCCGAGTTTCGTTACGAGGCCGAGCTCTCGAACCGGACGCAAACGGAGAGGACCCCCGTCACTCGGAACCCGGGCGGCCGGGTCTGTGCCACGCTGCCCCACGTCGCCGGGGAGGGGGGCGCACCGGACGACGCGGCCGCGCGCTACGCGCGTGTGACCATCACCGATGGCGTGGCCGAGGCCCCTCTCGTTGCGTATCTCTATGATCTAGGTCCCACGCGAGGTTATCGGCTGGCCGGTATCGAGCGGCCGCAACCATGAATCGCACCAAAATGGTTCGCCGTGACAGGGGCCACTCGGAGGAGAGCGAGGGCACCATCGCAGCAGTCACGATGACGCAACCGAGCCAGGTATGAGGCGACCGCGTTTCGTAGCACGTCTCGTCGACCTGAGGCCCGGCGAGGCCCGGATGGCGGTCGTAGCGTTCTTTGTTCTGCTCTTGACGGCGGCTGGTTACGCCGCGCTCGAGACGGTCCGCGACACCCTTCTCGTCACGCGGCTTCCACCGCGACAATTCGGCTTCGTGTACATCGCTGTCGCCGCGTGTTCCCTGCCGGCAGCGGGCCTGCTCGCGCGTGTCGCCCGCCGATGGGATCCTCGTCGCGTTCTCCTGACCCTGCTCTTGATCTCCGCCGCGGGCGTCCTCGTTTACGCGGCACTGCCAATTCGCCGAAGCATCGTGATGGCGCTCTATGTGACCGTCGGGCTCATCTCCTCCGCTTTGTTTCCTCAGTTTTGGGTTTTGATAGGAACTGCCCTGACCGTCGGGCAGAGCCGTCGCCTGATTGGGCCCATCGCTTCCGCTGGGGTCGTCGGGAGTGTCGTCGGCGCGTCCGTGGCGGCGGCGACTCTTCCGTGGCTACCTGTCCGTGGACTGATCGCCCTCGCGGCGGCGATGCTCGTCGCTGCGGGGGGCGTCACGCTTCTCGTACCACCGCTACCGCCCAGGGCTCCGCAGCCGGCGACCGCAGAAGCCGGCACTCCGCTCGCTACATCGATGAGCGCCATCCGGGAAGAGCCGTTTCTCGTCCGGGTGGCCGTCCTCGTTGCGGCGACGACGGCGACCGCGCTCGTCATCGACTACTTCTTCAAAGCCACTGTGGCGCGGACCGTTTCGAGCGCGGACCGAGGCGCCTTCATTGCCCGCTATTACGCGATCGTCAACGGGGTCGCTCTCGTGGTGCAGCTCTTTCTCGGGGGTGCCATCGTACGCGGCTTCGGAGTGGCCACATCGATGGTCGTCACGCCGCTCTTTTCCGTCGTCGGTGGTGCGGCCGCCTTCGTCGGGGCCGCCTTCGCCGCCCCGGTGCTCCTGCTCAAGGCCGCGGATGCCAGCCTCCGGAGCTCGATCAACCGCTTGACGACCGAGCTCGTGTATCTCCCCGTTTCATCGTTGGGCCGTGCACGCACAAAGCCATTCATCGACGGGGCCCTCGCGCGGATCGTTCAGGCGGTGACCGCGGGCGCGTTGCTCGGGCTCGGAAGCGTTCACTTGCTGACCGCGCGCGTCTTCGGCGCGATCGTCGTGTCGCTGTCTCTGATGTGGCTCTTCGCCGCGATGACCATGCGCGGTCACTACCTGGGACAGCTCAGGCGCTCGGTCGTACCCGCCCTGAGCGACGATCGGAACCCGCCCGAGCTCGATCTATCCAGCGCCGAGCTCATTATCGGGCACCTCGGCAGCGACGACCCAACGGTGGTCCTTGCGGCCATCAACACGCTCGATCGGCGAGGCCATCAGCGGCTCATTCCCGCCCTGGTGCTCCGTCACCCCGACGAGCGCGTCTTGGTCCGTGCGCTCGAGATCTTCGGGTCGGGGCCACCGGATCGCAACGACTGGCCCACGCTCGCCGGAGGTTTGATCGAGCACGCCGACGATCGGGTGCGGATCGCAGCCGCAAGGGCACTGGTGGCACGAGGCAAGCTCGACTTCGATCGACTCGCCACCGATCCATCGCCAGGAGTTCGCGGATACGCCGCTTTTCATGCGGCCCTCGTGGGCACTCACCCAAACATCGAGAATGACCCGCGCGTCGTCGCGGTTCTGGGCGATAGCGCCGCGCTGGCAGGGTTTTTGGCTGCGGTGGCCGACGCCGATCCTTCGCCCAGAGTCTCGCGCCTACTCCTGGTGCTGGCCGACGTGAGAGGTCCGAGATCGGCCGCACGGACCAAGCTCCTCGCGCGGGCTACGGTCCGGCAAGGTGCAGTGGAGATGATTCCGCGCCTGATCGAGCGGGTCTCGCACTGGGAAGACCGCGAAACGATTCGTGACGCCCTGATTGCCATGGGCGAGCCCGCATTCACCCGGGTCGCGGCAGCGCTCGAGGACGCAACAGGGCCCCGCCGCGTGCGCGCTCATCTGCCGCAGACCCTCGGCCGATTCGGTACGCCAGTGGCTGCGTCGAAGCTTCTTCACCTCGTCGAACACGAACCGGACGGTCTCGTGCGCTACAAGGCCCTGCGGGCGCTGGGGCGCATCGTCGCCGACCACCGTGTGGGAATCGATCGCGGGCGCATCGCCCGCTGCGTCCGCACGAACCTCATCGGGTACTTCAACCTCCTCGGAGTGCGCGTCGCCCTCGGCACGACGCCTCCCCACGCGCTTTCAGGCGAGTCCTCGACGACCTTTCGCCTGTTCACTGGATTGCTCGAAGACAAAGTTCGCCAGTCGGTCGAGCGAGTCTTTCGTCTGCTCAAGATCGCGCATCCGAAAGAGGACATCCATCGCGTTTATCTCGCGTGCATCGGGACAGACAGGCGGGCGCGAGCGAATGCCTCCGAGTTTCTGGATGCCCTGCTCTGGCGGCGCGACGAGAAGTCGCTCCGCGCCCTCATCCGGCTATTGTCGGATGACCTGTCGCCCGAGGCCCAGTCGAGCCGCGCGGCAGCACACCTCGGTCTCACTCCGCCTCGCTCGCACGACGAAGCCGTCCAGATGGCGCTCGTCGACGCCGACATCAAAGTCGCCGCGCTCGCGGCACTCTATGCCGCCGCAACGGGAGCCGACAGTCTCGCGGCCTCTGTGAAGATGGCCTACGAGAGGCGCCCGTCGCTCGCCCCGGCGGCGCAAGGGCTCTTCCCGACTGCCCTCATGGTTTCACCCACTCCGGCGCCAACTTGACGGATCCGCGCCTCCTCCGCACCTCCCGCGAGCTATTCTTGTCGGTGCTGAGCGGCGGTTCCGGCGACCTCGAGCCGTGGGTCATCGACCGGATGACGTCCGTCGTCGAGGAGGAGGACGTGGAGCCCGGCAAGCGTCTCTTCGCGCAAGGTGAACAACCCGAATTCATCTTTTTTGTGCTGGATGGGCGCATACGACTCGAACGACCCGGCAGCAACCCGTGGACTTTCGAGGGGCGCTCGGCCATCGGGGTCTTCGATGCCCTGCTGGAACGGCCACACACGCGGACCGCGGTTGCAGAAACGAATCTGCACCTCCTCAAGCTTCGCGCAGAGCATTGGCTCGCTCTCCTCGAAGACAGCTTCGGTCTTGCGCGCGCGGCCCTCGCCAACTCGGTCTCCACCGTTGCCGCGATCGAAGAGCGTCAGTGGGGCACGCAGGCGCAGCCGAGAGGGTCGGTTGCCGTCCACGCCTTGTCGGTGGAACGTCCGCTGGGGTTCATCGAGCGCGTCGCGATCCTCGCTGAGATCCCGTTCGTGCGTAGCGCCGGCATCCAGGTTCTCGTCGAGCTGGCCGAGTCCGTCGAGGAGTTGACGTTCCAGCCCGGCGACACGGTCTTTGCGCGCGGCGAGCCGGGCGGCGGCGCGCTCTTGGTCCTCCAAGGCGAGGTAGTCGGCGAGCGGAACGATCCCGCCCTGCGGGTGCTCTTCGGACCCGGCTGCGTCGTGGGCGGTGTGGCGAGCCTGGGCAATTCCATCGCGGCATGGCAGGCGCGCGCCGCGACTTACGTCCGGGTCCTGTCCATGAGCATCGAAGCCTGGTTCGACCTCATGGAAGAGCATTTCGACCTCGTCCGGGCGGCCCTCTCCGCGCTCGCGCTCCGGCGGGAGGCCGTCCTCGACGAGCTTGCCGAGAAAAGCGCGGAGCTACATGTCGATACGGGCTCATCCCCACGTGGTGACTGAGGGCCGAGGGACGCCGTGGCCCTTGACGCGATCCACTTTCCCTACCGAGACTCGTCCTTCGCGCCCGGTTCGCTGGTGGCGTCGCCCTTCTTCGACTCTTCGGCGGTCTTGCCGTTGTCGTGAACGATGACGCGCGTCCCCGGATTGGCGTCCGTGGCGCGTACGCCGTGCCACCCGTCCGGAAGCTCGGGTCCCACCCAGCCGAACAGCTCGTGGGCGTCGTGCGGCGTCATGTTCACGCAGCCGTGGCTACGCTCGTGCCCGAAGCGAGAGTGCCAGAACGCGCCGTGAAGCGCCGTGCTCCCGTCGAAGTACATGATCCAGGGCACGTCCTCGATGGAGTACGGCCCGTCGGTCGCGGTGTCGCTGTCCATCGTCGCCGAGATGTGCTTCTCGCGAACCCGGAAGTCGCCGGGACGTGTGTGATGGTCCTTGACCGGGTCGTCGTCGTGACGGCCGCTCGAGATGATCGTCGCAAACACCGGCTTCTCCCCCTCGAAAGCGACGAGGCTCTGCAGCCCGAGGTTTACGTCGATCCATTTCTCGCCCGGCCCGATGTTCTTTGGCGGTGGCCCGGGGTTCGTCACGGTGCCGTCCATCGCGCGCATCCACCATCCTTCGGCCGTTTCCCAGTATGTCCTGTCGTCCACGACCTGCTTCTTCCCCGTGAGCTGTACGATCGTGAAACGGTCGACGTGCTCGTGCCGGTGCATCTTCGAGTCGTCGAAGGTGTACTTCCACTGGTGCGGATTGGTGACCCAGCCGAGCGGCAAGTGGCGCGCTTCCCCCGGCGCATTGAGCCACACGCCCTCGAACTCGACCTTCGGGTCGTGCACCAAGATGTGCTCCTTCGGCACGAACATACCGAGCGTCGTTCGCCAGAAGCCGCCAGCGAAGGCGTGGACGTCCTTGTCGAGCCCTAGGTAGAAGCCCTTGACCATTCGCTGAACGATGAGGGACGTCTCGCCCTTCAGGTCATCCATCGAGATCTCGGCTTTCCCCTTGTGTGCGAGGTACCACGCGGTGTCGCCGTCGTCGTGCGCGGCCGACGGCGCGGATGCCGGCGACGCGCTGTCGTCACCGTCCCTCTTGCGATACGCGCGGCCGACCGCGAGGCCGTGTTCGTACTGCTTGCGCTCTCGACGCAGCGGCGGGCGGCGGTAAAGGGGTGAGCCGTCGACGAGGTTCAGGCCGTAGTCGTAGGGCAGCGGCCCGGCCATGTTCGGCGCGTGCGGCGCGGTGGCGAGCTGCTTGTCGTCGGGATCGAGCGTGGCGTCCTTCCCGCACACGAACCCGCCCGTGGTCCCCGGCGGGCTGCCCGGCGGAGCGAGCAGCTCGTACCAGCCTTCGACGCAGCTCGACTTCTTCACCAGCTGGGGCTTGACCGCGACCGCATCGCCCTTGCGCAGGTAGCCCAGGCGTATCGCGCCCTTGCGTGCGTCGCTCGCCTTCGCCGGATCGCGCGGCACCCACTCCGGCACGTTCATCACCGGTGTGATGAGGGCGAGCGCGTGCAACACCGGCCCGGCTGCATCGGCCGCGGTTCCTCCATCGGCAGGAGCGATGGAGACAATCTCGCCGCCGCCGTCCGGGTCCAGCAGCGACCCCGCATCGAAAGCTCCGTCGGGCGACTTCCTCTTGCACCCGCCGAGCGCTACGGCGGCCATGATGAGCATCGCGAACGCTAAGCGAAAGGAGTGCCGCAGGTGAGTCGAAGGTCGAGCGTCCATGGGCGGCGCAGGTCCTTGTCTCACCGACCGCCGCGGGGAGCAACGCCTCCGGTGCGCGGCCGCGAAATCGGCCGCCACGTCCACTCGCCATCCGGGACTCGCTCCAAGGAATCTCCCGAGGCGAGTCCGTCTTGACGGAGCAATGGTCTCTGATACAAGACACTCATGCCTGAGACCTACCGTCCGGAAACGATCGCCCTTCACGGGGGACAGCACCCCGACCCCACGACCGGGGCGCGCGCCGTCCCGATCTTCCAGACGACCTCGTATCAGTTCAAGAGCACCGAGCACGCCGCCAACCTTTTCGCGCTCAAAGAGTTTGGCAACATCTACACGCGGCTGATGAACCCGACGACCGACGTCTTCGAGCAGCGGATCGCGCAGCTCGACGGCGGGGTCGGCGCGCTCGCCGTGTCGAGCGGTCAAGCCGCAACGTCGCTGGCGATCCTGAACATCGCGCGAGCGGGCGACGAGATCATCTCCGCGGACAACCTTTACGGAGGAACGTACAACCTCTTCCGGTACACGCTTCCCCGCCTGGGCGTCCGCGTTCACTTCGTCAAGTCGAACGATCTGGCCGCGCTCGCCAAAGCGTTCACGCCGCGGGTCAAGGCGGTGTACGCCGAATCCATTGGTAACCCCAAGCTCGACGTCGCAGACCTCGAGGGAATCTCCTCCGTTGCTCACGAGCACGGCGTTCCGTTCGTTCTCGACAATACGGTCTCCCCGTATCTCTTGCGACCGTTCGACCACGGGGTCGACGTCGCGGTCTACTCGGCGACGAAGTTCATCGGCGGTCATGGCACGTCGATAGGCGGAGTCATTGTCGATAGCGGCAAGTTCGACTGGTCGAGCGGCAGATTTCCGCTGATCTCCGACCCTGACCCGAGCTATCACGGCCTGCAATTCATCGAGGCCCTGAAGCCAATCGGGAACATCGCCTACATCATCAAGGCGCGCGTCACGCTCTTGCGTGACCTCGGAACGGCCCTCTCGCCATTCAACTCGTTCTTGTTCCTCCAAGGGCTCGAAACGCTCCACCTGCGCCTGGTTCGCCATTCGGAGAACGCGCTGGCGGTGGCGAAGCACCTCGAGCGCCACCCCAAAGTATCGTGGGTCAACTACCCGGGCCTCGAGTCGAGCCCGGACCACGCGCGCGCGAAAAAGTATCTGCCGCGCGGCGCGGGGGCGATTCTCGGCTTTGGCATCAAGGGGGCCGCGGAACAGGGGCGAAAGTTCATCGACTCGCTCAAGCTCGTTTCGCATCTCGCGAACGTCGGAGACGCCAAGACATTGGCCATTCATCCCGCGACGACCACCCACCAGCAGCTCTCACCCGAGGAGCAGCGAGCGACGGGCGTGACACCGGATTTCGTTCGCCTGTCGGTCGGCCTCGAGCACATCGACGATATCGTCGCGGACATCGATCAGGCACTGAAAGCCGTTTAGCGGTCGGAATTCGCAGCGGGCCGGCTCATGGTGGTCGCCGCATCGCAGGGAGTATCTCTTTCGAGTCCCCTTCGCCTTGGCATCATCAACATCATGCCGCGAGCAGAGGCGTACGAGCATTTCATCGTGCGGCCGCTGGCGCGGGCGGTATTACCCGTCGAGATCGTGTGGATCCGGCTGCGAACGCACCGTTATGCAAGCAGCGACGGAGAGCGGATCGGTGGCGACTACGTCGAGTACGAGACAGCGGTTCGCGATCGCCCGCTCGATGGATTGATCCTGACGGGCGCGCCGGTCGAAGAGATCGACTTTCGCGAGGTACACTACTGGGACGAGCTCTCGGAGGTCTTGCTCGCCGCGCGCGGCGAAGTGGCGAGCACGCTGGGGTTGTGCTGGGGCGGTCTCGCACTCGCCAAGCTGCTCGGTATTGAAAAGCGACTCTTCGAACGGAAGCTCTTCGGCGTCTTTCAACACACGAACCTCAGCCCGGAGGGTGACTTGCTCGCCGGTTTCGACGACGTTTTTTGGTGCGCGCACAGCCGACACTCCGGAGCAAACGATCGCGAGATCGAAGCGGCCCGCGACGACGGCCGCATTCGTTTGCTCGCTCACGGACCGGAGGCGGGCCACACGATCTTCGAGAGCCACGACGGTCGGTTCGTCATGCACCTCGGCCATCCGGAATACGAGCCTGCGAGGCTGGCGGAGGAGTGGGAACGCGATGCAGCGCTGGGGCGATCCGATGTTCAACCTCCGCGTCACTTTGACCTGCGTCGCCCGGTGAACGTGTGGCGGTCGCACTGCAACGACTTCTTTTCCCAGTGGCTTCGACGCGTTGCCAGGGGGCGCGCGCCCAGCACCGCTCTCGGCGAGGGCCCTGTCCAATGACGAGTCTCGCGACCGCGCTGACGCGACAACTATCCATTCGACACCCCATCTTGCTGGCCCCCATGGGCGCCGTGGCCGGGGGCCGACTGGCCGCCGCCGTGACGCGTGCGGGTGGGCTCGGTTTCATCGGCCCCGGCTATCACGACGCGGCGTGGATCGAGCGTGAGTTCGACGCTGCCGGAGGGGAGCGAGTCGGCGTCGGATTCATCACGTGGGATCTGGCCAAGGATCCCTCGCGCCTCGACGTAGCGCTCGCGCGCTCCCCGGCCGCCGTGATGCTGTCTTTCGGCGATCCGACGCCGTTCGTCGATCCCGTCCGGGGCGCCGGTGCCAGACTGGTGCTCCAAGTCCAGACGTTGCGGGCCGCAAAGGACGCAGCGGCGGTCGGGGCGGATGTCATCGTTGCGCAGGGCACCGAGGCGGGGGGGCACGGCTCCGACCGTTCGCTATTCGCTCTGCTGCCGGCGGTCGTCGACGCCGTGAGCCCCATTCCCGTGGTGGCCGCCGGCGGCATCGCCGACGGGCGCGGACTCGCAGCGGCGCTCATGATGGGCGCCTGCGGCGTCCTGGTGGGAACGCGCCTTTATGCGACGGAAGAGGCCCTCGGCCGTCCACAAGCCAAGGCCCTGCTTGTCCGCTCCACGGGAGACACCACGGTGCGAACGCGGGTTTTCGACATCGTTCGGCGGCTCGACTGGCCCGAGCCGTTCACCGGCCGCGCTCTGCAGAACGAGTTCACTCGCTCCTGGCACGGGCGCGAGTCGGATCTTGAACGACAGCCCGGAGAGTTTGATCGATACGCCGCGGCTGCTCAGGCCGGACAATTCGATACGGCCGTCGTCTGGTCAGGGGAGGGTGTCGACTTGATCACTGAAATCGTGCCCGCAGGGAGGGTCGTCACGGACATGGTCTCCGAAGCGGCGGCGGCCGTGCGCCGAGTCGCAGCTGCCAATTTTCGATGAGCCGTCACTAAGCCGTCGTGCGCCCAGAGTCGGCGCCTCGAGTCGGTGCCCACGCCCTACGAAACCGTCGGAAGCCCTGCGGCCGCCCAGGCTTGGAGCCCGCCGCGAACGTTCTTCACCCGGTGGTAGCCCATCGACTTGAGGAGAAGCATTCCGTAGAGAGAACGCTCTCCCACTTTGCATATGGTCACGACGGAAGCGTCCTTGTTCTCGGGAAGTCCCGTTGCCCACCCGCCGCTCAGGTCGGCCAGCGGAACGTTCCGCGCGCCAGGGGCGTGGCTGGCGCCGTACTCTTCGGGCGATCGCACGTCGATGAGGGCCGACGGCTCTGTCCCTTCGAGGAGCGCTTTGGCCTGCTCGGGGTCGATCACGTCTTCGGAGTTTCGGGCGAAGTCGAGGATGTTGGCCAGGTGGGCGCTCGTGCTCCCTTCCGGCTTCGCACCGGCGAAGAGCTCGGGCAGGTGCTTGCGCATGGACGAGGCGTATTTGAACGCGTTGTCGGGGAACACGACGACGCACACGACGCCCGGCTCGTCCGGCACCAACTTCAGCGCGCCGGCAAGGGCCATCCCGGAGCTCGGCCCGGCGATGATGCTCTCCTCCTGATTGATGCGGCGGCAGAGCTCGAAGGCTTCTTCGTTGGTCACTTCGACCAGACCGTCGTACTCGTTCGGGAAAAACAGCGCGGTCTGTCTGAGCTGGCGAATGCTCCGCACTCCTGGGATGTCGTGTCCTTCGGCGGGATGCACACCGAGCACGCGCACATCGGCGCGCTGCCCCTTGAGGAAACGGCCAGCTCCCGTGATTGTCCCGCACGTGCCGAGCCCGGCCACGAAGTGCGTGATCTCCCCGGCCGTCTGACGCCATATCTCCGGCCCCGTCGTGCGATAGTGCGCCTCGGGATTGGCGGGGTTCTTGTACTGATTCAGATGGTAGTTTCCGGGGCGCTCTCCGATTTCCGCGGCGAGGGCGATCGCACCCTCGGGCGCCCCGGGGGCGGGACAAAGGTCGTCGTCCATCTCGATCAGGTCAGTGCCGAAAAGGCGGAGCGAAGCGCGCTTCTCGGCGGGAATCTTGTTCGAGAGGGTCGCCGTGAGCTTGTAGCCCCTGGCGTTCGCAATCATCGCAAGCCCGATGCCCGTGTTGCCCGACGTCGGCTCGACGAGCCGCGCGTGCGGCGGCAAGAGACCGCGCGTCTCCGCGTCGCGCACCAGACTGGCGGCCACCCGGTCTTTGACGGCCCCGAACGGGTTGTACCACTCGAGCTTCGCGTAGACCCGGGCGTGCTCGAACGGGAGGACCCGGCGAAGACGCACCAGCGGCGTCGGGTTGTCGACGTCGGGTAGAAGCTCGAGGATCGATTCGTAGACACGGATTCGGTGGTTCATTGGGGGATCCGCGGTCGCGGGCGCTGGAGATTCGATGCGCCTTCATAGTAGCGGACAGGACTCGAAAAGGGGTCGGCCGTTCGATTCGCGTTTGCGCATTTCATGGCGCGACCACTTGGTGTCGTACGGCGACATTTTCGTGACCTCTTGCGAAGGACCTTGCCACCGTTCGCCTGTGTCTTCTAAAGCAGACGTCGCAGACAGAATGCTTCCTCGAGGCGCATCGCGTCCGTGAGACGCGACCGCCTTCAGGCCCTGTTCCAAACCCGCCCCCGAGGATTCGACCGATGAGAAATCGCGTGCGTGCTGCCACGTCGAGCGCCGTTTACGCCTTGTTGGCGAGCGGCTGCCAATCCGCCGCCACGAGTCCCGCCGAGACGGATCACCTGTACTCGGTCGACTACACAGAGGCCACGCCGTCCGCCCTTCCGAAATGCACCACCGCGCTGGCGGGCACCGTCGTCTACGTCGCGTCGCCTCCGGGCCTGTGGGCGTGCGATTTCGGACTATGGACCCAGATCCCTTGCGGCCCCCAGCTTGCCGGGCAAGTGGCCTACGCCAGTTCGAGCCAAACGGTGTGGGCGTGCGTCGGCAAACAGTGGACGCAGATCGCGCTCCCCGACGCGGGACCGCCCGGGCCGCAGGGACCGCCCGGCGAAGCAGGGGCGAGAGGCGCGACGGGCCCAGCTGGACCGCAGGGCCCTCCAGGCGAAGCGGGGGCGGCGGGTCCGCAGGGTCCCCAAGGAACACCTGGCGTCCAAGGCCCCGCCGGTTCGCAGGGACCGCAAGGTACACCTGGCGCCCAGGGCGCCGCCGGACCGCAGGGACCGCAAGGCGACCCTGGGACGCCCGGACCGCAAGGCCCGCCAGGGGAAGCCGGGGCGCCGGGCGCCGCCGGTCCGCAGGGTCCCCAAGGAACACCTGGCGCCCAAGGCCCCGCCGGTCCGCAGGGACCGCAGGGCGATCCAGGCGCGACGGGCGCGACCGGCCCCGCGGGCCCTCCCGCGCCACCTACGGCGGTGTTCGTCGCGACGCCGCGAGCGACCACGGTGGCGACCTCGGGTACGTTCGCGTTCGGTTGCTCGACTGGCGATTGCACGTACCAGTGCAGCCTCGACGGCGCGCCCTATGCGACCTGCACCAGCCCGACCACCGTATCGGGCTTGCTCCCGGGATCCCAGCACACGTTCTCGGTCGAAGCGAGTGGGCTGGGCGCCGACGCCGGCGTGCAGGCGCCCGTTCCTGTCGACTTCACATGGACCGTGCAACAGCCGAACATCCTTCTCATCGTGGCCGACGATCTCGGGTATTCGGATATTCACGCTTTTGGCGGCGACATCGATACGCCCAATCTGGATGCCTTGGTCGCAAACGGAACGATCCTCACGAACCACCACGTCGGAAGCGTGAGCGCAATCACTCGGTCCATGCTGATCTCCGGCACCGACCATCACCTCGTCGGGGAAGGCACGATGGGGGCGCCGTCCGACGAGCGCCGGGGCTTGGATGGCTACGAGGGCTTCTTGAACAGCCACTCGCTCTCGGTGGCCCAATTGCTTCACGATGCCGGCTACCACACCTACATGGCCGGCAAGTGGCATCTCGGGTCGGCAATCGCCGGCGGCCTGACAGCCACCCAAGGAAAGACCCCCGATCAATGGGGTTTCGACAATAGCTTCGCCCTGCTCGGTGGCGCCGCGAGCAACCACTTCTTTCACGAGCTGGCGACTTCAAAGAACTACACGGAGAACGGCGCGTACGTGCAGCCCGGTCAGCCCGGGCAGGCCAGCGGTTATGACGCGGACACCTACACGTCGAAGCTGCTCGGCTATATCGATGCCCACAACGGCGACGGAAAGCCTTTCTTCGCCTACGCGGCCTATACGACGCCTCACTGGCCGTTGCAGGCTCCACCCGCTTACCTCAACCGGTACCAAGGCAAGTACAGCCAGGGGTATACCGCGGTCCGTAACGCCCGCATCGCCCGGCAGCAAGCCCTGGGGATCGTGCCTTTCTTCCTGAACCCCTACGCGGGCGCGCCCGACACGCTCGTTCAGTCTGCGAAGTCGGCCAACTATGGCTTGGCCTCGGCCCTCTACATCAATGCCGTCGATAGCCCGCCGACATACGTGGATTACCGGGCTGGGTTCGTCAACAAGCAGTGGAGCGATCTGTCTGCTCCGGAGCAGCAAGCCCAGGCGCGCTACATGGAGATTTATGCCGCGATGGTCGAGTACCTCGACTACCAGGTGGGAGTGCTTATTCAGCACTTGAAGAGCATCGGTCAGTACGACAACACGTTCATCTTGTTCCACTCGGACAACGGAGCCGAAGGTTGGCCCATCAACAACGGCAACGACCAGACGGCCATCGACACGGCCAATGCAGCCATTGCCGGCACGCTCGGGTCGGACAACGGCCTGACGAGCGCTCCGAACATCAAGTACGGGCTGCGCTGGGCCGAGGTGAGCGCCACTCCGCTCGCGCAAACGAAGGGCTCCCTCGGAGAAGGTGGCGTATCGGTTCCGGCCATCGCCCACCTGCCGGGGCAAACGGCGCAAGGGTCCACCGTGAACATCTTCACGCAAGTGAGCGACGACACGGCCACTTTCCTCGCGTTGGCGGGCGCCACTCCGCCTTCGCAACCGGCATCTCCCCCGACCCTCGGCGGCGCAATTTTGCCAGATGGGGGGCCTGCTTACAGTCCCCAGTTCGGGCCGGCCACGCAAGGACTCGTCCTTTACAACGGCAACCCCGTGTATCCAATCACCGGTCAGTCTCTTCTGCCGGCTCTGCAGGGGGCCAACTCCAGCCCGGTCCACACGACGCCTTTCGGGGACGAAGCGTACGGACGGGCGTACATCTACAGCGCGGACGGCGCGTGGAAGCTGCGCTGGACCGAGCCACCGTTCGGGCCGCCGGACGGCCACTGGGAGCTTTTCGCCATTCAGACCGACCGGGGTGAGACCACCGACCTCTCCGCCGCGAACCCGACGATCGTCACCCAGCTCACCCAGGCCTGGATCACGTACATGAACACCGTGGGCGGCGAAGAGCCGCTGCATCCGCTCGGATACTACTGATGGATCCGTACGCCAACCGCGGCCGGCTGGCGGCTTCAGCCGGCCCGGCGGAGGCGCGCGCGATGCCCGACGACGCGGCGAGAGCGACCGCGGCGAACCTGTCGTGGTCGTTTCACTGTTCGGCCTGCGGCAAGTGCTGCAATTCTGCGCCGCAGATGTCCCTGCCCGAGCTCTTCTATCACCAACGCCGCTTCGTCGGATGCCTGGCGATACAGCGGGTGCCCCGACTTCGGCCAGGATATCGCCCGGGTGGGGCAAGCTCCGTGACGCCGGACGAGACGGACTGCGCCGCCTTCTCGGAACTGGCCGATGCGGTGCTCCATCGCCTCCCTGGCGGAAGCGACGCGGACTACGTTCTACTGGCAACGCAGGGCTTCAGCCGCAGTCCTTCGGATCCGTGCCCCGCGCTGGGGCTCGACATGCTGTGCACCCTTCATCACGATCGGAAGCCCGCCACTTGTTCGGTCGTTCCTCTGGACGCCCTCGTTCCAGATCGGATGCAACAGCTCGTGCTGGCCGGGCGGATGAAAGAGGCCGCGTACCTCGGCGCCGAGTGCATCGCGCTCGGCTCGCGAACCGACTTTGCGCCGCTGACCGATGGCCACGCGGTCGTAGACCGCTCGGCGAAGGAGGCGCTCGCTCGCCGGCGCCGAGATCTCGCGGACGACAAGCGCCGCTGGGGCGACGCGGTGTTCGGCATATTGGGGCGCGATTTGTTCGCCGACGAGGCGGCCCTTTCCCGTGTTCCGGTGGGCGGCTTTCTGACGATCGCCATCGCGCCCGTGCTGGTGGTGCTGGCCGCCGTGTCACCACGGAGCCGGCGGCGCTGCCTCGAGTATCTCGACGCGCAGATCGTTCTTATCGAAGAGACGATCCGCTCGGCGGTCGCGCGCAAGGGGTTGGCAGACCTCGCGGGCCTCCAGCAGCTTCGCAGCTTCGCCCGCACGAGCCTCACTCTCAGGGCAGCGCTACGCAGCGCTCCCGTGACGGGCATCCCCCGGTCGAGCGAAGCGAGCGACGTTGAAACCTGGATGGGTCTCGACCAGCCGTACGCAGAACGAACTTCCACCCGACCATCGTGACTCGAGGACGACCCCAATGGACTATCCCGAAGAGATCTTGCGAGCCGCGACGCGGCTGAACATTCGTCCCGAAGCAGTTCAGACGTATCTCGACGCCGGCAAGGGCAAGCGGGCCCCGGGGGTCGAGCGCACGATGCACACGACCATCAAGCCCGTTGGTTCGGCCTGCAACCTCGATTGCACATACTGCTATTACCTCAGCAAAGAGGACCTCCTCGAGCAGAAGACGCGGCGCATTCAGGACGATATCCTCGAACGGTTCGTCGTCGACTACATCCACGCAACGGATGCTCCGGAGATACAGTTCACGTGGCACGGCGGCGAACCTACGCTCATGGGGCTCCCCTTCTTCCGCAGGGTGGTCGAAGTGCAGAAGAGACACACGCCGGCAGGCCGACGCGTCTCCAACGACTTGCAGACCAATGGCATGCTGCTCGACGACGAGTGGTGCGTATTCCTGGCCGAGAACGAGTTCTTAGTCGGCCTGAGCATCGATGGGCCGCGCGAGCTGCACGATGTTTACCGCCCCACGAAGAAAGGCGCCCCCACGTTCGACAAAGTACTCGCGGGGGCACGCCTACTGAAGAAGCACGGCGTACCCTTCAGCACGCTGACGACCGTGAATCGCAAAAATGCGCGGCATCCTCTCGAGGTGTATCGCTTTCTTCGCGACGATCTTGGCACTGCATACATGCAATTCATTCCCTGCGTCGAGCCTCGTCAGTTCGAGAGGGTGGCCCCCGGACATCTCCCGGACAACCAGCTTGCGAGCGCGGACAGCCCCAGGGCCAGACCCGGCCACGCCATGTCGATCGTGACCGAGTGGAGCGTCGATCCGGAAGACTGGGGTGAATTTCTCTCCGTCGTATTCGACGAGTGGCGGGCGCACGATCTCGGAAAGGTCAAAATCAATCTGTTCGAGACGATGCTCGCGCAGTGGAGCGGCCGGCCGTCGCTCCTCTGCACGAGCAGCCCGGTGTGCGGAAAGAACGTGGCGCTCGAACACGACGGCCGCGTGTACTCGTGCGATCACTACGTCTACCCGGAGTACGAGATCGGCAAGATTGGCGAGCGCCCGTTGAGCGAGATGGTCTTCTCCCTGCGGCAGCTCGAGTTCGGGCTCGACAAGCACAATTCACTACCGAGCGAATGCCGGTCGTGCCCCTACCTCAAGCTCTGTTGGGGGGAGTGCCCGCGTACGCGAATCCTGCGCACTCGCGACGGGGAGGGAAATCTCAGCTATCTGTGCCACGGCTGGAAGCGATTTTACGGACACGCGGTTCCGCAGCTGGTCAGCCGCCGCGGGCGACTGCCTCTCGCGCCCTCTTCGTGCACGTAGGCCGCGCTCGTCGCGGGCCGATGCGCACGGAGTTCGGGTTTTACGTTCGTGGTCGCCGACGCCGACATCGCGCTCTATGCGTACACGCACTGGGCCGGTCTTGGCGGTTTCGACTCCGCGCCGTGGCGGCTCATCGGTGCTACGTTGAGCATGTGTCGTTCACTCGTTCCTCGGTGCTCGGCGCCGCGGTCCTGTGCGGTCTTTCCGCGTGCGGTCCCCACTCGTCGAGCGTGAAGGCCGGCGTCGACGCCACGAGCGATGCTTACGCGCTCGTTCCCGCTGACGGTCCCTGTGTCACGCCGGCCGGCGTGACGACCCTTCTAGCGGACTACGCGTACGCGATCGCCATCGACGGCGACAAAGTCTACCTGGCGACGATGGCCGGCGTGCTGCGGGTGCCGGCGGCCGGAGGGCAATCGATTGCGCTGACCGCCAACGCCGAGGCCTACGCGCTCGCAATCGATGCGACGAATGCCTACTATGTTTCCGATCACGCGTCCGGACCGCCGAACGCAGAGGGCAAAGTATCGACCACCACGGCTCTTTACGCCGCTCCCCTCGCGGGTGGTACGCCGCAGATTCTGCTCGATGGGGAGTTCGCGATGCACATGGCGACCGACGGCACGTGGCTATGGTGGGCCGGCGGCGACTTGTATGGCATGGCTCTTGGTCGCCCTGCCGCCCCGGTTGCGTTCCCGCTCGAGGCCGGTGCCAGTGTGGAAGCGCTCGCCGTCGGCAGAGATTCGCTTTTCCTCGCGGTCTATTCGATCGGGACCCAGGGGCTCGGTGCCGGCAGCATCCGCCGCGCCAACAAGGACGGGAGCGGCGTTGCCACGATCGTCTCCGGGCTCGGGCACCCCACGGCGATCACAGTCGACGACAATGCGGTCTACTTCAACGACGCCGACTCGCCGTCGGGCGGGATCGCGCGCGCCGGGCTCGATGGCACGGGCAAGACGACGATCGCGCAGGTACTGGCTGGCAGCCTCGCGGTCGATGCGCATTCGGTGTACTTCGCCTCCGCAGACGCGATCCTCAAGGTGCCCAAGACGGGCGGCACGGTAGAAACCGTTCAGAACGGTCTCAAGTCACCGGGCACGTTGGCGGTGGCCCCCGGCAACGTCTATTGGGTGGACGGAACCTCCGTTGCTCGCTCCGATCCGAACCCCGGATACGCGGTGATGACGGCGTGCAAGTAATCCGTGCTTGGACCGGAGCCTCCGCCGGTTGATTCTACGCCATGCGCTGGCCGGCACCTTGCCGTCGCCAAGCGACCGGGTACCTTACGGTTGACGACTATGCGCAAGACGTCCAATTCGCCCGGGATGCAAGGCGCGGGCTTTACCGCGGGGAATCGTCGGGATGGCCTTTCGCCCCTTCACCGGGGATGCCTTCTCGCGTCGCTGGCCGTCGCGGGCTGCGGCCAGGTCGCAAACGAAGCGCACGGCACCCCGGCGATGGACTCGGGAATCGCTGCGGTCGGCCCGAGCGCGAACGGGGGAGCGGCGGAGGGCGGCGTCGAAGCAGGATCGCCTGGCCCTGTTGATCCGGCCGTCTCGAAGCAGTGGTCGTGGCAGAAGTGCGGGGTCATTGCGCCGACGCCGCTGGCGGACCAAGCGCAGTTTCTTTCCGACAGCGGGGAGCTCGTGATTTCGTACGAAGACGGCAGCGTCTTGGTGCACCCGGCCGGCGGGGGTGCGGCCGTGCGGCAGCTCGTCGCTCCGAATCCACGGCCGGGCGGGCAGTTCGGGTTGTCGTTGGACGGGGCGATGCTCGCGAGGAGCAGCGGTTCGAGCGTAGTCGTTCTGAGCACGGCGGACGGTTCGCCGTTGCATAAGGTCGCGGAGCCGCCGGAATGTGCGAACGGGGCTTTGCAATTCTCGGCAGAGAGTGACTACGTATTCGAAGCGGGCGGCGACGGGCAAACGACGTGCATCTGGCGAATGGCCGACGACTCGCTGATTGCGCAGATGAAAACGCCGGTTCCGCCCCCGTCCGCCGCGATTCGGGCCGGGCAGCTTTACGCGTTCGATGACAGCCCCCCCACGAGCAATGCCACGAGCCCTGCGTTATTGGTCTATCCGCTCCCCACCTCGCCGTGCGGAGCGACCTGTGCGACCCCCGTCCAGACTTCGCGCATTCCGTTGCAGTGCCCCATTTCAGGGACGGGATGTACGCAGCTGGGTGCCGTTCGAATCTCGCCGCGCGCGGACAGCGTGGCCGGGGGAACGTCGACCACTTTCCCCGCCGCGCCGGGCTTCGCTATTTCCCTTTGGAATCTTGACGGAAGCATCGCGTATTCGTCGACCACCCCGTACCTGTCCCCATTGATTGTATACTCCACTTCTGGAGACCGGCTGCTCCTCGTGGACCGGGTGGTCAATGTCGGCACCGCCACCGCCGAGTTGCAGCTCTCCGATCAGGCGATGATGGACGCCCAGGGCGAGACCGTAACCGTGGCTCTCGACAATAGTGGTTATAGACTGGCGACCGTACTGTTGAGCTCGGGGGGGTTGAGCTCCGGGCAGGTAGCCCTTTATGACTTGCCCAGCGGTCGGTCCGTGCAGATCGTGGGCGCGATGCCGTCGACGAGCTCGGCCCCGCCACCCACGGACATTGCGGTGTCCGCAGACGGCACCCGGCTGTCGATGGCGATCCCCCTCGGTCCGTCGCCGCTCTGGCGGATCGACGCGGACTTCGCCAAATCCAGCATTCTGTCTCTTGGCGCTGGGAACATGGTCGACGCGAGGTTTTCGTCGGACGGGAGCGAGGAGCTTCTTTCGGGTATGGACACCTACACGCTCAATCGCGCGGACACCGGCGACGGGCTGTTGTGGGGCCCTCCTCCCCCGGCCAACGTTCCGATGGAATGCTCCGTTCACGGCACTCGGCTCTCGCCACAAGGCGATCGGGTGCTCTACGGCGAGTACAACCCCGGAGGCAGTGGGTACGTTCAAGTGCTGGACGTCAAGAACAACCAATGGATTACGCAGTTGCCGACGCTCTTTTGCAATGCCCGTGCAGCTTACAGCCAGGACGGCACGCTCGTGGCGACGTCCGATCCGCAACTGTTTCGAGCGTCCGACTGGTCCACGGTCTGGAAAGCGACGGATGTGTTGAGTCGTGTCTCGAGCGAGTACTACGATGACGCGCAGTTTCGCCCCAACGCAAACGATCTATTGGTGAGTCATTGCGCGGATAGCGGCAACCAGTTGCACGCTCTCTACTCGCTCGCGGACGGGAGCTTGCTGCGCCGCTTGCCCGAGCTCCAAAATATCCGCGCCAAGTTTTCGCCCGAGGGAAACTGGGTCGTTTCGGGCGCGACGCTCCTTCATCTTCCGGATGGCGAGCAGCGCACCTTCGACGCTCAGTCCGTTTTGGCCACGTTCGCTCCCAATGGCGACATCATCGCCCTGCTCGCCGACAGCTCGCTCGCCCGCTACTGCCGGACGAACTGAGCTCGTCGAGCGCTGGATGGTTCGCTTCCCCCGCGCGCTCTGGCTGGTCGCGTTCCTTGCGGTCGCGCTGGCGCTGCCGTTCGCGTTCGCCGACTTCTACTGCGACGATCTGGGGATGGTGCTGCGCTTCGACGGCGTGGTCCCATCGCCCATCCCTGGCCCTTTCCACGCGTACACGTTCGCATCGGGAGCCCCCGGGGAACGGCACGCGCTCGTGGACCACGGCCCGCTCCCCTGGTGGACCTTCGACGGCCTGCGGCTCTCGTTCTTTTGACCGCTCTCGAGCGCGCTGCTCGGCATTCCGGGAGATCGCGTCCTGTTCCTGCCGAACCTCGGCATCGCCGGCCGAGGCGTTCGTGGTCTGGTTTGTCGCCGATGGTTGTTGCGTCTGACTTGTCCTGCCCCGATGGCATCCGATCCAAGGCAGACCGCCAGGCGGGCACAAGGCCGCAATAGGGGGTGTGGGCGGCCACTCCGCTTTTCCCCGCCAAGCAGTAGAGTAGGCTGCCGCGTATGCCTCAGATGACCGAACGCTCCGCCAAGTGGATGGCTTCCGTGAAGGCCAACTTCGCGAAGGCCACGGGGCGCCCCCTCGACGTCTGGCTCGACCTCGCTCGATCGCAGGGCTTCGGTCGCGACATCGCCGAGGCCCGCAAGTGGCTCAAGCACAAGCAGGGCCTCACGGTCGTGCAGGCCAACTTTGTGCTCATGGCGCTCTTTCCCGAGCAAGAGGGAAGTGACGCGGATCTGCTGGACGCCCAGTATTCGGGCGCGAGGATGGCACTGCGGCCCGTATACGACAAGCTGGCGAAGGCGGCACGCGGCCTCGGTCAGGACCTGATGATCGCGCCGCGCAAGAGCCAGGTTACTTTCGCACGCAAGGTGTCCTTCGCGGTTGTCCGCGTAGCCGCCAAGGACCGAGTGGATCTCTTTCTGCGTCTCCCTGGGCAGATGCCGACGGCGCGTCTCGTCGCGAACCCCAAGGCGACCGGCTCGGATCCGACGCATGTCGTTGCATTGCGAAAGCCCGCGGATGTCGATCGCGAGGTGGTGAGGTGGCTCACGCTCGCATACGACAAGGCGGCACGCTGAGCCGTCTCTCTCTCGGTGCCCTCCGCCAGTTAGGGGCTCCTCCGCACGGGGATCGCAAAATTGGGCAGGTATGGCCCATGGCCGCGTTTCCTTCTGGGACCAGACGGGGTCGTCGATCGAGAGAGCGACTCACTGCGCTCCTTCCGGCAGCGAGACCCCGGCGAGAACGGCCTGGAGCAAGTCGTCCTCGGGCCCTGCATTGAGAGGCGATGAAAGCGATTCCTTTGCCAACGCTGATCGAGCCGCAAGTCGCCCCGCCCGTCGCGGCAAGATCGGAGCAGCTTGACGAGTGCCGACACGCGTCCCGTACATCGGCGACCTGACCAAGCGCTTCGTGGCGTTGGGGTGTAGTCCCGGAGCACGGCGGCAGTCGGGCGCGTCGTGCGCGACTTGTGCGACGCCCGCGAACTGCCGGGGCATGCCGACGTGCTCATGGCGCTCGAGCGCGAAGGGCGTCTCCCGGTCCTCGCCCACGGTCGCCGCGTCCCCGAGCACCGCCTCTGGGTTTGGTACCTCGCGACCGACGAGCGACTCGAAGTTGTCGGGCTCACGGCAAGCGAACCTCGTTCCGCGTGACCATCGACAGACTTGCGAATCTGCGCTGGCGGTCCTCGTTTAGTAGGCGGATTGATGGTGATCCCACGGCGCCAGCGCACCAAATCGGGCAACGATCTCCCATGCGCCGCGAGGCCCGTCAGTGCGGCCGCGCCGCCTGCAGCGTCACGTCGACCGTGACCTCCTTGCCGTGCCGAGCGAGGATCCGAACGACCGCACGTCTCCGCCGGGCGGAGGGGACGCGACGTTCCGATAGTCCAGCCGGTGGTCGCGGTTCGCGAGGTCGGTCGCAGCTTTGGCCCGGGCCGCGCGCCTGAAGGATCAGCTGGTCGCCGCCCCAGGACCAGTAGGCCTCGGCGTTCTCGCCGCCGAAGGTGAGCTGGCGCAGGTTGGCGAGGTGGGGCTCGTCGGGGCGCGATGTGGCGGCAGGGCCGGTGCTCGTCGGGGCCAGAGCATGCGCCGGCGGAGGGCCACCGCACGCGAGGACGAGGGGGGAGAGGGGAGCAGCGACGGCGGCGAGGAGGGGAGGCGGGCGCACGGCCGGGAATCTACACCGGCAGGTCCGGCGAGCGGGTCGTGCAAGGGGGGGCCCGGCACGCAGGTCGTGCAAGGGTGGCCCGGCGAGCGAGGGCCGGCGTGTTCAGTGCCCGAAAGGGTGAGCTCCTCGGCACTCGGCAGCCGACCGTCTGCATCTCGAGCTCCCACTCAGTCGGCTCGCGCCAGCGTCGGCACGAGAGCGCGCCACGATGGACCATCGTGCCGGGAGCTCCCGTCGCAGACGCTCCGCGCCTACTCCTCCAGTACGTCCAGTACGTCGCCGTTTTCAGCCACCTCCTCGCTCGGCGAGGGGGGTCGCGGCGTGGGCGGTCCGATCTGGGGCCCGAACCCGGCGCCCAACCCGATGGCGAACGCGCCCAACGTACGCCAAAGAAGGCGCCCAATGCGTGACCCAATCCAGTGACGAAACCTCGCGATGACGCGGTCAAGTCGAGCTTGTCTCGACATGCTCTCTCTCCTTTGCGGTTGGGCGGACGACGAACGAGCGTCGTGGGGCTCAGCAGAGGAGCGAGCAGTGGCGAAGGTACTTGCGGGCGATGAGTGCGCGCGGCGACTGGAGCGGCGCCAGATCGGGTACATCGTCAGGCGAGACGTCGTGAGCCGTCGAGGTAGCTCGCGACAGAACTCGCGATGCGCTCGACCGGGTCTCTTCCATGGCGGACGGCGCCTCGGCAGAGGCGTGCATATCGGCCACCAGGACGACGTCCTCGAAGACGACCGACAACGAAGGCGCGGGACGCGCCAGCACGAACGCCAGGCAGGCGACTATCAATCGCGCCAGCCGCATCCAAGGGCGCGAATGACCGCTCATAAGAACCCAGTGTAGTGCGTCAGCCAACATCGCCAATATCCCGTGGCTGGCCATCAGCCCTTGACCAAACGCAGCGTCGAGGTCGAGAAGCGAAGTCGGGTTGCCTCCGCGAAGCGATCCTACTGGAACTCAAGCGTGAGTGGTGTGCCTGGACGGTCATGTCCCCGCCGGCCCACCGCCAGCTTGCCCCCGGAACCCCGTTTCGTCCTATGGGATGACCACAGCAGACCAGACGCGACTGCGCGCGAGCGGGCGCATCCCAGATGACCGCTGGTTGTACCGCTCAAGGCGTCGCGCAAGACATCGAGGCCACCATGATCGATTCCCCGATTCGTCGCGCCTGCGAGGACGACTACCCGGCGATCGCCCGAGCTTTGCAAGACTGGTGGACGCAACCGGGGTTCACCGAAGCAGGAGCACGCGAACGAGCTGCCCTCGTGCCCCGGCTCTGGCTTCAGCACTTTTCCACCACGAGCCTGGTCGCTGGGCGCAGGGGGAGGCTCGACGGGTTTTTCTCAGGACCGCACGGCGGAAGGGTACATCCACTTCGTTGGCGTCGCCCCTGACGCTCGTCGCCAAGCTCCTAACGGTGTCGCTCCGCGTCATCGGTTCGTGGGCAAGCCGACGGCACCAGGCGCTACCGCCGCGGTGAGCAGTTTACGACCAGCGAGCAATATAACGTTCGTCGCGAGGAGCACGATCGGAATGCCAGCGTTCGCCCACGCGCCACCATCGCGAACGAATGCCACGGTGATAAGACGCGTGCTGCCCATCGTGCCGTGCAAAATAGCGCACGCCACGACGGACCCGGATTGCGTCCGAACGAGCTGAAGGATGGGTGCCAAGAGGAGCGCGAATGCAATCATGCCGAGCCCGCCGGCGACGGGATGTTCACGGTCGCCGTACCCCTGGAAGAAGAGTGGGACGTGCCATAGCGCCCAAAGCCCGCCGGTGACGAGCGAGCACCGCCAGAAGCCGAGCGGCGCCAGCTCCTCGTAGAGGAATCCACGCCATCCAATTTCTTCACCGAGCGCGCCGACCGCATTGAGCGTCGGTCCCAGGGCGACCCCGATCAGCAACATGCCGTCGAGGGGCGGGATGCCGATGGCGATGACCTGCTGCTTGAACGCGATCATCTCTACTGGCAGCCCGGTCATGTCCGGAGCGAATACCGCGCCCGGAAGCAGGAGCGACAACGCCAAGGCGATAACCATCACGAGAGGCGGAAATACCCACCCAAAAAGAAACCACCGGTTCGGGCGAAAGTGGAGTCCAAACGGCTCGACGATAGGTTCGCGGAATACCAACCGCTGCAGGGTCAGCGCGACGGCACCCGGGCAAAGCATCAAAGCGTTGGCGACCGCGAATGAGCTCGGGCTTCGCCAAGACCCGCCTGCCAACACGTATCCCAGCGACAGAGCGTGCGTCACGGCGAAGGTGATGACGTAGAAAAGCACGATGCGTCTCCAGTTCGGACTCATCGTCGTCGCAGACAGCCTAGCCACTCACGGGTTCCCGCGATACCGTCCACGCGATGATCAGCCGCGAGTTCGCCGAGCACTTTGCGGAAGAATGGATCAGTGCCTGGAACGCCCGACCGTGTCCGCATCCTGGCGCACTACGAAGATGACTTCGAGATGGCATCGGCCCGGATCGCCGATATCGCGGGCGAACCCTCTGGCGTCTTGCGGGGCAAGGAAATCGTCGGCGCGTGTTGGCCGAAAGGTCTTTGGCTCATCCTTGACCTGCGCTTTGAGCAAGTGGGCGTCTTCGTCGGCGCGCGCAGCATCGCCATACATTATCGAAATCAAGTGGGACGACTGGTCGTAGAGACGTTTGCATGCGCAACTCTTACTGGACCCTGGCGCCGCCTGGCGCGCCGTTTCCCGCGAAGCGCCGGGCATAGTACCGGCGCCAGATCGTCAGCCCGACGGCGAGGAAGGCAATCGGGACGGCCCAGAGGGCGAGATCGAACGTATGCATGCCGAAGCGCCGTGCGTTCACGACGACGAACGCGGTGACGGTCGCGATGCAGGACGTCCCCATCCCATTCATGTGCGCGAGAAACCAATCGCGCTCGTGGGCCGGAGGGGTCAGCCAGAACCGGAGGTGCGCCACGCCGATTACGAAGCCTAGCGCCGCGAAGAGGGCGTAGAGGACCGTCGACCGGTAGATGCCGAACGCCGCGAGCGCGACGCCGCCGGCGACGAGGAGAAGCGGCGGGATAAGGTCGATCGCGGCTCGCGACGCGCCGGCGCGTTCCTTGGTCCGGAGGGCGCGCACGCCCTGCTGAGCGCTCGCGCCGGCGAGGACGCTGACGTACGCGAGGAAGATGCCCGCGCGCCACCGCAATGGGCTGCCGCCGCGCACGAGCTGTATGCACAAAAAGAAGCCCGTAATCGCGAGCGTAGCAGCGGCGGCGACGTAGACCCATCCGACGCGGCGGTGCGTTCGCCCGCCCTTCTTCGTGACCAGCGGGACCCAGAAGACCAAGAGCGCGACCGCTCCCGCGGCGATGTGAACGGCGAGCACACTCTGGAACAGGAGCGCCATGGCCCCATCGTGCGCTCTCGCCGACGATCGAGCATGAGCCGTTCGTCTTGCAGGCGTGTCGATTTTTCTTGTGACTTTCGGCCCATGGCGGGCGCGCGGCAACGCTCGTACGCTGCCCGAGGCGATGATTCGAGCCCATTCGGCGCGTCCACTCGTCGGGGCCGGGTTCGTGGTCTGGACGGCGGCGGGCGTGCCCCAGATGGCCGCTTGGGCGTCAGGACGAGCTTTCTTCGGGCAACGCTCTCTCGTTTGGTGCGTGGCCTATGGAGTGTTCGCCATCGCCTTCCACCTCGCGGCGTGGACGGTGCGGCGCGGCGCGTGGCGCGCGGCGGCGCTCGCTGGGCAGAGCGGGGCGGCGCTCGTCGCGCTCGCGATCGGCAACACCGGGTTCGAGGGGGCGCTCCTCTGCGTCGTCGCGGGCGAAGCGCCGCTCGTCGTGGGCGAGAGAACTGGGTTCGTCTGGGTGATCGCGCAGACCGCGGCGATGGTGGCGGTCGACCTGGTGAGCCCTTACCGCAGTCGATCGACCCACTTTTCGGCGGTTGCGTACGCCGGCTTTCAACTGTTCGCTTTCGGCGCTTCGCGGCTCGTCGTACGCGAAGCGCAAGCACGTGCGGAGCTCGGCCGCGTGAACGCCGAGCTCCTCGCGACACGCGAGCTCTTTGCCGACAGCACCCGCACCGCCGAGCGGCTGCGCATTGCACGTGAGCTTCACGACGCGCTCGGCCACCACCTGACCGCCCTGAACCTTCAGCTCGAGCTCGCCCGAAACATCGCCGACCGGCAAACCAAGGAACCGGTCGACCACGCGCACGCCCTCACCAAGGAGCTCCTCGTCGAGCTCAGGAGCGTCGTGAGCTCGATGCGGGAGGACGCGCCACTCGATCTCTCGGGCGCCCTTCGAACCTTGGTCGCCGGCATCCCCCACCCGCGTGTGCATCTCGATTTCGAGAACGACCTCCGGGTCGAGGCGGCCCTTGCCCATACCATCTTTCGCTGCGTCCAAGAGGCGCTCACGAATGCGGTGCGCCACGCCGGGGCGGAGAACGTCTTTCTGTCTATCGCGACGAAGGACGATTCCGTCGCGGTGACCGTGAGGGACGACGGGCGAGGCGCGGCGGAGTTGAGGGTGGGGCACGGGCTGTCGGGACTGAGGGAGAGGATCGAAGGGATGGGCGGGAAGATTGAGGTCGAGGCGCAGGCGGGCGTAGGTCTCACTCTACGCGCGCTCCTCCCCGCGCGGGCGGGCGCTTCGTGATTCGCGTCGCGCTCGCGGATGACCAGACGCTCGTCCGGCAGGGGATCAAGGGCCTCCTCGAGCTCACCTCGGACATCCGCGTCGTCGCCGAGGCGTCCGACGGAGACGAGGTGCTCCGGATCCTGACGACAATCGCCGTCGATGTCGCGCTCCTCGACGTCCGTATGCCAAACAAGACCGGTGTAGAGGTTCTGGCCGCACTCGCACCAATGGTGTCACGCCCGCCCTGCATCCTCCTCACGACGTTCGACGACGACGCCGTCGCGATCGAAGCGATCAAGCTGGGCGCCCGCGGCTTCCTTCTCAAAGACGTCTCGCTCGAGCAACTCGCGGAGGCCGTGCGCAGCGTCGCGGCGGGAGGGACGCTCATCAACCCTGCCGTTACCGAGCGCGTCGTTCGCGGCCTCGCCCGCCTCGCAACCAGCGTTCCCGCCTCGCTCATCCCGGCCGCGCTCACCAAACGGGAGCTCGACGTCCTGCGACTCATCGCTGCAGGACAGAGCAATAGAGAGATCTCGGTCGCACTCGGCACCGCCGAAGCTACCGTGAAGAATCAAGCGTCGAGGATCTTTGGCAAGCTCGGGGTACGTGACCGGACCCGCGCAGTGCTGCGCGCCATCGAACTGGGGGTCCTCTAAAACCAGGGTGGAACAGCCGCGCTGCGCGGGCGCTCTTTGTTGGAGTCGAAATGCCGGCCAGCGCTTTATTTCGTCGATCTGCTGCTTCCTCCGAGTCAGCCGAAGACGGGAATCAAGAGACGACGGGCGAGGTCAGCGCTGCGTGGAGCGCGTCGTCGATGTGACCGCTGAGGACTTCACGCTGCTCACAAGCCCGAAGGCATCGTGGGTCGAGCTCACGAAGGAAGCGCCACGAGTTTGTGCAAGCTGATCCCGCCGAAGCTGTTTTGTCCGACCGGCTTTTCCATGTAAGCCATCGGCTTCCCACGGTACGCTGCGCAGCGTTCGCGATGGGCCACGACCATGCACATCTAGCCGATCGCGGCCACCACGCTCATGAGCATGAGCGCGGCGCCCGCGGCTTCCTTCGCTACCTCCTGCTGCTCCCGCAGATGTGGAGATCCGACATCAACCGGGAGGTGGTGAGGGCCGTCGCCCCGGTGGGCGGCGAGTGCGTAGTGGATCTTGGGGCCGGCATGGGCGCGGCCACGGTCGAGGCCGCGATGAGCGGCGCGACGGTGGTCGCAGTGGACCCGATGCCGTACATGCGCCGGATGCTCGCCCTGCGGCGGCAATGGCAGCGCCATCGAGCGACCATCCGCGTTGTCGAGGGGGCGGCGGAGTCGATTCCCCTGGCGGATGGCAGCGTGGATGCCTTGTGGACGGTCAACACGATCCATCATTGGACGGAGCGCGACGAGGCCTCACGGGAGCTGGTCAGGGTAATGAAGCCCGGTGGACGGGTGCTCCTGGTGGACGAAGACTTCGACGCCCCGTCCCACCCCTGGCACGAACGCTTGCGCGGGCGGCGAGCGCGAAATGGTCATCCGTTCGAGAACGTCGATCCTGATGTCGTGGCCGCCTCCCTCAGCCGCGCCGGATTTTCCGCCGCCCGCGGTTCCCACACGACCATCGCGGGACGGCCGGTGAAGCTGGTCCGAGCCACGCGATGAGCAAGGGGCCACGCGTATTGCAGCGTCGATCGTCCGGCGATGATGCCCCGTTGAGAGCCCCAAGGAAACGACCCGCAAGCGCCATCCGGCGGTTCTTCGCGTCGCTCTACAGTGGGACGCTTAGAGAAGAACGCCCTCGTTGCCGGGCAGAAACGATTCGACGACCTCGTACATGCCGGGCTCGAACGTCGCGATCGTGAGCGCCTCTTGCAGGTACGGGAGGGGAGCGGGATCCTTGCGCATCGCCTCGTAGTCCTCGATCGTCCGCCACTGCGCGTACATCGTGACCTTCGTGCCGTCCAGGCTGCGATGAAGTGCGGAGGAGACAAAGCCGGGCGCATGCCGCACCGAGGTATCGGTCACACGCCCGAGCAGCTCCACGAGCCGTTGCTGATTCGCGGGCTCAACCGTGAAGACGTTGATGAACGTGACGAGCTTGGCGTCCTTCGAGATTGTGGTCATCGGTCGAAGCACCCTCCAATAGCGCGGCGAGCTTGGCCAGCACCACGAGTTGCGTGTGGACGGCTGGGCCTCGTCGGCAAGCCTCATCAAGCCGCCTGGACCGGCGGAACACTCGTCATTTCGAGCGACGACTTAAGCGCCCCCCACGCCCGCGCATCCAGGACCCTCTCGGCAAGCCTCGACGCCGCGGTGAGGACGGCCGCGGGCGCTTCAGCCCTCAAGCCCCGGAACATCGCCGCGCGCTCCGCAGCGTTCATCGCTGGGAGCATCTCGGCCCATCCCGCCAGGCTCTGGTCGAGCGTGCGGCTGCGCTTGAACGCGGTCATCCCGGCCGCGAGGCAGGCTTCACCCGCGAGTTCCCAGACCTGCCCCTGGCCCGCCTCCTCTTCCTCGATGTGGGCGAGGAAGTCGGCGGTGAATCGCGCCAGCACCCGGTACGCCAGATGTGTCGCTGCGCCGGTCCTGTCGGCGACGGCGACCTCGAACGCCCTCTCCACCTCGTCGAGCGCCCGGTTGTGCTCTTCGTGCTCCAACGTAAGCGTGCGCGCCGCCTCCGGCAGCACCTCTGCGATGATCGGGTGGAGAAACTCGTCCTCGTGCTGCGCATGCTCTCGCAGGATGGTCACGACCTTCGCGACCGTCACGGCGAGCTTGGCGCGTTCGTCAGAGTCGGCGTAGTCCGTGGTGCCTGCAAGGACGACGCTCTCGAAGAGCCGCTTACGGAGCCCCTTGTGGACGACGGTGTAGAAGTCGGTTCGCGCGGGTACTTCCTGAAAATCGTTGCTCATTCTTGCCTCCATGCTCTTTGGACAAGGCCGGAGGCTGACTGTGACAGTTGGGGGCTAAGAATCAGCAGCGAGAGCGGCGCGCACCTCCGGCAGGTCGAAAAGGCGCCGGATCGAGAGCACCTCGTCCGGAGCAGGGAGCATCGGGTGCTCCCGGAAAAGCTCGGCATGCCGCCGTTCGAGGGAGTCCAGCTCATGGATGCGGTTCGGCGTTGCGGCTCGGACCCGGACGAGTCTGTCCGGCACGAACTGAAGGTGCTTCGGATCGACGTAGCCCTTGTCGATGAACCCCCGCGTCTTGCGGGCGCACCGACACGGGTTCGCCGTGTTCACGAGCCCGCACTTATCATTCATGAAGGAGTAAAGGTCGTGTCGCGCCCTCGCCAGTACCTGGCGGAAGTTCTCAGGCGACAGTTCGGTCACCTCGGCCCCCACGCGGTCTGTCACTCCCAAGACCTCGCCGAGGACGAAGACCACGCGCTGCCGACGATCGAGGCACATCAGCATCGCGAGCGTGCAGCCGATCTTCGCCTCCTCGACGAGCACCCCGCTGGGGACTCCTCCGGGCTCGTCGGGGGTGGGAGCGTCGCCTGCTTCATCGAGATCGCGAGTGAACTCCTCGAAGGGTCGGAGCCCGGCTTCGAGGGGCTGCTTCTTTTTCAGGTTGATGACGTGATTGACGACGATGCGGTAGAGCCAGGTACGGAACGCGCTTTCGGCCCGGAACGTGGAGAGCTTCGTGATGACCTTGACCAGCACCTCCTGGGTCACGTCGGCTGCATCGTCGCGTCGCCACACCATCCGGGCCGCGACGTTGAAGATCCATGGCCCATGTCGGGCCACGAGCTGTTCGAGGGCGCGGCGGTCTCCGCCTTGCGCTAGGGAGACGAGTTGTTCGTCGGAAGGATTGGCGGGGGTCTCGGAGAGGGGGCTTTGCATCATGGTGGACATCGCCTGACCCTTGGGACAGCGGGGCCGAGCGAGTGTGACAGTTCGGTGGTGCGGGGCCAGAAGCACCGCGCAACCGGTTAATCGAGCGGGCGAAGAGTCTTCTTCGATCGAGGGCACGGTAGGACCCGGGCGATCTACCCGGAACCTTCGGCAAGAACTCGGGAGGTCGCGCAAACGAGGTGTGAATCGCGGTAGGGGTTGGGGCGCCAGCTACTCGCGTTCGAGCTGCCGGCGCTCTTTGGCGGCGAGGCGGCGGGCAGAGATGATGAACGCGCCGGCACATCGCGCAGGTCATGTCGCGGCTGATGCATCTCGCGGTCTATCCGGGAAAGTGGATCCAAGTGACGCCGATTCCTCGAGGCTGGTTGCCGAAGCCGGGGGGAGACAAGGCGAAGGAGTGCCTGTACCCGGATGAAGATCGGGCCCTCATGGCTTGTGTGGACGTACCGCTTCTTCGGCGGCTCGCGTACGGGGTTCTCGATCGTGAGGGCCTGCGGACCGACGAGCTGGCGCGGCTCACGTGGGCGGATGCCAAACGCCACCCTCATGGGGCCAGGTTCTGAGGTTTTCGCCAACCTCATGGGGCCAGCCAATCGCCAGGGTCATGGGGCCACCCGCAAGGTGCATGCCGTAAATTCGCCAACGTCATGGGGCCA
>Ga0265313_10000146_pt1 | contig 73627 bp, 66 predicted proteins | sample 4123metaG_FD_203122 | JGI IMG/M metagenome (GOLD analysis project Ga0265313, IMG submission 203122) | Rhizosphere microbial communities from Carex aquatilis grown in University of Washington, Seatle, WA, United States - 4-1-23 metaG | ecosystem: Host-associated > Plants > Roots > Rhizosphere >... | reverse complement strand
TCGACGACGTCGTCGAGCAAATTGTGGATTCTCTGCAAGTCGTCTTCCGTCACGTTGACGCGCAAGAAGCGATTTTGGACCGTGCCGTTTTTCATCACGAGCACCGCCAAGACTTCTTCCGGGGCCGTGCGCAGGAACCGCAGCTGCTTGAGCACGAGCATCTCGGGACGAGGCGCGACGACGACCGCGGCCGTCCCGGTCAGCTCGGACAGGAGCCGCCCCGTCTCGCGCATCACGTTGGCGTGCGGACCGGTGTGCTCGAGGGCTGCGAAGCGATGTCGGATGGAGGCTTCGTCGTCGCTCGTCAGGTCACGCACCTGCATCAAGACATCGATAAAGAGGCGGAACGCACGGTCTGTAGGAACGCGCCCGGCGCTCGTGTGCGGCTGGCGCAGGTAGCCCGCGTCTTCGAGATCGGCGAGCACATTCCGAATGCTGGCGGGCGAGAGATCGAGGCCGGACTTCTTGGCCAGGGTGCGCGACCCCACCGGCTCGCCGGTGGAGACGTATTCGGTCACGCAGTGATAGAGCACTTGGCGAGCGCGTGCGCTGAGCTCCGACATCTGCTGGGGGAGTTTAACACTTGCAAGCGGAGGCGTGCGCCTTTGCACGGTCGAGCTCGTGTTCTAAGGTTGTGGTATGAGGCGAACGCTCGGCCGGTTTGGCCCGATCGCGCTTGGCCGCGTGCGCAATGGGCGCGTCGCGAGGGTCGTAGCGGTCGCCGTCGCCGCAATCGCCTCCGGCGCCGGTGACGCGCGCGCGGGATTCGGCGCCCCGCCCCCCGCCGAGCACGACGAGGGGCCGGCGCAACGGTACGGCCGGCTCGACCGCGAGGCATGCGAAGAGGAGCTCACGGCGCGGGGGGTCCCGTTCGCTCCGGTCGAAGAGGCGCGGGGCGTGCTTGCCCCCGTCCGACTGACCGGCCCGCTGCGAGGCGTCTCGTTTCACACGGGCGCCCCAGCCGCGGTGCGCGCGTCGAGCCCCTGGGAGATCGTCGACTGTCGCCTCGCGCTCGCGCTCGACGATTTCGCGTTGCTCCTGAGCGCGCACGACGTGGTCGATGTGCTGCACTACTCGATCTACCGGCCGCCTCCAGCGAAGTGGCCCGCCGACAAGATCGCCTCTCGGCATCTGGGCGCCCTGGCCATCGACGCCGCGTCGTTCACCAAGAAAGACGGGAGCAGGCTCGACGTCGAGCACGACTTCCACGGTCGCGTGGGCGCCGACACGTGCGGAGCGGGCGCCACCCCCATCCCGGCGACCGCCGAGGCGATCGAGCTGCGACAAATCGTGTGCGACGCAGCGCAGGCGAAGCTCTTCAACGTCGCGCTCACGCCCGACTACAACTGGGCGCACCGCAATCACTTCCATCTGGAGGTCACCGCCGGCGTGAAGTGGTCGATGGTGCACTAGGCTCGTGCAGCGTTGTCTCGTGCAGTCTGCGCTGCGCCCCTTCGGGGCTCCGCTCCGGCTGACGCGATTGGAGCTCACGCGATCAAACGACTTGCACACGGGGGGAGCGCGGCCGCTCCCCCCGACCCCAGCCGGCAAAGACCAATCCTCGATGGATCTTCCCTTGGCGACCCTGGCAGTTTCTCTTCCCGGACTTCTTTCAGCTGCCCGCTACGTCTTGGCCGCCAATCTATCGAGCACCGCGCGCATGTCCGCGGGCATCGGCAGCTCCCAGCGCATCGCGCGCTGGGTGGCGGGATGCGTGAAGCCGAGCTCGGCGGCGTGGAGCATGAGTCGCGGAGCCTCCACCGCGATACCCGTATAGCCGCGCACGTACACGCGCTCGCCGACGAGAGGGTGCTGCGCTTCGCTGAGGTGGATGCGGATCTGATGGGTGCGCCCCGTTTCCAGCCGGCACGCTATCCGCGTCGCCGAGTCGAAGGACTCGATGCGCTCGACATGGGTGATGGCCTCGCGGGCGTCGGGCGGCGCCTTGCCCCGCGCCGAACCGCGCAGGCCGTCGCCGCGATTCTCGACGAAGAAGCTGCGAATCGTGCGCGAACGCACGTCGCCGTGCGCGATCGCCATATACCGTCTGTGCACCGTGTGCTGTCGAAACTGGCTCGCGAGGCTCTGCTTGGCCAGCCACGTGCGCGCGAACACGATGAGGCCACTGGTCTCTTTGTCGAGTCGGTGGACCACGCCGAGGTTGGGGCGAACGACCCGGCTTGCCTTCCCGCCTCGGGCGAGCCAGCCGCGCACGCGCGCGTCCAGGGTATCCGTCTCCGAATCGTCGTAAGGCACCGTGCTCAAACCGGGAGGCTTGGCGACCACGACCACGTGGGCGTCGACGTGCACCACGGCGTCTTCGGCGAGCTGGGCCATGCGAAGTCGGGGCGCCCGCTCGTCGAGCGTCAGTTGCGTGCCCGCTCCGACCCGCGCTGTGGGGTCGGTCACGCGCTCCCCGGCCGCGCGCACCTTGCCAGTCGCAATCCAGCCGCGCGCCTGGCCCCAGCTCACGCGCCGGCCCGCTTGCCCGGGCTGTGGCGGTGCATCGAAGAGAGCGCGTACGGCGCGATCGAGTGGCCCCTCGAGCTCGGGCGGGACGGTCGCGTTTCGCACGGACGGCACTGGGCACACAGCGTAGCAGGCGCTCGCGTGGGACCGTTTGTCCCGCACGAGGCGCCGACGGTGCGTTTCGGGAATGTTGCACGCGGAGCTCCAGTCGAACGCGCCGGGCGCATGGCTCGTGGATCGGGGCCTGCGAATTACAGCACGCTGGAAGAATATTGATGAGTGCGTGCGGATCAAAGCATCAATTGACTAATCGAAGAAACGTGCACTGGACCAACCGTCGTTCACTGCCTTTCGCCGGCTGCAAAGACCACGTAGCGAGCTATCGCGATGCTCTGCGGTGCTTTGGCGATCGACTTCCGCGCCTCGCCTTCGAGCGCATTCGCGTCGTGCGCGCCGATCGCAGATTGAAGCGAATCAGCGGTAAAAGGAGCGCAAATAGGCGTCCGTTCGCACTGGAAGGTTCGGGCGTCTTGGTATTCGGGTCAGCGCTAAAGCGAATACGCCTTGCGACGGCCTGGAGACGAGAGTACTTGACGAGCTGCGATTACCATGATCTTCGGAGGCACACGATGAACTTCATCAGGCACGGGCGGGCACTCTTTCTGGCATCTCTCGGCACGCTGGCGATCGCCGGCTGCTCGGGATCGACGAACAACGCCGGCGACGACAGCGGCGCGACGGACTTGGGAACGGGCACGGACACCGGCACCGGCAGCGGCACCGCGTTCGGCGGCACGGGAACGGGATCGGACACCGGCACCGGCGCTGCGTTCGGCGGCACCGGGAACGGCACCGGCACCGGCACCGGCGCTGCGTTCGGCGGCACCGGGAACGGCACCGGCACCGGCACTGGCGCTGCGTTCGGCGGCACCGGCACGGGAACCGGATCGGACACCGGCATGATGGGCATGGGCTCCGGCATGGGCATGGGCTCCGGCATGGGCATGGGCTCCGGCATGGGCATGGGCAGGGGCACCGGCCGCGGCATGGGCTCCGGCATGGGCATGGGCTCCGGCATGGGCATGGGCACCGGCCGCGGGACGGGAAGGGGCACCGGGCGCGGCATGGGCTCCGGCATGGGCATGGGCACCGGCATGGGCACCGGTAGGGGCACTGGCAGGGGCACTGGCAGGGGCACCGGCCGCGGAATGGGCACCGGGATGGGCATGGGCTCCGGCTCCGGCTCGGGCACCGACACCGCGACCTCGACCGGCACCTGATCGATCGCGACGAACGGCGTCGCTACGCTCTCCACGCTTCTTTCGCCCGAGTCTGAACCGACGCCGAGACGGCACCCCTCAACCGGGTGCCGTCTGGCGACTCATTTAATCAATCCGGGTTGACGCAGGCTTCCCGCCGGCAGAGCGGCCCAACTCTCAGGTCGCGCCTCGGCGGCGAGTCCCGCTACTCCTTCTTGACGCGGGCGATCCGGATCGACTGCGAGTCGCTGTTCTGGAACTCGAGCACCGTTTCCGTCTCGACGTCCGACCAGCCGACGAACGCCGGTAGCGGCTGCTTCGTCTCGAGGTCGACCTCCTGGACCAGGTAGATGTCTCGGTACAAGTGGCGCGACAGCTCGACGAGCAGGCCCCTATTCTCCTCCGCAAGCGAAATGTCGACGGCGCCGTAGTCCATGACCGTGAAGAGCCCCGGGCGGTCGCTCAGGATGAGGATTTGCTTCTGCCCCAGCGTCTCGAAGAATCTCCAGGTCTGCGCAGCCTGACGGGTCAGAATCAGTGCGTTGATGAAGCGCGCCTCGCTCGCGCCGGGCAGGTACATCGCGAGTAGGGTCAGGCAGGCTGGCACCGTTAGTGGCGCGCCCGATCGCCTTCCGAGGACCACGAGGGGCACGGCGAAGCGCCTTCCCATTGCGGTCAGGAACCAGGCCGCCGCAAAGGCCACGAACGTGTCGAGCCAGACGAAGAGACGCGCCGAAGCCGGGTGCAGCGGTTGGCCCCAGATGTACGTGAAGGAGATGACCGTCTCCACGCCGAGCAGGGCCGCCACGAACAACGCGAGCCGCACCTGAAGCGCATTCCTTTCGCGAACGGCGCGGACGACTTCGCGCACGAGAAGGGCGCCCCCTCCGACGGCAAGCATCATCAGCAACGGCGGATGCGGCCCGTCGAACGCCAGCGGGTGACGCATGACCCCCAGGTACTGGCGTCCATTTTCGAAGAAGGCCGAAATTTTGAATAACGACTTGCTGAGCGGCTGCTCCCAGTCGTCTGCCTTGGCCACCGTTTGCCAGTACCGCGGTACGAGGAAAAGCGGCACCAGGGCGTACACGAAGCCGAAGCCCCGGAAAGAGGTTCGCTTGACCAGACGAAGGGCCACCAGCATGACCGCCGACACGACGAGCAGCGCCCAGCCTTCGTATCGCACGTTCGCAAACAAACACAGATTCAGCGAGAGGATCGCCAGCAGTCGCGGCGAGGGCTCTTTCGCGTAGTCGTGAAAGCTCTGGATCGTGACCAGCAATAGGAAGATCGCGAGGAAGTCGAAGCCCCCGGACCGAGCCGCCACGAGCGTGTTCGGGGTCACGGCGACCGCGATGGCAGCCGCGACGCCGAAAAGCTCACCGCCGAGGCACTTCGCCAGCCGGTAGGACGAGAAGACGAACAGAACGAAGAGGATCGCGTTCAGGTGAAAGGCATTCTCGGGGTGGTAGCCGCGGACGACGTGCAGCAAACTCACGAGAAACGAGAACAGGGCCGGCCGTCGATCGGTCACTTCGTTGAGCGGCCAATAATTCTCGAAATACCATTTCCCCGTCACCGCGAAGTCCGCGGTGTGCTTGAAGTACAGGTTCTTCGAGACGCCGAGCAGATTCGTTTCGTCGGCGAGCACGCGAAAGGAGGGCGGCACCGCGACGAGGACGACCGCGGATACGGCCGCAGTCACCGCGATCCCGGCGATGTTGTCTTTGATCCACGCGCGCAGCGGTTCTCGTTCGCGGTACCCCGAGAGCCTCACCCCCGCGTACACCAAGACCATCGCAAGGAGAACGTAATAGGTGCTGTGAATGAAGAAGATCTCGTTCCACTCGCGATGCCTCAACGTCAGGCCCACGAGAGTAGCCGTCGCGAGCAGGGAGACGGCGCCGAGGCTCCAGCCTCGAACGGTAGAGCGATCGGTCATGGAGCGATCCACGTCGGGACTCGGCCCGCGAAGTGGCAAGCGAAGAAAAACATGCGGTTTTGATTATCACACACGAGAAGCACGCGTCAGCACGGGATGCGCGAGCGCGCAACGTTTGCGCCCGATGAGACGCGAGCTACACCGAGCTACACAAGGTGGACATCGTGCGCATTGCCATCGAGGTCGCGCACCAGCCCGGGCTCGACGTTCCGAACGTGGCCGTCTTGTCGGCCGTAGAGACGGCCAACCCGAAGATTACGTCGACCATCAAGCGCGTCCGCTCTCAGCAAGATGGCCGATCGAAAGGCGATCACGGAGGAAATGTGGCAGGAATCTCGCAGGGTTTGAGCTAAACCCGACATCAGGACGGAGGACCGATGGTCGATCAACCAGGACATCCGCTGCCGCGCGATTTCGATGCGGAGATGGTTTCGGTTCGAGAACAATGGGCGGCCATGGCCGAACGCTGCCAGCAACAGCTCCACCTCGCCCTCGACGCGTTCTGGTCCGGATCGAAGGCAAAGATGGCCGACGTCGAGATGTCCGACACGGCGATCGACCGCGACGAAAAGTCGATCGACGCGCTCGTGCTGCGAATTCTCGCGATCCGTCAGCCCCTCGCGTCGGATCTGCGGATGCTGACTGCGTCGTTCAAGCTCGTCACTGACCTCGAGCGCATCGGGGACGAGGCGGTGGACATCGCACGAATGACGGTGTCGAGCGCGCCCGATGGCGAGCCCACACGGGAACGGCTGCGACGAATGGCAGAGGCGAGCGAAGAGCTGGTCGGCTCGGCCACGAGCGCGTTCCTGCAGCGTGACGTGGTCAGTGCCGAGCGGGCTTCCGAGGGGGCCAAGCCGGTAGCGGCCCACTATCGAGAGATTCTTCGGGTGTCCGTCGATTTCATGTCCCGACATCCCACCGAGGTCGTGTGCGCCATGAGCAACCTCAGCGTCGCCAAGTGCCTCGAGCGCATCGCCGAGCACGCCGTCAACATTGCCGAGGGAACGCTGTTCGTCGTCCGCGGCGAACCGATGCCACGTTGAACCGGCGCTGACCTCATCCGGCCGCGACTGCCGGCTCGAACGGGAGGCGGACCGTGAAAACGGTGCACCCAGCGCGACTCTTGTACACCACCTCTCCCCCGTGATCGGCTACCGCGCGCTGCACGATCGACAACCCGAGGCCGGTACCCCGCTTCTTCGTGGTGTAAAAGGCGTCGAAAATCGGCGCGTTCGGGTCGGCGATGCCCGCGCCGTCGTCCTCGACTTCGATCTCGGCGCGATCGGGGGTACGCCGCACGCGCAGCGTCACGCGGCCCCGTGCTCCTGCGGCGTCGGCTGCATTGCGAAGCAGGTTGATGAAGGACTGTGCGATCAGCTCGGCGTCGAGCTGCATGAGGACGGGCTCCGGCCACGGCTCGAACGCCAGCGTGACGGCGCGAGCATCGGGCTCGCGCTCGAGGGCAGCGGCGGCGGCATGCGCAATCTGGTTCAAGTCGCACATGCGGCAGGCGAGCTGCCGAGGATTGGCGACTTCGAGAAAGTCGGTGACGAGCGCAGAGAGGCGCTTGGTCTCGGTCCGAAGTACAGTGACGGCTTCCGCAGCCGCCGGGGGGACGTTCGGCAGGCGCGAGAGCGCTCGCTCGAGCACGGACAGGTGTAGGCTCGCGCCGTTGAGAGGGTTGCGAATTTCGTGAGCGAGCCCGGCGGCGAGCACACCCGTCGTGGCGAGCCTCTCCGGCATCCGCTGGTCGAGCTCGCAAGATTCGAGGCCGACGACGACGAGAGCGGGCGATCGCGCGTCCTCCGGGAGGTGCGAGGCGACGTGCCAGCGGACGTTCCGCTCCTCGTTTCCGCGCGTCCGGAGCGGTGCGACCATCTTCACGGGAGAGCCGCGCGTGGCGGCGAACCAACGACGACGAATCCAGTCGGCCTTCTCGCCAAACAGCCGCCCGAACGGGTCCGTCCCGAGGATCTCGCCGGCGTCGTAGCCGGTGAGCGCCTCCCCTACCCGGTTGACGACGCCGAGTCGTCCGGTCGAGTCGAAGCCGAATGCGGCGACCTCCGCCATCTCGAGGGCCTCGGAAAAGAAGCGCTCCGCGCCGGGCGTCTCCGCTTCTATCCGGGTGCCGTATGCCATTCGCGAACGTCTTGCGAAGGACGGGCCAGTGGGAAACAACCGGGTTCCTCGATTGCAACGACCGCGCGGCGAGTGCATGTTCTGCGCGCGCACGACGGCGTTGCTGGTCCCGGTGACGCGTAGCTCTTCGGCGGGCGAACACGCGGGTGAGCGCCAGACCTCGCTGGCCGGGCTGTTGCAACGCCCCTGGCATGGCCTCCATCCGAAAGATCGTCGTCGCCCACGATTTCAGCGAAGCCGCCGGCCGCGCACTCGAGATCGCGCTCGACATCGGGTCGCGGCTCGGTGCATCGGTCACGGTCGTCCATGCGTATGAGCTGGGGCTGCCCCCCGTACCTTTCGGCGTCGACCCGATCCCAGAGCTCGACGAGCGCACCGCAAGAGCGGGGCGCGAGGGTCTCGACGCCGTCGTGCGCCGCGCGAAGACCGATGGCTTCGTGCCCATCGACGGGATGCTCCGTCAGGGCGTGCCGTGGAGGGAGATCGACGCCTCGGCGCGTGAGATCAACGCGGACCTCATCGTGATGGGGACGCACGGCCGGCGCGGGCTCGCGCACGCACTGCTCGGCAGCACCGCAGAAAAAGTCGTCCGGTCAGCTCCCTGCGCCGTGCTCACAGTGCGGGCCAACGAGCGCCCGTCCTAGAGCGCCGAAGATGTTGGCTCCCGTCGGCTTTCCTCCGCTTTCGGGTGTCTCTGCGGGTCATCGGACGACGAGCACGAGCGCGTCATCGTGCGAACCGCCGAAGCGCTCCAGCACCTGCTGCGCGATGAGGATCGGGTGCTGCCGGAGCAGATCGCGATCGCCTTCGAGGTTCGTGCGAGAGCTCACGCCATCGGTGAAGAGGACGAGCACATCGAGCCGCCCTAGCAACCGCCTTTCCGTCGCGATTTTTCGGGGCCCCCGCCCGGCGTCGCCCAGTACGAACGACGACCCGTCGAAGCGGCTCGAAGGCCCGAGGCCGTACACGTGCGCGCTCACGTTTCCGACCGAGGCGATCGTCATGTCGCGTGTGGTTTCTTCGATTGCGCAAACGGTCATGACCGCGCCCCGCGTTTGAGCGAGCGCGCGGTGACACGCTCCGAGAACGGCGTCGGGAGCCGCACCGGGAGACTCCCGAAGCACACGTGCAGCACCGGCGGACGCCTCCCTTGCGAGGGGGCCGTGCCCGAGCCCATCGGCGACACCCACGAGAAGCCGCCTGCCCTCCCGCACAACGGCGGCGTCGTCCCCGCTGATGCGCTCGCCGCTGCAGGGGCGGCCCAGAATCCCGACCTCCAGACCGCGCGTCGATGTGTGCGCGAACACGCGGGCAAAAACGCATGTGCCCTCTCCGAGGCGGATGTCGAAGTCGACTTCGTCGGCGAGCTCGCACACCGCGGCGAGTCCCACGCCGAGGCTTCCCGGCCGCGACGGGCGCCCGGCGAGCGCGCGCGCCGGATCCGAGATCCCGTCGCCGCGGTCGGCCGCGACGACTTCGAGCCCCTGAACGCCCGCGGACACCACGGGGCGCACGGCGATCTGTCCGCCGCGGGCGTGGGCGAGCTGGTTGTGCGCCAGCTCGCTCGCCACGTTCACGAGCCGTGCGATCGGGGCCGCTGGCAGCCCGATTCGCGCGCCTTCGGCCCGCACGAGCTCCCGAGCGGCCGACACCGACGCTTCGTCTTGCGTTGCACGCGCGTCGGCCCCACCGAGCCATTGATCGGCTAGAAGGGTTGCCACTTCAGGATCTGGATGCATGTACCGCGCCCCGGGATCGACTCGAGATGGAACTCGTCGACCAGGCGCCGACTTCCGGACAACCCCAACCCCATGGACTTCGCCGTGCTGTACCCGCCGGCCAGAACCCGTTCGACGTCTTCGATGCCGGGGCCCTCGTCGCGAAACGTCACCCGGATGCCCATGCGCTCGTCGTCCGAGACCTCCTCGAGGAGAGCAACGCCCCCACGCCCGTGAACCCACACGTTGCGCGTGAGCTCGGAAGTGGCCGTCGTGATCGCGGCCGACGCGAACACGTCGAACCGATGCGACTCGGCGAGCGCTCGAACGGCGCGGCGGACGAGAGCAACGTCGTCCTCGCTCGCGATCTTCATCTCGCGACGAGTGCGAGCTTCGACCACCATGGTCACCGCCGCCGCGTGCGCAGACGTCTGAGCAGCGCCAAGCCTTCGTCGAGATCGAGGGCGGTATGGACTCCTTCCATCGTGTAGCCCATGCGCACGAGCGTAGCCGATACCTCGGGCCGCATCCCGACGAGCACCGTGGCGGTCCCCATGAGCTTGGCCATACGGCCTGTATCCGCGAGGATGCGCGCCACATAGGTGTCGACCATGTCGAGGCCGCTGATGTCGATGACGAGGCCCCTGGTGCGACGCTTCTCCACGGCGGTGAGCACGTCTGTCTGGAACGCCTCGGCCACCGCGTCGTGCAGCTCGACGTGCACCGTCGCGAGAAGCGCGTCCCCGATCCGGAGGATGGGAATCGACCCCCGCACGATCAACCCTCCCGCTTGGCCGGGCGGCCGCCCGCGCCGCCGCGCAGGCGCGACTTCGAAGTGATGCCCTTGCCGACGATGTCGAGCGCCAGCTCGATCCCCTCGGAAAGGTTGCTCAACGTGTGCATCGCGGAGATGTCCACGCCGAGCTGCACCATCGTCCTCGCCACCTGAGCACTGATGCCCGTGAGGATGGTCTGGGCGCCGAGCAAGCGCACGGACGCCGTCGTCTTGACGAGGTTGTCGGCGACCTTGGTGTCGACGACGGGCACCCCGGCGATGTCGATGATGATGCACTTGGCCTTCTCCTCGACCACGCGGAGAAGCACCGTGTCCATCACCTGCTGCGCGCGCACGCTGTCGATGGCCCCGACCAGCGGCAAGAGGAGGATGCGGTCGTGCACGCGGATGACCGGCGTCGACAGCTCTCGGATGGCGGCCTGATGCCGGCCCACGGCATCGAGGTTGGCAGCGATGTACGTGTCGACCGCCAGCGCGATGTCGAAGAAAACCAGACGCTGCACGCTGTCGAAGCCCGCGCGGGCCTCGGCCTCCGGAAGGTCGGCGAAGAGGCGATCGTGCATGAGCTGCAGGTAGCGGCGGTACGCGCCGAGGTACCATCGCGGAGCGAGCCCGATGCGCTCGTGGGCCGCGCCGACGCGAAGCCTGTCTTCGACGTAGGCGAGATCGCATTTGCCTTGAAAGAGGCCGAGAAAATACTCGCGCTGCGCATGCTTGACCCGACGGATGGTCGCGTCATCGGCGAAGAACCTGCGCGTCTCGGGATGCCCGAGAAGGAGCTCGTAGAACGCATCGACGATCGCGTCCGTGTGCTTCTCGGCGAACGGGCGGAGTGTGGCGAGGCGCGCCAGGTCTTCGTCGCGGAGCTCGAAGAACGCCCGCCGGCTCCGGAGGTCGGCATCGTCCAATCTGAGGGTCTTCATGTACTTGCGGTGACTCATCCGTGCGCTCGATCCCGCGTGTATGCTAGCGCACCTCCACGGAGAACGAGTCCTTGACTGACTTCGGCGCTGTTCAAATACTCGCCGGAGGCAAGGACAGCAGCCATTGACCATGACGGCCATCGACGCGCTCATTCGCTTCGGCAGGCTCGCTTCGGAGAGCGGCGAGGGACACGAGATCTTGCCGCTCTTGGCGCAAGCCGCCGTGGAGCACGTCGGAGCCGATGCCGCGGCCGTGGTGGAGATCGTTCCCGGGGGACGCGCGCGGGTCGCGTCGGTCCGCAACCTGGCCGTACGCGATGGCTGGAGCGCCGACGCCGACACGATCGGCGAGGAGCTCGGGGCGCTTCTCCTGAAGGAGAGCAAGGGGCGGTTCGTGCAAGCGCGCACGCTTCCGCTCGTGAGCAGCGGGGGGCTCTTCGGTGCGCTCGTCCTTCTCTTCGCGCGCCCGAGCTCGGTCGACGGTCCGCACCTCGACCTTGCCCGCGGGCTCGTCGACCTCGCCGCGATCTCGCTGGACCGGGTCACGCAGGTCGGCAAGCTCGCCCGCGCGAACGCAGAGCTGCGAATGTCTCGCGACGTTCTGGCGCGCACCGAGAAGCTGCGCGCGCTCGGGCAGATGGCGGCCGGCGTGTCGCACGACCTGAAGAACATCTTGAATCCGCTGAGTCTGCACCTGCAGATCGCCGAGCGCGCGCTGGCCCGAGGCACGCCCGAGCGGACGACCGAGAGCCTTGGAGAGATGAAGGCGGTCCTTCGCCGGGCGCTCGAGACCCTGGACCGCCTCCGCGAGTTCAGCCGGCAGGCGCCCGAGTCGAAAACCCAGACGGTCGATCTGAACACGCTCGTTCACGAGGCGGTGGAGATCGCGAAACCGCGGATGTCGTCCCGCAGAGGGGGGCTCGGGCGGATCGTCGAACAGCCGGGCACCCCTCCCGCCGTCGTCGCTCGCGCGGGGGAGGTGGTCTCGGCGATCGTAAACCTCGTCATGAACGCGATCGATGTGCTTCCGGACGGAGGCACCATCTCGCTTCGTACGGGGGAAGCGCGCGGGGGCGGCTTCGTTCGGGTGGCCGACACGGGCCCGGGGATGCCTCCCGAGATTCAGGAGCGCGTCTTCGAGCCGTTCTTCACGACCAAGGGAGCGGAAGGAACCGGCCTCGGTCTGGCGATGGTGTACGCGACGATGCAGCGCCACGGAGGGACCACCACGCTCGAAACCGCGCCGGGTGCCGGCGCGGCGTTCACGCTTTGGTTTCCCGGGGAGACAAGACAGGGGGAGTGAGAACCGGTACGATCAGTGCGCGCCGCTTCCGACGGCCGCCTGGATGTTCTCGAGCACGCGGTCGAGGTTGAACGACGCGGGCTTCTGTCGGGGCGGGAACTCGCGAAAGGACTGAATTTGCTGGGCGACGAAGGCCTGCGCCGGCACGAGCACGAACGCGTGGTCCAGGTACCAGTCGTAGTACGTGTTCGAGCTCTCGTCGGCGCGCTCGAAGGGATCGCGCCGTAGATTGAACAGCTTGGGCGCACGGAGCTCGACGAAGGGCTCGAGCCAGCACTGGAGCTGCTTCGCGCGCTGCTCGAGAAAGACGAGCTTCCAGTCACCGAATCGAAGGGCGACGAGCTGGGCGTCGTCGTTCACGTAGAAGAACGCGTCGCGCGGGCTCTTGTCGGTCTTGCCCGAGAAGTACGCGAGCATGTCCTGCCCGTCGACGTGAACTTTGAATGTCTTCGCTCCGAACGTGCTCCCCTTCAAGAGCTTCGTTGCGACCTGCGGATCTCCCGCGGCCGACAGGATCGTCGGTAGCCAGTCTTGATGCGACACGATCCCGTTCAGCACCTTTCCGGCCGGGAACTTCCCCGGCCAGCGTGCGAAGGCCGGCACGCGAAATGCGCCCTCCCAGTTCGTGTTCTTCTCGCTTCGGAAAGGCGTGATTCCGGCGTCCGGCCAGGAGTTGAAATGGGGGCCGTTGTCGGTCGAATAAAGAACGATTGTGTCGCCCGCGATCCCGAGGTCGTCGAGCTTCTTGAGCATCAGTCCGACGGTGTCGTCGTGGTAGATCATCGCGTCGTTGTAGAAGCCTTGCTTGCTCCGCCCCTCGTATCCCTTCTTCACATGCGTCCGAAAGTGCATGTGGGTCGAGTTCCACCAGACGAAAAATGGCTTCTTCGCTGCATGCGCGCGATCGATGAACCCGATCGCGTGGGCGTTCACTTCGTCGTCGATGGTCGCCATTCGCGCCCGCGTGAGCGGCCCGGTGTCCTCGACACGACCGCCGGCGAAGCTGTGGAGAACGCCACGCGGACCGAACCTCTTCCGGAACGCGGGGTCCTTCGGATAGTCCGGGAGCTCCGGCTCTTCCTCCGCGTTCAAATGGTACAGATTGCCGAAGAACTCGTCGAAGCCATGGTTCGTCGGCAAAAATTCGTCCTTGTCGCCGAGGTGGTTCTTGCCGAAGTGCCCGCACTCATACCCGAGCGGCTTGAGTAGCTCGGCGATCGTGGGGTCCTCCGGGCGCAGCCCGAGGTCCTGGCCGGGCATCCCGACCTTCGTTAGGCCCGTCCGCAGCGGGTTCTGCCCCGTGATGAAGGCGGCGCGTCCGGCGGTGCAGCTCTGCTGCCCGTAGTAGTCGGTGAACGACAGTCCCTCGTTCGCGAGCCGATCGATGTTCGGCGTCTGGTAGCCCATCATTCCGCGATTGTTCGCGCTGATGTTCCAGAAGCCGATGTCGTCGCCCCACAGCACGAGAATATTGGGATGCTTGAGCATGTTCGCGCCTCCGCCTGCATAGAGGCGAGCAAGGCACGTTCCGACCCAGCGGGAGCGGGGTCGCTTACGGATCGCTTACGCCCGCTTGCGTGGTCGCTCCCAATCTTTGCCCGCCGTTTCAGCTTCCTCGCGAGCGCGCAAGACCATACCGCCCCACTCTCGCATAGCATCCGCCACCTCGCGAAATCCGCGCCAGGCTGCGGTCAGCATCACGCAACGACGAGAAGGTTTCGCATCATCCCGCCGTCCTCGTGCTCGAGGTTGTGGCAGTGATAGAGAAACATCCCCGCGTAATCGAGAAAGCGCATGAGGACGACGGCCTTCTCGCCCGGCATGACGAGAACCGTATCTTTCCAGCCCCCGTCGACGTAGCCGGCGTGAGCGACCCCTTCGCGGCGAACGACCTGAAACTGCCCACCGTGAATATGGAATGGATGCGGCATCGGGGCCATACCCATCATGCCCATGCCGCCCGCACTACCGGCGACCGCGGTGTTGTCGAACTCCCACGCCTCGAGGGCGCCGAGCTTCACCCGCTCGTCGGCGCCCACTCCGTTCATCTCGAACACCCGACCGTTGAGCCCGAAGGCCATGTGCCCCATCGTCGGGACGATCCGGCGGGGAGCCGACGCGTTGGTCGCGTCCGCGAAGCGGTAGTGCTCGGGCCCGGACAGCTTCTCGGGCAGTCGCGAGCGATCGGCGCTCAGCCGATCGACTTTGACTTTGGCGATGGTCAGCGCCGCGCCTTGGGGGAGCCCGCCGCTGCCCATCGGACCCGTCGGCGTCATTCCGTCGAATGGCAGGCTCACCAGATTGACCTCGGCGCCCACGGAGCGACCGCCGAAGTTCGCCCACAGGTCGACCCGCTCCGCTGGCCCGAGAACGACGTACGCTTTCCGAACGGGAGCCTCGAGCAATCCGCCGTCGGTGCCGATGACCGTGAGCGGGCTGCCGTCGGACCAGGCGAGCCGGTAGATCCGACTGTTCGACCCGTTGAGAATCCGGAGGCGATAGGGCCTCGCGGCGACCCTCATCCCGAACCCCGCACTGCCATTGACGAGAATTCGGTCACCGAGGAAGCCGCGCATGCGATCCATCGGTGATGCGAGGTAAGCAAGCTGGTTGTTCGCATCGAACAACCGGTCTTGGATGGCGAGCGCGACATCGAAGACGCCGGCCGGCAGCCTAGCCGAAGCCTCGCTCGAGTCTTCGATGACGAACAATCCGGCCAACCCTCGATATACCTGCTCGCCGGTGCGTCTATGCGTATGCGCGTGGTACCAGTAGGTACCCGGCGGCCCTTTGACCTCGAAGTCGTAGACGTACCGGCCGCCGGGCGGAACGGCGAAGCGCGGGTGACCGTCCGCGGTCTCGGGTACGCGGAGGCCGTGCCAATGAAGGATCGTCTCCTGCGGAAGGTCGTTGTCGAGAACGATGCGTAGGTTCTGGCCGACCTGCGCGCGAAACGTCGGACCGAGCGCGGCGTTGAGCGAGCCTTCCAGCATCCCTCGATCGCCGTGGATCACTTGACCCTGGATTGACCACACGCTGGTTGGATCGCCGGGCAGGATCTGGGCTTGGGCGCGGGTCGCCTTCAGGCCGAACTCTGCGTCCGGTCGGAACGAAGCCGCCGGCGAAGAGCTGTCCGCGCGGGCTCCGGTACCCTCCGCCAGCATCGAGCGAGCTGCCACGGCCGCGCCGACGCCCCACGCGACTCGTTTCACGAACCGGCGACGGTCCAAGGAAGGCGGATTGACCATGGCGGAGGCGCGCGCAAATGCCGCGCCATCGATGGGGCCCCGGCGGGAACCTTCTGCCGTCGCTTCGCGACCGTTCCCTACGTGCAGAACCTGCACTCGTCCGCATTCGATGCGTTGAAATGGCCGCCTCGTCAGAGGGGCACCTTGCGCGCGATCGTGCCCGCCAGGTGCTTGTACCACCCGGGATCCGCATAGCTCGTGATGCCGTCGCGGACCTTGAGGATGGTGAACATGCCGCCCATCTCGACGTCTCCGAACGGTCCTTTTCCAGCCATCATCGGCAGCGTGTTTTTGGGCTGCCCCATGTCCATCGTATTGCCCATGCCCGCTTCGCCCATGGCCATGTACGCCGGAAGGACTTTTCGGATCTTTTCTTCGGAATCGGGCGCGCGAACGCCAATCATGTTTGGCAGATCGTGGCTCATGGCGTTCATCGTGTGATGCGACTTGTGGCAGTGAAGAGCCCAATCGCCCGGTGCGTCCGCCACGAACTCCATCGTCTGCGTCGTACCCGGAGGCACGTTGATCGTGGTCATGGGTACGCGGGCTGAAGGAGGGATGTCGCCGCCGTCGGTGCCGACGTGCCAGAACCGGTGACCGTGGACGTGGATTGGGTGACTGTCCATGCTGACGTTGCCGAAGCTCAATCGAACGCGCTGGCCCGTCCGGACGACGAGCGCCTCGGTGCCCGGCCAGACACGGCCGTTGAAGGTGAAGAGGTTGAAGTCGAGCATCGCTGCAGGGTTCGGCGTCGCCGCGCCGGGTGGAACCAACCACTCGTTGAGCATGATGGCGAAGTGGCGGTCGACGCGGGCGGCCTCCGGCACGCGCGGGTGGATGACGAAGAAACCCACCATCCCGAGCGCGACCTGCACCATTTCGTCCGAGTGCGGGTGGTACATCAAGACACCGTGCTGGCGCAGCGTGAACTCGTAGACGTACGTCTCGCCCGGCTCGACATGCGGCTGCGTCAGCCCCGCAACGCCGTCCATGCCGTTCGGCAAGAGCACGCCGTGCCAGTGCACGGCCGTGCGCTCGGGCAGCTTGTTCGTGACGAAGAGACGGACGCGATCGCCTTCGACCGCCTCGATCGTCGGTCCGGGAACCGAGCCGTTGTAGCCCCACCCGTTGACGACCATTCCAGGCGCGAATTCGCGCTTCACGGGCTCCGCCACGAGGCGGAACTCTTTGACGCCGTCTCGCATGGTCCAGGGCAACGTCGCGCCGTTCGGGGTGACGATCGGCACGTACGGCGACGGCCCCGTGAGGGGAGGATCTGCGCGCGCGTCGGTCGCGCGCAGAGCCGTCGTCGCACCGGCGAGCAGCGCGGCGCCCGAGAAAACGGCGTCACGCCGCGAGATCGGGGGTCTCGCCTCGTCGGGATTCGCGAGGGGATCGACGCGGGGGCCGTAGATTCGCTTCATGGCTTGGCTCCTGATGACGGGGTGACGGGGGGGCTAGCCTTCGGGGTCGCCGCCCCGATGGCTCGTTCGAGGTCGGCGCGCGCGAGCCAGTAGTCGCGCAACGCCTCGATGAACTCGCGATAGGCGTTCACTTCGTTCTGCTTGGCGGCGAGCAGCTGGTAGGCGCCGAGGAGCATCGCGTTGTACTGCTGCTGCGAGAGGCTGGTGACCTGCTCGCGGAGCGGAACGACGACCTCGGCGTACCGATCCACCACGTCCCGCGTCGCGACGAGGCGGGCACGGGCAGCGCGCACTTCGGAGCGAATGTCCACGGCGAGCGCCGCCTCGCGGGCCTCCGCCTGGCGCACCAGGGCCTCCGCGCGGGCGACCGTCGCCTGCTTCTGATCGAAGACGGGCAGCTCCAGCGAAGCGTTGGGGGTCAAGGCGCTGTAGCGCTCCGGGGAGCGCTCGAAATTCACCCCGACGCTGGCCGACCCGACGAAACGGTAGTTCTTGGCCGTCGCCGCCGCGTACGAGAGGGCCTGGCTTCGCGCGTGCGCCGATGCGAGGTCCAGGCGATGGCCGATCGCGATCGCTTCGAGGTGCTCGAGGGAGGCTTCGCGGGGTGGAGGGTCGGGAAGCTTGGGTGGCACGTGAAAAGCCACGTCCGTCCCCCAGAGCCCGAGCAAGCGGGTCAGCGCTTCGCGTGCGACGACGACATCCGCCTCGCTTCGCTTGACGTCGGTCCGGAGCTGCTCGAACGTCGTCTGCTGGTTGACGAGATCGAGGTCGCTGATGTTGCCGGCGGCGTGCTGCGTCTGCGCGAGCGCCACGGCGGCGTCGCCGGTCTCGAGCACCGTTCGCCGCATTGCGAGCACCTGCCCCGCTGCCAGAAGCGCGTAGTAGGCGGCCTGCACGTCGAACGTGGTGCGCAGGACGGAGTCCGCCACACGCAGCTCGGTCGCGTCGAGCTCGGCGCCAGCGACTTTGTTCCGCGCCGAGAGAAGCAACAGGCCCAGAAAATCTTGCGCCACACCCAGGTCGAATCCGGTTTGCACCCCCTGCCCAGCAACTGGCACCGTCACGCCGCCGGAGAACGTCGGATTCCGCAGCAGCCCTGCCTGCACGAGATCGGCCTGGGCGAGGCTCAACTCCTCATAGAGAGCCTGCAAGTCCTTGTTGTTGAGCAGCGCAATCTGGATCGCGGCGTCGACCGACAAGTCGCGGTCGAGCAGGTCGCGGACCCGACGCGCGACGGCGACGTCCGCGGCGCCCCCTTGGTTCCAGAAAATGGGAAAACCCGTCCGCGCCTCGACGAGTCGCGAGGTTTCGCGAAACGCAGGCGCGGCGGACGTCGATGCGCAGGCGGACAGCAGCGCACCCAGGGCTAGAGCGGCGTTGCCAAGCATGGAACGAAGTGCAGCCGATCGAAGAAACGCGCGGGAGCGCGAGCCCCGTCCCCGCCAGACGGCGAATACCGCGGGGGTTCGAGCAAGAACGACATGATGCTTCGACGCCGATGAATTTCCATGAACGAAGGCCTCCACCATTTTCTACGCCCCTCCTTCCGACTGCCTTCCGATTACCAGGCCGGTGTCCTTCTCGGGAAGGCCACGCCCCTTCCAAATCCCGAAGATGGCGGGATACACGGTCAGCTCGAGCAGGAACGAGGTGACCAGGCCCCCGATCATGGGTGCCGCAATCCGCTTCATCACGTCGGCTCCGGCTCCTGTGCTCCAGAGAACGGGCACCAGGCCGATGATCATCGTGGCAACCGTCATGAGCTTGGGCCGCAGCCTCTTCGCGGCGCCCTCGACGATGCTCTCGCGGAGTCCTTCGAGAGACCGGAGCCGCCCGTCGCGCCCGTGCCGGTCATGGGCCAACTTCAGATAGAGCAGCATCACGACCCCCGTCTCGGCGTCAAGGCCGGCAAGCGCGATGACGCCGACCCAGACGGCGACACTCACGTTGTAGTGCAGTAGATATAGAAGCCAAATCGCTCCGACGAGCGAGAACGGCACGGCCAGCATGACGATGACGGTTTCGACGATCGACTTCGTGTTGAAGTAAAGGAGCACGAAAACGATGCCGAGGGTCAGCGGGATCACCCACTTCAGCCGCTCCTTCGCGCGTTCGAAATACTTGAACTGCCCGACCCATTCGAGGCGCGTGCCAGCGGGAAGGGGCACGTCGCGAGCGACCGACTGCTTCGCTTCCGCGACGTAGTCGGCGATCGGTCGGTCCGTGTCGACGAAGACGAAGCCAACGAGTTTGCCTCCTTCGCTCCGAATCATGGGCGGTCCGAGTACGCCGCGGACGCTGGCGACTTGCGACAGCGGAATCTGCGGCCCCCCCGCCGTGCTGATCAGCGTGCGTCCGAGGAGCTCAGGGTCGTCGCGAAACTCGCGCGCGTAACGGACGTTGATCGGATAGCGCTCGCGACCTTCGACGGTCTCGGAGACGTTCTCCCCACCGATCGACTGGGACACCACTCTGTTGACGTCCTCGACCGTCAGGCCGTGACGAGCGGCCGCCTCGCGGTCGACGTGGAAGTCGATGTAGAAGCCGCCTGTCGATCGTTCGGCGAACGCGCTGCGCGTTCCTGGGACGCCAGACACGGCGTGTTCAACCGCGATCGCTGCCTTCTCGATGGCCTCCAGATCGTCGCCAAAAACTTCGATGCCGAGAGGGCTCTTCACCCCCGTCGCGAGCATCTCCGTTCGCGTCTGGATAGGCATCCACCAGACGTTCGGCATGCCGGGGTAGTGCAGCTTTTCGTCCATCTCTTTGAGCAGGCCGTCCCAGGTGAGGCCGGCCCGCCATTCGGCTCGTCCCTTGAGAACGACCGTGACTTCGGCCATCCCGAGCGGCGCGGGATCGGTCGCTGTTTCCGACCGACCCATCTTTCCGAAGACACTCACGACTTCGGGAAACGTCTTCAGCTCCCGGTCCATCGACTGCAAAATGACGGACGCCTCGTTTTCGGACATGCCCGGCGGCGCGGTCGGCATGTAGAGGATGACGCCCTCGTTGAGGGGGGGCATGAATTCGCTGCTCAACCGCAGCGCCGCGGGCGCGGTCAGGACCATCGTGAGCGCGGCCGCGATGACGACCTTCCATCGGTGCTCGAAAACGAAGCGGACGACCGGCGTATACCCGGCGGTCAGCCATCGGTTGATCGGATTCCGCGTCTCGTCGAGCACCTTGCCCCGAATGAAGAGGACCGCAAGCGCAGGCGTGAGCGTGACCGCCAGAATTGACGCAAAGCCGATCGAATACGTCTTGGTGAACGCGAGCGGCTTGAAGAGACGGCCTTCGGTCGCCTCCAGGGTGAAGACGGGCAAGAACGAGATCGTGATGACGAGAAGCGAGAAGAAGATCGAGGGGCCGACCTCCTGCATCGCGCGGATCATGACGTCGGTGCGCGGCTCGGGCTGGCCCGCATTCTCCCACTCGCCGAGCTTCTTGTGGATGTTCTCGATGATGATGATCGACGCATCGACCATCGCGCCGATCGCGACGGCGACACCGCCGAGCGACATGATGTTCGCCGTCAGGTGTTGGTAGAACATTGGCACGAACGCCAAAAGAACGCCGATCGGTAGGGTCAGAATGGGGACGAGCGCACTCCGAACATGGAGCAAGAACACAAAAATGACGAGGCTGACGACAATCATTTCCTCGATGAGCGTGTGCTTCAGCGTAGCGACGGATGCTTCGATGAGCAGCGATCGGTCGTACGTGGGTACGATCTCGACGCCCTTCGGCAGACCGCCTTGAATCTCGCGAAGCCGCTCCTTGACCGCTTCGATCACGGTCAGCGCGTTCTCTCCGTACCTCATGATGATGATGCCGCCCGGCGCTTCGCCTTCCCCGTTGAGCTCCGAGAGGCCGCGGCGGATGTCCGGGCCGATGCTGACGCGCGCTACATCGCGCACCCGAATGGGGGTCCCGTTCATTACTTTGATGGGACTGAGGCCGATGTCGTCCGGGTCCTTCACGTAGCCGCGGCCGCGAATGACCTCTTCGTGCCCGCCCATCTCGATGACCCGGCCGCCGACCTCCTCGTTCGACGCGCGTACGGCTTTGACGACATCGTCCATTCCGACGCCGTACCCGAGCAGCTTCGCAGGATCGACGTTGACCTGGTACTGCTTCACGAACCCGCCGACGCTCGCCACCTCCGCGACGCCGGGGACACTACCCAGCGCGTACCGCAGGTTCCAGTCTTGAATCGAGCGCAGCTCTTGAAGGTCGTGCTTGCCCGTCCGGTCGACCAGTGCGTACTCGAAAACCCAGCCCACTCCGGTCGCGTCGGGTCCCAAGATGGGATTGACCCCTTGCGGAAGCCTGCCGCGGACGGCGCTCAGGTATTCGAGCACGCGGCTCCGAGCCCAGTAGATGTCCGTCCCTTCGTCGAAGATGACGTTCACGAACGACATCCCGAACATCGATTGACCGCGAACCGCCTGGACCTTCGGTGCGGAAATGAGCACAGACGAGATCGGGTAGGTCACCTGGTCTTCGACCAGGTTCGGGCTCTGTCCCATCCACTCCGTGAAAACGATGACCTGGACGTCCGAGAGATCCGGAATCGCATCGAGAGGCGCTCGGCGAAGCGAGACGACGCCCCAGGCGGTTGCTGCTACGACGAAGAGAATGACCACGAAGGGACTGCGGGCGCTCGCGGCGATGATCCGCGCGATCCAACCGGGGTTTCCGGGCGGCGTGCTGCAAACCGTCACGGCGTCCCCGGCCTCGGCAGAAGCTGGAGGTCCATGGCTCCGCCTTCCATCGGCGACGCAGAGCTGTCCCAGTACTTGGACGCCGTGGTGATGCGTGCCTCGGCCGCGATGAGGAAGACTCCCGAGGTGGCCACCTGGTCGCCGGGCTTCAGTCCGGAAAGCACCTCGTACATCCCGTTCGACTCCGCGCCCACCGACACCTCCACGGGGCGAAAACGGCCCTGCCCGAGGTCCACGAAGACGAGGCGCCGCGGGCCCGTGTACACGATGGCCGCCGAAGGGACCTGCACGCGCGGTCCGAGATCCGTACCAAGGGTGACGCTGGCGTACATTCCGGGCCTCAAATCGAGGTCCTTGTTCGAGAGCTCGAGACGCACCTGCGCAGTGCGTGTCTGCGGGTCGAGATAGGGATACACGTACGCGACCGTCGTGTCGTACGTTCGACCCGGCAGGTAATCGAGGGTCACCGATGCCGCCTGGCCCACACGGACATGCGCGAGGTCTGCCTCGTAGACCTGGGCCTCGATCCACAGCTTGGTAAGCGAGGCGATGCGATAGAGCCGCATACCGGCTTCGACAGACGCGCCTTCGACGACGTTCTTCTCGATGATGAAGCCGCTTGCGGGCGCCGCGATTGGGACGCTCTCCGACGGCGCCCCCTGGTTCGCCAGCCCGTCGATCTGCGTATCGGCCAGGCCGAGCAAGTGCAACCGCTGACGCGCCGCACGCGCCATCGTCTCGAGCCGGTTTGGGCCACTTCCAGACGCGAGCGGGGAGGTCGGCGTTGCTGCGCTCCGGGTGGCCAGAATGAAGTCTTCCTCCGCGTTGTAGAGCTCCGGGCTGTAGAGCGACAGGAGCGTTTGCCCCCGCGTGACCTTTTGGCCAGTTTGACTCACGTACAGCTTCGTGACCCACCCGTGGACTTTCAGGTTGACGTCCGCGAGCGTGGATTCGTCGTAGGCGACGTGACCGACCACGCGGAAGTCCTTGCGCATAGGGCCGAGAGTGACCGGCGCGGTACGTACTCCGATCAGCTGACGGCGTACGTCGTCGATCGTGACGACGCCCTCACGTTGCTGTTCCGTGGTGACCGCGATGAGATCCATACCGCAGATTGGGCACTTGCCGGGAGCGACCTCCTTGACCGACGGATGCATCGAGCACGTGTAGTGGTCGATCCCACGGGGTATCCGGCTCATCGCGGAGCCATCCGAAGCGTGCACGGCCGCGCTCGAGCCAGAAGCGCCGCCCATGCTGCCACCGGAAAACCAGCCGATGAGCTGCCGGTGGAGGGCCAACGCGAGCGCGAGGAGGGAGGCGACGAGCGCGATCGACACGAGTGGTCTTCGCACGCCGTTGCTCTCGTGGGCGCTCACCGGGCGTCCTCCTTTCCGTCAATCCCAGGCATGCGTCCGACCGCGCGATCGAGCTCGCTGCGCCGCCGGTCGTAGTCGGCCTGCGCCACTTGCTGATCCAGCTCTACGCCACGCAGGTTCTTCTCCGCGTCGATCACCGACACGAAGGGCAACCCCGACGAGACGAATGCTGCGCGAGCCGCGTCCACTTGTTGTCGTGCGATCGGCAGAAGGCGCTCCTCGAAGATGTGCAGGACGTGACCGGCCTCCTCGAGCCTCCTGAGCGTGACGACGACCTGCGTGCGCGCCATGTCGCTCATGCGCGCCGCGTCCGCCTCGTATTTGGCGCGCATGGCGGTCGCCTCGTCGACGGCACCCTGGCGACGGCCCGTCTGCACCGGAAGGTTGAAGCTGAGTCCCACCATCCAGCGATGCTCGGGCATGTCCCACATCGAGTTGTACGAAGTAGAGATCGTGATGTCGGGATACGACTCCCGCGCGGCGCGCTCCGCCCGCGCTTCCTCGGCATGCGCGTGTTGCCGAGCGCCTGCGACGTCGGGCCTGTGCTCGACCGCTTCGCTCTCCATGGGTCCCGGTGCGGCGAGGCCTGCGACCCGCGGCATCGACAGTTCGTTTGGCGGCGGGGGCAGCGGCAGCTCGGGGTCACGGTGCAAAAGCTCGTTCATTTGCGCCACTGTGATGTCGCGCTGCGAAGCGAGGATGACCGTGTCGTGCTCCATGTGCGTGAGCTCGAACTCGGCTTGCAACGGGTCTTGCGCGGAAGCGCGACCCGCCTCGAACTGGGCGATCGCAGCTGCTTGCATCGAGCGCATCAACTCGACATGATGCGCGTTGATCTCGATCGACCTGACGGCAACGAAGTAGTCGTCGTAAAGCAGCGACGCCGTGAGCGCGAGCTCTCGGCGGGCGGCCTCATAGTCGCATCGTTGCGCGTCGGCCTCGGCCTTGGAGACGGTCTCCTCGAGCGAAAGCTTGCCCGGCCACGGCAGCCGCTGGCTGACCATTCCGGTGTAGCCGAAGCGAGCGCTCGCCGATCCGATCGACAGGGGAGCGACTTCGAGTGTCACCAGCGGATCGTCAAAAGCACCGGACTGCCGCACGCGCGCGATCGCGGCACGCCATCCCTGACGCGCGGATTCGAGTGATCGATTGCGGCCCAGAACGGCACGCACGTACGCACCACGCTCGAGCACGGGCCCGCTCAAAGCACGCTCGTCTGGCGCCGGGCGGGGATCGCCGGAGGCGGCTACCTCCTCGCCATCGACGAGCGCCTCATACGTCCCGCGACCCGAAGCCGCGCAGCCGAGTAGAATCATCAACATCGGCACGGGCCAACAGGCCCGTCCTCGAGCGACGAAATCCATGACTCTTCCCTATCGATGCGGGAGTGCGGGAAGAGCCCGCATTCGCACGCAGTGAGACCAATCCGCGTTCGAGAGCAAACACGCGCCACGGCGCGCGCGGCACGGCGAGGGGGGCGAGCGACCACCGGCGCGCTGCATGGGAGCCCTGCAGCGCTGCTCGGCTCATCGCCTCATGTGAGAAAGACCATCAACCGCGCGCGGGCTTTTTGCGGCGATCGCGGGGGCTCTCGCCACCGCGCGAACGCGATTCTCGCCCTCGGCTGGTCATCGAGCGCGTGACCGACAGATTGGTAGGGAGGAGCGGTCGCAACCACCGACGCCGCCGGCACCCTGGGTCCTTCGGACTGCGCAGCGTTGGGCACCGATGGCAGTGTGATGATCTCGCAGCAATCGGCGAGGCGCCCCTGCAACGTCCGCTCAGGACAACTCGGCGAGTCGCTGCGCGCCGCATCGAGATCGAGACACGGATCGACGGCGGCGAGCCCCATGGCCTCGCAGTAGAAATAGCGCGACCCGGAATGGGTGAACCCGGCGATGAGGGCGACTGCAAAGAGAACGCGCGCACAGGCGATCGCGAACCGGCAGCGCGATTTCGCTTTTCGGGTTTGCCGTACCGCGCTCTTCACACTGACAGCCTCGTAACATCGCCGTTCGCGCCGGGCAAGGTCCACACGATGACACTCCCGCACGCTAACACCAAGGCGCGTTCCGGGCGGGCGTGTGCGTGTCCCCGGCAGCAAAGGCGAGGGGCCGCCTTTCATGTTATAATTTGTGGTTCGGTGCGAATGCGGGCTGCGTTTCGAAGGGTGGTTCGTACGATAAGCGGCGCAGCGCTCCTCGCGCTCTGTCAGTGTTCGTTCCTCGTCGATCTCGGCAGCCTCGACCGCCCGGGACGTGCCGCAGGGGGAGATGACGGGGAGGACAGCCCCATCGACGGGCAGGCCCAAGACGAGACGGACGACGTTGTGGTCGGCGACGACGGCGACGACGTCGGGCCCGGCGAGGCGGATGACGCCGGCACGAACGCCACGAGCGATGCCGCGTTTGCGGATGCGACGCCTGACATCGACGATGCATCCGACCAGCGGGCAGTCCAAGTCGGGCCAGACGCGGCGGCGGACGTCGTCACCAAAGACGCCAACCCCGATGCGGGGGCTTTCGACGCCACGGTCGACAGCGGGACCGAAGCGGGAAGCGGCGACGCTGGCCACGGGGATGCCTCTGTCGACGGCAGCAACATCGCGGATCTCGTGGCCTTCTATCCATTTTCCGAAACGAGCGGCTTGGTGTCGGCCGACCTCTCCGGCAACAATCAGACCGCGACGATGCAGGGCGCGACGTTCGCGGCCGGGTTGCACGACGACGCGGCCACCATGGACGGCACCACGCAATATGTGAGCTTGCCCGCAGGCATCGTGACCGGCCTCACGGCGTTCTCGGTTTCCACATGGGTCTATCTGAACGCCGCATTGAAGCACTCGCACGTCTTCGACTTCGGCACCGGAACGACCACCTACATGTTTCTCACGCCCGCCAACGGCAGCACCAAGCTGCAATTTGCGATCACGACGACGGGGGTCGCCGGAGAACAAACGCTCAACGCAACCACCGCGCTGGGAATCGGCGGCTGGCAACACGTGTGCGTCACGCTCGCCGGAGCCACCGGTACCCTTTACGTCAACGGGGCTCAGGTGGCGCAGAATACGGCCATGACTCTGAATCCGTCGAACCTGGGAACCACATCCAACAACTGGCTGGGGCGCTCGCAGTTCACGACGGATCCGTATTTGAACGGGAAGATCGACAACTTCCGCATCTACAGCCGGGCGCTCAGCGCAACCGAAGTCCAGCAGCTCTACCAGCAGCAACTCTGATCGCGAGAGGAAAGCGGCCTTTGCGCTTTCGCGCAGTCTTTGCGCTGGGCCGGGCGGATCACCTCGCATCGGCGACCGTCGCTTTCCGGCTTGTCGACGTGGGAGGGGCGGTGGCGTGTCCTTCGCATGGGGCACGCGCACGAGGAGAGAAAAGCCATGGCCACGATGCGTGCGGCAGTGTTTCTCGGCAAAGGCAGAATCGAGCTCCGCGAAGTCGAACGGCCGACACCCGGACCGGGGGAGGCGCTCATCCGCATGACGTTGACCACGATTTGCGGCACAGACGTCCACATTCTCAAAGGCGAGTACCCGGTCCGCGAGGGGCTGACTGTAGGACATGAGCCCGTGGGGCGCATCGAGGCGCTCGGGCTCGGTCTCAACGGATACGCCGTGGGAGATCGCGTAATCGTCGGAGCCATCACTCCGTGCGGTCAATGCCGCGCGTGCCTCTCGGGCGATGGCGCCCAGTGCAGCCACGGCGGCGATGCCTTCACGCCGATAGGCGGCTGGCGCTTCGGCAACACGATCAACGGGTGCCAGGCGGAGTTCATCCTGGTACCGAACGCCCAGGCCAATCTCGCCAAGATCCCCGACGACCTCTCGGACGAAGAGGTCCTCATGTGCCCGGACATCATGTCGACCGGCTTCTCCGCTGCCGAGCGGGGAAGAGTGCGCCTCGGCGACTCGGTCGCGATCTTCGCGCAAGGGCCCATCGGGCTCTGTGCGACCGCGGGCGCCCGCCTCTCGGGCGCGTCGCTCGTCATCGGGATCGACTCGGTGCCGAAGCGCCTGGAGATGGCCAAGCGGATGGGCGCCGACGTGGTGCTCGACCCGACGTCGCAGGACGTGGTCGCCGAGATCAAGCGCCTCACGGGCGGCGGGGTCGACGTCGCGATCGAGGCCCTGGGCCAGCAGGCGACGTTCGAGAATGCGCTGCGGAGCATCCGAGCGGGCGGAACCGTGTCGAGCTTGGGAGTCTACGGGGGGCACCTGACCATGCCGCTCGATGCGATCGCCGCCGGCCTCGCCGACCAAACCATCGTCACGACGCTCTGCCCCGGGGGAAAAGAGCGGATGCGCCGCTTGATGAGTGTGGTCCGCGCGAAGCGCTTCCCGCTCCGCGACCTCGTCACGCACTCCTTCCCACTCGACAAGATCGCGGAGGCCTACGACCTCTTCTCGCACCAGCGCGACGGCGTGATGAAAGTGGCGATACGACCATGAGGCGCGACTCGCTGGTTTGCTCGCTCACCGCACCGATATCCAGCGCCGCGTGCTTCGCCGCGCTTTTCGCGGCTGACTGCCAGAGCTCGGCACCCCTGCCAGCCGTGGCCCCGCAAAGCCAAACATCGCCTGTGACGGCCGCGGCGCCCGCCTCCGCTTCCCCTTCTTCTTCTTCCCCGTTGCCGCCCGCGCCGGCAGGGGGCGACCAGGAGGCACACAAGCTCGTCATCGCCGCCGCCGGATGCTGGTCCGGCGGCACCTGGGGCGACGCCCTCGGTGAACAGGACGTCGTGAAGGAGAAGGGCATCGAGGCCCGCTGCTACGACCTCGTGCGTCGCGTCTGGAACGGCGCCCAAGACAAGACGCACTACGAACAACTGCGAGCGCTCGAGACGAACGCCGTGGCCGACGTCGTCGCGAAGGTCGACGAGACGGCGAAGAACGACCATGTCGAGGCTTCGACGCGAGACTCGCTGCTCCGGTTGACCTCCGCGCTCGCCGACGAGGAGAAGGAGGCGATGCTCGCGCGGCGCGCGGCCGACCGTGTGAAGCGCGACCTGGATCGCGAGCCCGAGAGGCTGAGTGCCGACGAAGTCGGCGCCGTGACGCCCCTGCGCGCGCACGCGAAACTCGAAGCGCTCCTCGAGCTCGACGCCGGCGGCCTCTCCAAAGAAGCACACGTGCTCGGCCTCCTCCGCGCGCTCGACCGGGTGGAGCTGGCGCGCGGCCTTCCCAAGCACCTGAAGCTCTACGCGGTGGCTGACGAATTCCACATTCTCTTCGGGGTCGCCGTCCCGGAAATCCCCCAAGATGCGACCAAGACACTGGTGCCGGGCACGTGGCTCCGGTTCTTGACCGAAACGGCGGCCGCCGCGGGATACCCCGTCGGCGAAAAGGCATCGACGCCACGAGAGAGAGACGCGCTCGCATGGGCGGGAATGCTCCACGGCTTCAGCGACAGGCTCAAGGCCGACGAGGACGCCGTCTCTGCCGATACCGATCTGGCCCGCGTGGCGACGGTCGCGCTGCATCGCCTGGAGGCCGAGTACAAAGCGCAAAAGGCCGCGGAGGAGTCGCTTCGGACCTCCACGGCAAAGCATCGCTGACGGCAGCGGTTTGTCGAGATTGGACGAGGTTTCTCGTGTTCCAAAGTTCGCCTTCACGGCCGATGACCGGGTGATGACAGGCCACGCGGGTCTCTTGGCCGGAGGGGACATGATGCCCCCTCGCAGCGTACGATCGCGGTCGCCTTGGGCCAGGGAACGAAGGCCGCGCGCCATGTCGATGCGTACCTTCGCGGCGCAGCGTGGACGCATCCACAGCGTCACGAGCTGGCCGCGTACGAGGCGATCAACCGGATGGTCGACGAAATGGTTTGACCCTCCCCGGCAGCAATGGCCCGAATCGTGCTGCGCGAATCGCGCTGAAGGTGAACCATGCCGCTCCGAATCTCAGTCGCCATCCTCGCCGTGATCACCCTCGTCGCGGGGTGCCAGAGCTACGACGTCCTCGTGACCAAAGAACAGGTCTGCCAACAGAAGTGGGCCGACATCGAAGCCCAGCTCCAGCGCCGTGCGGATCTCGTTCCCAATCTCGTCGCCGTCGTGCGGGGCTCGGCCAAGCACGAAGAACAGACCCTCGCGGAGGTGACGCAGGCGCGCGCCGCCGCCACCGGCATCACATTGAAGGCCGAGGATCTTGAGGACCCTGAGAAGATGGCCGCGTTCGCCAAGGCACAAGACCAGCTTAAGGGCGCGCTGTCGCGGCTTCTCGTCGTACAGGAGCAATACCCCGACCTCAAGGCGAACGCCGCCTTTCACGACTTGCAGATCCAGATCGAGGGGACCGAGAACCGGATCCTTCGCTCCCGCGAGGAGTACAACGCTGCGGTCGCGGACTACAACGCGGCGCTCGGGCAGGTTCGCGGGCAAGTGATCAACCGCGCCACAGGCCGTGCCTTCAAACCACGCGCGTACTTCACGGCTACCCCCGAGTCGATGGCCGCGCCGAAAGTGTCTTTCTGATGCGCTCGATGTGGCTTGCCGCCATCGCTTGCGTGGCGATCCTTTTCTTCGGCACCCCCGCCCGCGCGGCGTTCGTGGTGCCACCGATCCAGGGTCACGTCACGGACACCGCGGGGGTTCTTTCGCCCGAAGACCGGGCCGCCCTGGAGCAGCGCCTGACGCAATCGATGGCTGCGTCGGGCAAGGAGATCGCCGTCTTCGTCGTCGGGTCGCTGCAAGGCGAGACCGTCGAGGACGCCGCATACGAAACGTTCAACGCGTGGCGGATTGGCCGCGAGAAGCTCGACAACGGGGTGCTCCTCGTCATCGCGCCGAACGAGCGGCGCATTCGGATCGAGACCGGTAAAGGGGTGGGTGGACAGCTCACGGACCTGCAGGCGAGCGACATCATCGAGCATCGCGTCGCTCCCCGACTTCGCGAGGGCAACTACCGCGCGGCGATCGACGGCGGCATCGACGGGATCGACATGGCGCTCGGCTCGACAGCGGGGCCCGCTGCGCGCCCCGAACCGCCGGTGACATGGGTGACGATGGGAGCCGTTCTCGTGCTCATCGCCATCGTTCTTCTGCGTCTTCGCTTCGGCGGCGGCATGTTCTTTTGGGGAGGGCCCGGCGGCCGAGGCGGCGGATGGGGCGGCGGCGGCGGATGGGGCGGCGGCGGTGGCGGGTACTCGGGCGGCGGCGGGCGTTCAGGCGGAGGGGGAGCCAGTGGAGGCTGGTGACCCGGTTCCTCTACGTCGGTTCCGCGCCCAGCTCGATCCCGACCGCGCGCGCGCAACGGACCAACTCCCCGGACGGGTCCACGGTGCGCGGCGCGTACGGCACTTCGGTGAGCGCCACCGAGTCGATCTCTCCGCCGCGTAGTGTGACCATACGGCCGAAGCGCCGCTCGGCGCAGAGCTCCGCCGCGTGGGTACCGAACCGCGTCGCCAGCAGCCGATCCGCCGCCGTAGGTGTCCCGCCTCGCTGAAGATGGCCGAGGACCGTGACGCGGACCTCGTGGCCGGCGTCGAGCGCCGCGAGCTCTTCTGCAAGCCTGTGGCCCGCGCCTCCAAGGCGGGCTGGTCGACCCGCACGGGCAGGCTCGACCTCGCTGGTCTGGCCGCGCGCGGAGCGCGCTCCCTCGCCGATGACGACGATCGAAAAGCGAAGACCGAGCGATTCCCGCTCGCGAATCTTGGCTACCACGCGCGCGGGATCGTACGGGATCTCCGGGATTAGTGCGGCGTCGGCGCCTCCGGCGATGGCGGCCCGGAGCGCGATCCATCCCGTGGTTCGCCCCATGACTTCGAGGACCATCACCCGCTGGTGCGATTCGGCCGTGGAGTGAAGTGCGTCGATTGCCCTCGTCGCGGTCTCCACCGCAGTATCGATCCCGCACGTCTGCTCGGTCGCCGCGAGGTCGCCGTCGATCGTCTTGGGGATCCCGATGCACCGCACCCCGAGCTCGCCAAGGCCGCGCGCAATCGCCATTGTTCCGTCGCCGCCCGCCAACACGAGACCGTCGACCGCCAGCGCGACGAGCGCGTTCAGCGACGCGGCCCGTTCCTTCGCCGCCCCCTCGCCAGCAGCCGGGGCAAACGGATTGCTCTTCGTCGAGCAGCCGAGGATGCTCCCCCCCCTTGGGAGTATCCCGCGAACGTCCTCGATTCGAAGGGGGGCGAGCTCGGCACGGCCGAGCAGCCCCTCGAAGCCGAAGCGGCTCGCCGAGACGGTGATCGAGTGGCGCGTCGCCGCGTGGAAGAACGCGCGAACGGCTGCGTTGAGGCCGGGGGCGTCTCCCCCTCCGGTGAGCAAGCAAACATGCGGCGGACGCCTGGAAGCGGTCATGGCGAGCATCGCGCTCATCAGCGCTCGAAGCGGCCGGACTTCTCGGTCAGCCGGATGCGGAAGAGCGTCGTGCGAGAGCCCTCCTGCGCGATGCCGAGCAAGCGTGGATGCTTCAGCGCGGTGATGCTGGTCCGCATGGGCCCGAATCGCGACAGCAGCAGCGTGGACGCGCGCTCTTCGAGCGGCCCGCTGAGCTCTTCGTAGGTGCCCCAGGCGACGACACTCGTCCAGTGCGCGAGGTCTACGATGTCGTCGACCTCGAAGCAGACGTTCGGGTTGGCGCGCATCGTCCGAACCTTCAAGCCGTCGGCCGAATGCGCATACACGCAATCGGCGTCGTACGCATAGATGATCGGAACGACGTAGATGCGGCCGTCGGCCTGGCAGCCGATTCGGCCGATGCTCGAGCGCATGAGAAGCTGTTCGATTTCGTCGCGAGTCAGAGCACCGAGCATTGCGACAACCTCCGGGGTCCCCGCCAAGCAGGGCTCGTACCGCGCGAACAAAGCGCGGGCCCGCCCATTCGACAGCGTGCAGGGAGTGCACTGAGACGCAGCATTTTCGTTCCTGCGTCCTCAGACGGAGAGCGTGAGAAGAAGCAGCAACTGCAGAGGCGCAGCAGGCGGACAGGTCGCGGGAGGGGAGTGCGCTGCGGTTCGTTCTTCTGCTGGCATGAGAAACACGACGAATGTCGGACGGCGGTACAGCGCTCGCAAGAACCCTTGCCCGCGAGGTGGCCTCATGTGGATCAGACAGTTCCGTGACGTCGGCCTTTCGGACGTGGCGATCGTCGGCGGCAAGAATGCGTCCCTCGGTGAGCTTCTGCGTTCTCTGGTGCCCCTCGGCGTGAACGTGCCGGATGGCTTCGCGATTACCGCCGACGGTTATCGCCATTTCATCGACACCAACGGGCTCGCCGCACCGATCGAAGAGGCGCTGCGCGGCATCCGGAAAGGCGATGTGAACGACCTCGTGCGCCGCAGCGACGGCATCCGCGAGCTGATGACACGCGCTCCCCTTCCGTCCGACCTCGAGAGCGAGATCGCTCAGGCGTACGACGCTCTGGGTCGCGCGGGCGGCGGGGCTTCCCTCGATGTCGCCGTCCGATCGTCGGCCACGGCAGAGGATCTGCCGAACGCCAGCTTCGCCGGCCAGCAGGAGACGTTCCTGAACGTGCGCGGTGCCGCGGCCGTAAACGACGCCGTGCGCAAGGCTTTCGCGTCTCTCTTCACGCCCCGCGCCATCAACTACCGCGAGGACATGAAGTTCGAGCACATGCGCGTCGCGCTGTCGGTGGGCGTACAGCGGATGGTTCGCTCCGACCTGGCGAGCGCAGGGGTCATCTTCACACTGGACACGGACACGGGCCATCGCGGCGTGGTCCTCGTCACGTCGAGCTTCGGGCTCGGCGAGAGCGTCGTTCAAGGGCGCGTCGTCCCCGACCAGTTCGTCGTGCACAAGGACCGGCTGAACGCCGGATTTCGCCCCCTCGTGAGACGAAAGCTCGGCGCGAAAGAGAGCCGCCTCGTCTACGACGAAGGGGGCCATCGCGCCGTTCGGACCGAACGCGTGCCGGAAGAGGCGCGGGCGCGTTTCTCCCTGGCCGACGACGACGTCATCACCCTCGCCAAGTGGGCCCTGCGTATCGAAGAGCACTACTCGCGCGTCCGCGCCGAGCCCGCCCCGATGGACATCGAGTGGGCGAAGGACGGCCGCACGGGCGAGCTCTTCATCGTTCAAGCGCGCCCCGAGACGGTACACAGCCAGCGAGGGGCGCCCACGATCCGGATGTGCAAGCTCGAACACCCGGGGCGAGCGCTCACCACGGGGCTGGCGATCGGCGACGCGATCGCCGTGGGGCGAGCCCGCCTGGTCCGCGATCCGCGTCAGGAGGCGGACGTGAAGAAGGGCGACGTTCTCGTGACGGAGGTGACGGACCCCGACTGGGAGCCGATCATGAAGGTCGCGTCGGCCATCGTGACCGATCGCGGCGGTCGCACGTCGCACGCCGCGATCGTCGCCCGTGAGCTGGGCATTCCGGCCATTGTCGGAACCGGAAACGCGACCGTAACGGTGGCGAGCGGTCGCCCGGTCACCGTCTCGTGCGCCGAAGGCGAGACCGGACACGTCTACGACGGTGAGCTCGCGTTCTCCGTGGAGGAGATCGACCCGGCGAAGCTGCCGAAGCCCCGCACGCAGATCATGCTCAACGTGGGCGACCCGGACAGCGCCCTGAAGCTCGCGATGCTTCCGTGCGACGGCGTCGGGCTCGCCCGCATGGAGTTCATCTTCGCGAGTTGGGTCGGGGTCCATCCCCTTGCACTGACGCGCTACGCCACGCTCCCGATGGAGATGCAGCGCGAAGTCGACGCGAGGACGGGTGGTGCCGCGGACAAGACGCAGTACTTCGTCGACCGGCTGGCGCAGGGGATCGGCATGCTGGCGGCGGGGTTCTGGCCGCGCCCGGTCATCTTGCGTTTCAGCGACTTCAAGACGAACGAATACGCTCGCCTCGTCGGGGGCGCGCCGTTCGAGCCCCACGAGGAAAACCCGATGCTCGGATGGCGGGGGGCCAGCCGCTACTACCATCCGAACTACAAAGAGGGGTTTTTGCTCGAAGTGGCGGCCGTGCGACGGGTGCGGGAGGTATTCGGGCTTACCAATCTGAAGGTCATGATCCCGTTCTGCCGCACACCAACCGAAGGCGAGCGGGTCCTCGCGACGATGCGCGAGGGGGGACTCGTTCAGAGTCAAGGCGGGCTGGAGGTCTACGTCATGGCCGAGATCCCGTCGAACATCCTGATGGCCGACGACTTCGCCAAGTTGTTCGATGGCTTTTCGATTGGGTCGAACGACTTGACCCAGCTGACTTTGGGCGTCGATCGCGACTCGACGACCGTGGCACCACTGTTCGACGAGCGAATCGAAGCGGTGAAGTGGTCGTGCGCGCACCTGATCGAAGTGGCGCACGCGCGCGGGCGCAAAGTGGGCATCTGCGGCCAGGCTCCGAGCGACTACCCGGACTTCGCGGCATTCCTCGTGGAGCGAGGGATCGACTCCCTGAGCCTCAACGCCGACGCGTTCGCGCGCACGCGCACTCGGATCTTCGAAGCGGAGCAGGCGAAGAGATGAACCGCTGCGACGCCGAGGCCACACGGACCGCGATCATTCGCCCGGCGAGCACGACGTCCGCGATTTTGCGAAACACGGGCTCGCGCCCTCCGGCTCGGCGACCAACGACGTTCGCAAGATGTCGAATGCAGACGCCGAATCGTCGGCGAACTGGAACAGAGCGAGGTCTTCGCGCGAGATCATTCCGTGGCGCACGAGCGCCTCGAAATTCAAGATTTCGTTCCAATACTCCGATCCGAAGAGCACGATCGCAATCTTGCGATCGATCTTGCGCGTCTGCGCCAGGGTGAGGACTTCCATCAGCTCGTCCAGCGTGCCGAAGCCGCCGGGAAAGACGACGAGCGCACGGGCCATGTGCGCGAACCATAGTTTGCGCATGAAGAAATAGTGAAACTCGAACGTGAGCTGGCGGGTGACGTATCGATTCGGCCGCTGCTCGTTCGGTAGTCCGATATTCAGACCGATGGTCCGTCCGCGCGCATCGGCGGCGCCCCGATTGGCTGCCTCCATGATCCCGCCGCCGCCGCCAGAGCACACGATGAACTTGTGCGCGCCTCGCGGAAGGCTCTTCGACCACTCCGTGACCATCCTCGCAAGCTCGCGTGCCTCCGCGTAGTAACGAGCCAGCGGGCCGTCCTCGCGCAGCCTCGCCGAGCCGAAGAACACGATCGTGTCCTGGATGCGTTCGCGGCGAAACGCAGCGTACGGCTCGAGGTACTCGGCCAAGATGCGCAGGGGGCGAGCCTCGTCGCTGTCGAGAAAGTCGGGGTCCTTGTAGGCGAGGCGCCCGCCGCGGGACGGGCCAGTGGGGGTGGACATGCTCGAAGTCTACTCACGGCCACGAAAGCAGTCTTTATCGTGGGCGGGGCGATCGCACGCGTCGAGCCGTGCCTGGGCTGCGCGCAAACGCAAACTCTGCGCGTTCGTTCTCGGATCGAGGCCGGAATCGGTCGTGATCGCTTGCGGAACGCGTGTTGCCTCTCCTGTGGTTCATGGCGCCCGAGCACTCGGATCGGCTCGTCGAGCTTCCGGTGCGCAGCGTGGACGTTTTCGAGCGGGACGGACGAAACGTTCGGGCGCTTCGGGTGTTCTGCCCGTCGAGTCACGCATCGGTCCACGCGAGCACATGCGCGGCGTGTTCCTTTGCTCACACGATCTCCGACACGGCCGTCTCTTGCGCGCCTCTAGACATCCCGGGAGAGCTCGAACCGGTGCCGGACAAGCCGCTATTCCTCGGGCCGGATGCCCTGGCGCTTGGCACGCCGGTGGGCGCCGTGTGCGCCACTCGCTCGGTGGCTGTTCGCGTTGACGTCCCCGTCGCGCGCGCACGCGCACTGCTCGAGCGCGAGGCGCTTGTCGTCGTGTTGACGCACGACGACCGGGTGCACGGGGTTCTCTCCGCCGCCGCGCCGCTGGACGAGCTCTCGTCGCTCGGCGACGCCGACGGCCGCGTTCCCGTACTGCACGAGTCCACCCCGCTGATCGAAGCCATCGATCTCATGTTGCACGGTCGTGTGCGCCTCGTGTCGGCGATCGGAAACGACCGGCGCTTCTTGGGTCTCGTCACGGACCTCGACGTGCTGCGGTGGGCGGCGCGGCACCAGCTGTACCCTCACTCCGGACGGCGGTGATCCATGGTTTCCCTCAGCCCGGCAGACGGACCGATGGCCCTCAAGGTTGACCTTCTTCGCTCCGAGGCCTACGGCGACCTGCGCCCCACGCAAGTCGACCTGGCCGAGACCCACATCTCGTTGGTGTTTCTCGTGGACGGCGCAGTGTTCAAGGTCAAGAAGCCAGTCGATCTCGGGTTCGTCGATTTTCGCTCCGTCAAGCAGCGAAAGACCGCGTGCGACGCGGAGGTACAGCTCAACGCGCGTCTCGCGCCAGACGTCTATCGAGGGGTCGTGCCGATTCGGCGCGGCGACGACGGTCGACTGTGCGTCGGCGGCGACGGCCCAGTCGTCGATTGGGCCGTGCACATGGTCCGACTGCCGGACCAGCGACGCGCAGATGTCCTGCTCGCGCGGGGAGAGCTCACCAGTGATGCCGTCGACGGCATCGCCAGACGGATCGCGGAGTTCCACGCCTCGGCTCGCAGCGATGAGATCACGGCTCGATTCGGCACGGCAGAGGCCATCGAGTACAATATCCAGGAAAACTTCGCGCAGACACGCGGCCGCGTCGACCAGTACCTGTCTTCTGACGAAAGTGATGAGATCGCCCGCTGGCAAACCGCGTTTGTCCGTGGCCATGACGGGCTGTTCTTGCAGCGCATCGCCGCCGGCCGCGTCCGCGACGGCCATGGCGATCTGCGCCTCGAGCACATCTACCTGGCGCCGTCGGCGCGCCCCGCGATCATCGACTGCATCGAATTCAGCGACCGTTTTCGGTTCGGCGACGTGTGCGCCGACATCGCCTTTCTTTCGATGGATCTCGCTGCGCACGGCCGCGTCGACCTCGCCGAACGCTTGCTTGCAAGCTACGCACGCGAGACAAACGACTTCGACTTGTACGCACTGGTCGACTTCTACGAGGGCTATCGCGCATACGTGAGGGGCAAAGTCGCGGCGATCGTCGGCGGAGAGGGTCAGCTGGACCCCGACGCCCGGCGGCGCGCGCAGCAGGACGCGCGCCGTTATTTCTTGTTGGCCCTCTCGGCGGAGCGGCGCTCGATGCTCCTTCCCGCGGTCATTGCGATCGGCGGCGTGATCGGCTCCGGTAAGAGCACCATTGCCGCTCAGGCAAGCCTCGAGCTCAGCGCACCGGTGGTCGAAGCCGACCGAACGCGCAAAGCCGTTCTCGGGACGGCAGCAACCGAGCCACTCGACGAGCCCCCGTGGCAAGGGGCCTACGATCCAGCGGTCACCGAAGCGGTGTACGCGGAAGTTTTGCGGCGAGCGGACCTAGTCCTCACGTCGGGACGGCCGGTGATCGTCGACGCGTCGTTTCGCTCGCGCGCCATGCGGCGAGCCGCACAAGATCTCGCGAGCCGCCACAACGTCCCCTTCCGCTTCATCGAGTGTCGTGCGGATCCCTCGATCTGTCGTTCGCGCCTGGCCGCACGGACCCGCGAGCGTGGGGTGTCGGACGGCCGCCTCGAGATTTTCGACGCATTCTGTGCGCGTTTCGAGGCCGTGGACGAGCTGGCGGTGGACGACCATATCGTGCTGGACACGACGAGGCCGCTCGACGAAAGCACGGCCGCATTGCGCGAGCACCTCGACACTTGGCCCCCTGGGCTCTTTGCTTAGGCCTACCCCCGGACGACGACCACGGGGCGCTTCGCCGTTCGAATCGTTTTCTCGGCGACGCTTCCGAGCAGGGCGTGCGCAAGGCCCTTTCGCCCGTGCGTGCCGACGACGATGAGATCGGCGCTCACTTCGTCAGCGACCTGGTGAATCGTCTCCCATGCAACGCCCTGTCGGATCAGGCCGGTGAGATCGACCCCGCGACCTCGCCGCGCACCGATGGCGGCCGCAAGAGCCGTGTCGGCAGCAGTCATCAAGCGCGCCGCGTACTCGGCGCTCGCGATGAATGCACCATCCGGTATGCCAACGACCGGAATTTCGTACGAATGGAGGACGGTGGCGCTTGCGCCGACTTGACCAGCCAGATCGATCGCCCAATCGAGCGCGGCCAGGGACGGGGGTTCGAAATCGACTCCAACCAGCACCCTCTTGACTCTTGCCATAGTTCCCTCCCAAGCAAACGCGTGGCCAGCCTTTGGCGCGCGCGGAGGACCGCAAGAAGCGCACATTTTGCGGTTGGCTGCATGCCCTGCACCCGATTTTCGCCCACTCGACGCAGACGCGCTAGGATGCCCGCGGGGCGCGCGCCTTAGGGACGGCAGGGGGTTTGGCCTGCACGTTGCCTAACGCGCCAGAGGAGCCATCTCATGTCACCAGGAAGCGATTCACCCCCCGAGAGCGCGGTTCGCGCCCAGGAGGCCATCGTTCGCGCGCTCGCCGAAGAACTGAGCCACCTCGATCCGGAGAGCCCCACCGCCGCTGGCCTTCGCACACAGCTCGGCGAGGAATCCGGCAGATTGGCCTTCCGAGTCGACTGCGCGCGCGGCCCGGAAGGGCCCGGTCTCTCCGTCGGCGACACCCTGCCAGCGGAGCGACGATCGCGGGTCCTCGTCGTCGAGGACGACGACGGCACGCGAACGGCGCTGGCCGGATGGTTGGGAGCGAGTTACGACGTTGTCACTGCGCGCGACGGCGAGGAGGGGTTCGCGCTGGCGCTCGCGTCCCCGCCGGATGTCATTCTCACCGATCTATGGATGCCGCGTGTCGACGGGATGTCGATGGTCACTCGGCTGAGGCGCATCGAGTCGATGGGCGCGATTCCAGTCATCTTTTTGACGGGTCAGACGGCGACGGAGAGAGTTCGTACGGGGATCTCGGAGGTTGCCTTCGCGTATCTGCCGAAGCCGATCGACCTTGAAGCGCTCGAGGGTGCTCTCCGCGCAGCGCTGGCCGAGCCGCAACGCGACGCCCTGGCGATCTGACCGTCGCTCACACGGCGCCCGGGGCCGAGACGCACTCGGTGCGGTTCTCGCCGCGAGTCGGGCGCTTCGCCTTGCACACGAATCAGTCGAGCTCGTCGAGCAGCTCCTCATGCCTCAGCGACAGCGCGGAGACTGCCGAACGCACCATCTCGAAATGCTCCTCCATCAGGTCGAACCAATCGTCCACGCGGAACGCGAGCGCGCGCCCGCGCCGCGTGGCCCGGGCCGACCACGCCAGAGCAGGCTCGCCGAAGGCGGCTGCTCCACATACGATTTCCCCTGCGCCCGCCCGCCGAACAAGGTCTGGCCCCTCGCGTGACGCTTCGATCTCCCCCTCGACGATCATGAAGACTCGGTCGCGGGGAACAGCCCGTTCGAAGATACGTCCCCCGCGCTCGAAGTGGACCTCCTGCGAGACGGCCGCCAACTCGCTCAGAGGCTGAACCCCGCCCCCTCGCAGGAGCGGCACGTCCATAAGGAGGGCCAGGCGCTCGATGACGTTGAGGCGTCCGCGTGGCAGTCGGCCAGAAAGCAGACCAGTGGCGTCTGCTGCCAGGATTTTACGTGCTCCCTCGACCGTGTCCAGCCGCTCCTCGAGCGCAGCAACGACGCGCGCGAGCTGGAGAACCGAGGCGCGCGCCACATCGAAGCTGTCGTCGAGGAGCTCCAGCCAGGCGTCGATCCGCACCTTCATGAGATGCAGGTTCGTCGCGGCGACGACCGTTCGGGTGCGCGATCGCTCCAGGAGCCCGTCGATCAGGCCCAAGACGTGCCGTCCCTCGAGGCGTCGCACGCGGTGCCCGCTTCGGATCAACCGGACGGCCCCTTCCCGCATGAAGTAGAGAAACTCCGGCGTGTCGCCCGCCGTGAAGAGCGCCTCGCCGGCGCGCACCTCGTCTTCTTCGAGGAGCGAGACGAGTCGATCGGTGACCCATGACTCGAAGGCACCGCGACTCGCTCCGAATGCGGCGAGGAAGAGCTCGCGCGAGACTCGCAGATTGCGGATGTCTCGTCCGTCACCCATGTGCGGCCGCCGTCTCGGAGACGACTTCGTCGAGGAGCCGCCCGGCGCTCACGTCGAGCTCGGGGCGGTTGCGCCGCGCCTCGGCGACGGCAGCGCGCAGCGCCGCCGTACCGACCTCCAGCGCCACGATCCCGGCCAACGTCGCGACCGTGACGTCGGCGTCGCGGACGAGAGCCGCCAGCGCCGCCTCCCGCGAGCGCACTTCGAGCGAGGGCAGGATCGCGGCCGCCCGCGACGCCCGTTCGGCGGCGGGCAGGTCGTCGGTGATCAGCCGCAGCAGAGCGCGGATGGGCTGCTGGCGCCCGCGAGAAAGGAGAGCGTCGAGAAACTCGCCAGCATTGGCTCTCGCGTAGGCATCGCCGGAGAGACATGCGAGGTAAACCCGATGGATGGCCTCGCGCGGATGGGCGATCTTGAGAAGCCGAAACGCGCGCTCGAGGGACTGACGCAGCTTGTCGCCCAGCAGTCCGAGCAGGAGCCGCTGCGCGGCCGATCGCCCCGCGCCGTTCGCATCGGGGTCCGGCGTGTCCAGGGCGACACGCAGGCCGAGGACGGAAAAATGCTCGAGCAAATCGACGTGACAGAGTCTCTCTGCTCGGTCGCGGTCAACCGCGATCTTGTGCTCCGCGACGAGCACGCCGAGCGCACGGATCGACTTGTGCCGGACCAGGCCATCGGGCTCCGTCTCGATATTTCGCAGCAGGCACTCGGCGGCGCGTCGGGTGCCGAAGCGCGCGATCGTCTTTGGTGCATGGATTCGGAGGTTGCGCGCGCGGGTCGGGTCCGCCAGCACGGCGCGAACTGCGAGGAAGGCCGGCTCTCGCATCGCGACGAGAGCGCTGCGCACCGCCTCTCGACCCGCCCGCGTTTCGAGGAGGGAGACGAGCCTCGGGATCAACCGCTCGTCGCCCTGACGAGCGGCAGCACGGGCGAAAAGCTCCGTCCTTTCCACCGACCCTCCAGGAAAATCGCTCAACGCAAAGAGCAGTGGGGTAAGGTTGCGGGTCGAAGGAGCGTCGGCAATCGCGGCGAGGAGACCGAGCCGCCCCGCGTCGCCGGGCTCGCCGGGCTCCCCCGGCTCGCTCAACAGCGCGGCGATGCGGGGTTGGTCGAGCACGTCGTCGCCGCCCGCCTCGCGCAGAACGAGGTGAAGCGCAGCGTACCCATGAACCCGGGGCCCCGCGTCGTTCGCAAGCTGAGCCGGGTCGAGCTCGTCGTGCATCGCGAGAGCGCGCGCGGCGGCCATGCGAACCGCTTCGCGCGGGTGCTCGAGCAGCCGGAGCGCAAGGCGGACCCAGTCGACCCGGGTGGAGGCGCCGAACATCGCGAGCGCCGCTACCAACACCGTCTCGTCCTGATGCAGCAGCACGAGCGCAGGCACGAAACCCTCGCGTCCACGCCGGGAGAGGGCGTTCATCGTGCCGACCACTTCGAGCGGGTCCTCGCTGGCGAGGTGCTGGACCAGGAGCTGCGCGCTTTCGAGATCGATTGGGTCGGGATTGTCTTGGGTGTCGAGGGAACCGCTCGCGATGGCACGACGCAGCAGGTTCAGATAAGGGCGGCGGATGGTGACGGCCGTGGCAAGCCACCCAAAGGCCAGCGCCGCAACGAGAAACGCAAAGGGACGCGGGGACAGAAACCGCGTTCCCTGGAGGGCGAGCAAACCAGCCCCGGTGATGGCTTGGGCCGCTCGCTGCAGAGCTCCATCGATGAGCGGCTTGACCCGCTCGCGCGAAGCGAACGGCAACGGCAGGTACAAGAGCTCGTTGGTGATCCGATGGATGGAATGCCGCAATCCGCCATCGGCACCTTTCAACAACAGAACGACTACCAATGCGCCACCCGAGACGAGCGCCCAGGTCGCGCCCACGAACAGAATGAGGGGGGTGACGACGATCGCTGCCACGATGCCCATCGCGCGGACGAGAGCGCTGCCGACGAATAGCTGCACGAACAGCGACAAGAGGTTGAGCGCCAGGTAGTAGCGCGAGACGAAGGGGCCGATCTCGGCGCTCGGCAGCGTTCGGCTGATGGTCGATTTGAAGAAGTAGTCGACGGCGAGCAACGTCGCCGTCGACAGAAAGACGATCAGCGCGACGCGAATCAGAAAGGGGTTGTCGCGAAACGCCCGAAACGACTCTTCGGCAAGAGGGCGCGACAGAACGCGCGAGCGCGTCGGAGGATCGGCTGGGCGAGTCCGGGCAATCGACGCTGCGGCGGCGGCGAACACACTGGCCGATACCAGGAGGAGCACCTTTGCGGGGAACACGAGGATCATCGCCGCGGCGAGACCCGCACCAAGCACGCCGCCCAGGACACCCGCGGCGGCGATGAGGCCGAAGAGACGGCGCCCTTGTGCGAGGGTGAGCACCGTTCCGACGAGGGTCCAAAACTGAGGCACCGCAATGGAGGCAATGACGCCGCTGAGGATGTAGACGGTGATCGCCGATGCGCGGCTCGTCGGCACCAGGAACATGACGATCGCCGCGAGCGCGGCCAGGGCCATCGTGCACGCGAGCGCGCGGCGAGCCCCGAACCGCGCACCCGCCCGCGCGGCAACGGCGGCCACGGGCAGCGTGCATACCGCGATCGCGATGTACACGAAGCCGAGCGCGCGCGGACCCGGGCCCGTGAGGAGCAGCGCGTCTCGCGCCGTCTCCAGCACAGTGTGCGCGGTGATGATGAAGAGGAGCAGCACCGCGAATCCGAAAAGAGGCCCCCGCCCTTCACCCGCGCGAACGTCGAAAATCGGCGGGACATGCAGGCGCGGGAGCTTGCGTCGTCGGTCTGCTCTCATTTCGGCGTTCGCGAGGGGAATCTAAACATCGCAAGTGGACGACGCGCATGTCGCGCTTCGCGCCCTACGGCTTGACGAACAAGAGCGCGAAGCGATCGCTCGTCCCTCGCCGTTCGGCCGCGACCGCAGGCGAGTCGTTCCAATCGCGCGTGTCGAACGGGTTGCGTAGGAAGTCGCTCTCGGCCTGGAGAACGAAGCCCGCCCGCTCTACCTCGTCGCGGACCGCAAATTCGTCCACCCGATGCAAAGTCTTCACGTCGGCGAAGCCGGTGCCCCGGCGGGCGCTGTGGTCGATGATCGCATAGCGCCCGCCCTTCCGCAGCGCGCCGAACACGGCGGCGTTCATCTTGTCGCGGTCCACCCCCAGCCACACGGTGTCGTGGTACACGAGGTTGACGACCACCAGATCGAGGTCCTTGGCGTCGGGCGGCAATGGGTCTTCGAGCTCGCGATCGACGCGCACGATCGCCTTCGCGCTGGGCCGAGCAAGACGCTCGCTCCACGGCCCTTGCGTTCGCTCTAGAATGAATTTCGGATTTTCCGCATAGACGACGCCGTTCGGGGTGACGGCTCGCGCCAAGAGCTCCGCGGTATATCCGGCGCCGGCCACGAGCTCCGCCACCCGCATGCCGGGCGCCACACCGAGAAACGTGAGAAGCTCGGCTGGACGCCGGCCCGGGTCGAGCGTTCGATCGCTCTCGATTCGGTCCGGCGCGTTCACGATGGCGAGCGCTCGTGGCGACGCGGGAGCGCGCTCGCTCATCTCCGCTGGGGCTGGAGCTGCGGGCGCATGGGAGGCGGCTGGGGCGGAACCTGCGCACCCGGAGGCCGCCAGCAGAAAAAGGAGAACGGGGAGCGTATTCATGTTCTGCCGTTAGATGCCTTGCACGGCCCGTCGTGACTGTCACACCGGCGTTGTGGCCGGCATCTGACGCGCCATGGACAATCGCCTCGCCACAGTCTTCATTCTGGCCGCCGTGTTGGCACCTGCGACAGCGCGCGCCGACGAACCCCCATGGCAGGCCGACCAGCACTTCAAGATCGACCCGGTCGCGGACATCGTGCTCACGGGTGTGGGGGCCGGCGCCGCTGGCCTCACGGATCTGATCCTGTCGACCGGAGAGATCCGGCCCTTGGCGCCCCCCACGACCATCGACGCGAGCCGCTTGCTCTCGTTCGACCGCGCCGCGGTCACGCAGACCCTTGACCCGAACGCGGCGACATACTCCGACATCGGCCTTTACACCGCGCTGGGCTTCGCCGTCCTCGACCCGATCCTGTCGGGGGTGCGCGACGGGTGGGACGCCGGCCTGGTCGACGCCGTCATGTACGCGGAGTCTCTTTCGCTCACGCTGTTCGTCACGGACGTGACCAAGATCGCCGTCCGCCGCCCGCGGCCCATCGACTACAAGAATCCCTCCAATGTCGGCGACACCAACCTCGAGCTCTCGTTCTTCTCGGGCCACGCCTCGGCGACTGCGGCGGTCGCCGCGACGGCGACGTACCTCGCCTTCGTGCGGTCCCCGAAGACCGCTCGACCCTGGATCACATTGACGGTCGGCACGCTGCTCACCGCGTTCGTCAGCTACGAGCGCGTGCGATCCGGGGCGCACTTTCCGACGGACGTGATCGCGGGGTCGATGGCCGGCGCCGCCATCGGCGTGCTCGTGCCTCACCTGCATCGCCGGTCAGTCGAAGGGCCCAGCATGTGGATCGGTGCGGCACCTGCGCAGGGCGGCGGAATCGTCGACGTGCACGGATCGTTTTGAGCAAGGGCGTTGCGCCGTCACAGCGCCGGGCGTTCGATGCCCACCAGCCGATAGCCGATGGTCGGCCCGAGATCGTAGCGGAACTGTCCGATCGGATAGCCTGGGACCCAGGCCGACGCCGTAATGCGCACGAGGCCCCGCGCGTCGTCGACTGCGCCAACAGGTCGTCCAGGGCCTTCCGATCGAACGGGCATTCGTCGCCGAAGTTTCCCTTCGCTGCGATCAGACCCGGCGCCAACTTGAAGGTCGACGGACGGACGTAAAGAAGCTGTTCACAGGACGCGTTGTAACCGGCCGCGTAGTAAACGGCCTCGCCTACGACCGTCGCAGCGCCCTGACGCTCGGGGCCACGCACCTCCAGCTTCACCAGGTACTTGCCCTTGCCCGGAATATTCATGCAAAAGCCGGCCGTCGATCCACTTGTCTTGCCCTTGTCGATGAGCCATGCGCCGTCGAGGGCGTGTTCGGAGTCGAGCAGCTTGTCCTGCGGGCACGCATTCAGGCGAAGCTCGTCGAGGCTCAGCGGGCGGACACCGAGTCGGTTCGTGAACCAGGCCGAATCGGGCACTTCGTCGAGGCTGTTGACGTTCACAGATTCGCCGCTCGTCGCGATGCCGACTGTCTCGGACAGGGGACGGAAGAGAAGGTTGTCGACGCCGTCCCAGTAAAGCGTGGCATCGTACGCTGCCGGCGCGCAGGAGACGTGGTGGGGCTCCTTGGGCGTCGGCTCTTCATGGCAGCGCACGGTGACCGGCCTGAGGTCGGTGTCGCGCCGAACGGGGTCGCGCAATGGAAAGCGTACGTCCCCTGTGGCGCACGCCGTGAGCGCGAGCGCAAGACATCCCAGCCACCGAAGAAAGCGTCCGTCAGAATCCTGGCCGCTGCCGCGGCGCTGCGATCGACGAGCCGTCCCGGGTAGTAGCCTCGCATCGGTCCGTCGCCGCCGAGCGAGGGAACTGGTCGATCGCCCAACGGGTCGACGAACAAGGTGGTGATGGCGAGGCCGAGCACGCGCCCGCGCTGGTTCAAGTCCAGGTATCCGCCTGCGGACACCGCATACCGGACCCAGGCCGACGCGGGCGACCGCTGGACTTCGCTGCCTTGCTCGGCCTGGGCCTCGACGCGCAACCCGGGGCCTCGCGACGATCTCGGCACGCGTGTATCGAGGACGAACAGCACGCGGTTGTACTCTGCCGTGTAAGCGCTGCCGAACCCGTATGGGAGGGGAAACGCCCCCGTGGCGGCTTCTCGCGTGAGGGTCGGGTCCTTGTCGTAGTGGCCGTTGTACGTGCTCAGTGCTCGAACGCCTGCGCCCAGCTGGAGGCGGCTCGCACGCCGTCGCCTCGCGACCAAACCATCACGATGGCACCGGCTCCGCCGAGAGCTCCCGCTGGCTCTCTTCGCTACGGCGCGCATGCTCCGGTCCCATGGCGAGCACCAGCCCGAGCCAGGTCGCGGTGAGAACGACGTTGATCGCCGCGAAGCCGGCCGTCGGGAGGCCCACGCGTGTGCCTATCCACACGACCATGCCGGACATGATGGCGCCGAAGCGAACGGCGATGGTGTCGACTGCCGTCTTTCCCACGTACTTTTCGACCCGAGACGTCACGAGAAAGAGCGCGTTGCGCGCGGTGTCGGCGACCGAGTACTCAATCGCGTTTTCCCCAATCTTGACGAGGCGCAGGACCGACAAGACCGGCGCGAACACCGCCGCCCCGTAGCCGACCATGGCAAATCCGGGCAGAAACAGCAGCGCCCTCCGGACGCCGAGATGGGCCAAAATCCGCGACACCGCAAGAAGTTGCAGCAGCACGCCGAGCAGGTTGTACCAAGCGAAATAGTCGGCCTTGAAGGCGCCCACGAAGGCCTCGGGCGATATGCCTCGAGCGTGCGCTTCGCTCGCCGACGCGAGGAGGGTCCGATCGAGAATGTATTCCCCCGCGCTATTGACCCAGTTGAGTAGAAGAATCATGACCGCGATGAGGAGAAGATACCTGTCCCGGGCGAGCAAGTGAAAGGGGCCTTCCCCTGAGAGGGGCTCGTCCGGATGCGGCTCGTTCGATTTGGCGCGCCGTGCACCCGCGCGCCGCTCCGTCCACACGATGAGCGACGCGCATACGACGAGGATCAGAGCCGACGCGCCCATGAGCGCGGATGGGCCGAACGGGACGAGCGATTTCGCCAATCGAGCACCAGCGACCGCGCCGATCGAGCTACCGCCCCCGATGATGGGAAACAGGCGCTTTCCCTGTTCTTCGGTGTAGATGTCCGCCGCGAGCGCCCAGAACTGCGCCACGACCGTGTAGCTGAAGATGCCGACCCAAAGGAAGAACGCCAGACCGATCCGCAGCGACGTGGTCGCGAGGATCGCGAAGATGACGAGGTTCGATATGAAGAAAGCAAAAACGGAGGCGAGGAGCTTCATCCGTCCCACGCGGCGCGCGAGCTTTCCGTACACATGCACGACGCCGACCATCAACACGCCCTGCGCCGCGCGCGCGTAGAGCTTCACCTCGGCGCCCCCCTGAAGCAAGATGAGGGGTTCGCGGACGGTCTTCAGGAGGTAATAGGCACTAAGAAGGAGGAACGCGGTGAGCGTCATGATGACCGCCGTCGCGCTTTCCTCGGGCTTCACCTTCGCAAAGGGACGGAGCGCCCCGGCGAGCACGCGCGCGGGCAGAGACGGTGTCTTCACGCGCCTTCTGATGCCGGCGCGACCCGGCGCGTGACCGCACGGCGTGCCTGTCACGCGCGCGTGGTCGAGGCATCGAAGCTCGAGGACCGTCGATGGCGAACCTCACGTGCGAGCGTTGCTCTGAGCTTCTTCCAGGCTATCTGGACGGCGTGATTTCGTTCTCGGAGCAGCGGGCGTTCGCGGCCCATATCGAGTCTTGCGCCGAGTGCCGTGAGGGCCTGGCGCGCTACAAGGCGATCCCGGCGGTGATTCGATCCGCGATCGACGCCCCGATGCCTGCGGGCGTTCGCGCACGCCTGCGCTGGATCCTCAACCGCCGACGGAAGGGCTAGCTTTTCGGCGCAACTGCGGTTGAAGGGAGCGTGCCGATCTCGCTTCGCCAGGCGTCGGCCACTCAAGAGACCACCGTCGTCAGTCCCCGGACGCGGGGACGCGCGCTCAGGTCGCCTCCGGGGGCTCGTCGACAGGTTTGCACGCGCAGAAGCTGCGGACGAGTGCAGTCTGTGCGCGGACTCCATGGGCAACGCTCTTGATACGCTTGCCGGTTAGCGCGAGAGTGCTGGGAACGACACCCGCCGCCGCTGGTCCCGAGGTTGCACTGGGCACGACCCAAGGACTCCTCGCACCCTATGATGCTTGCAAGCCCCGCCAACCCTCTGGTCTCCGACGAAGCCCTCGCCGACCGTGCGCGCCGTGGCGCACACGGCGCGTTCGACGTCCTCGTCTCGCGATACCAGGGTCGCGTCTACCGGCTGGCCATGCGGATGTCGCGCAACGCGAGCGACGCCGAGGAGATCACCCAAGAGACGTTTCTGCACGCTCACCGCGGAATGGCATCGTTTCACGCCGAGGCGCGGTTTGGCACCTGGCTCTATCGGATCGCCGTCAACGAGGCGCTGATGCGCAAGCGCGCCGCCGGGCGTCGCCCGACGCATTCGCTCGATGCGCTCGAGGCGGTCGACGCGATCACCCGGCAAGCGACCGAAGGAGACGCGCAGCCGGGTGATTCCGTTCCCCTCGCCGACGACTTGCTCGAACGGAAACGGCTCGCCCAGCGCGTTCGTGACGCACTCAATCGCCTGGACGAAGAGACGCGGGCCGCTCTTGTCCTGCGCGATCTCGAAGAGCTATCCGCCGAGCAAGCCGCGGAAATTCTCGGAATCTCGCCCGAGGCGGTTCGCCAGCGAGCGCACCGAGGGCGAGTCCGACTCCGCGACCTTCTCTACCGATGAGCGGAGTCACGCGGGTTTCGCGCGGCGGGCGAACCAGGCGAGCACGTGCCACACGGTTAGGAGCCCGATCAGGCGTTTGCGATCGACGATGAGAAGGCAGTCGATCTTGCTGCGGCACATCAGCGCGGCGGCGCGGCGGACCGTCGTGCGAGAGGTCGCCGTCACGACATCGGGGTGCATGAGCTCTCCGACGCGACGGCCCATCCGTCGGTGGGTTCCACCACGAGGTCCGCTGAGGTCTGCTCGTGAGAGCATCCCGACGACGTGCCCCTCTCGAAGGACCGCGAGGTGGTCGACGTTGCTGGCCACCATGCGATCCCACGCCGTGCCCGCGCTCTCGTCGGGGGACGCGACCGTCGGCGGCTCGTAGCGCAGGTCGCACACTCGGGTTTCGCTCGAAGGCATCGATCGCCCGCCGCCGGTTTACGTGTTCATGGCGAAGAGAGCGCTTCGACCCGATTTCGGCCGCTCTCTTTCGCCAGGTACAGGGCGGTGTCGGCCCGACGCAACCAGTCTTTGAGCGTGCGGTCGAGGGCGAGGTCGAGCTCGGCCACGCCGACGCTGATGGTGAGGAGTCCGTTGGGGGCCTGGATGGCGAGCTGTTCGATCGCGCCGCGCACCCGGTCCATCGCGCGGATGGCCTCGTTGAGAGACTGTTCGGGAAGCACGACGAGGAACTCTTCGCCGCCGAACCGATATAACGCGTCTCCCTGGCGAAGCCCCTTGCGGATGGACTGCGCCACGCGCCGGAGCACTTCGTCGCCGGCCACGTGCCCGAAGTGGTCGTTGTATTTCTTGAACTCGTCGATGTCGCAGAGAGCCGCGGCGAAGGGATGGCCATACCGTTGCGCGCGGGACCAGAGGACCTCGAGGTCCTCGTCCATGCGGAGTCGGTTCGCGATTCCGGTGACCGGGTCGACGCGCGCCGCGTGAAACGAGGTCTGGCTGTCGCGCCGGAGCTGGAGATTCTTGTCGGCGAGCTTGCGGTAGAGCGATAGCACACGCCCGGCGGAGACGAGACGCGCTTGCAGCTCTTCGATGTCGACCGGCTTCGTGTGATAGTCGTCGGCTCCGGCTTCCATCCCGCGCAAGAAGTGCTCGCGGTCGTCGAACCCCGTCATGAATATGAAGTAGGTGTAGGCGCCTTCGCCGTCAGCCATGCGCATCTGCCGGCAGAGCTCGACCCCGCCCATGCGCGGCAGGCTCCAGTCGCTGAGGACGACGTCCGCGCGCTCCGACTGAAGCATCTCCCAGGCTTCGAGCCCGTCTTTCGCCGTACGACATTCGTGTCCGAGCCGGTGAACCGCTTGCTGCAACCCAACGCGAGAAAGCGGGTCGCCATCGACGACCAGCACCTTCAAGCGACCGTACCTTGGCGCACTCGCCTGGTCCTGGGGTGCTTCCGCGTTCTCGCGCGTTGCGGTCGAACGCGGCTCGGCGGGTGCGAGCATCGATTGATGCGGGAAAGCGGCGGGAATCATGTCGCACCTGTGACTTACCGGGGATTCCTATGGGGACACCAGAAATTCCTTCAGCGTGTTGACCGCCTTCGTTGTCACGGCCCGTGCCGCCCCGGAAGCACGCGTCGCACGCTCGAAGGTCCCAAGCTCATGCTCGAGCTTCTCACTTATCCCTAGCCTCTCTTTCGGCAAGGCGCACGCTGACGCGGACTTCGTCGCGCAAGGTTTGCAGGAAGGCGTCGGATTTTTCGAGCGCAGACTTCAGGTCCTTCGTTGCCCGGCCCATGGCGGCTTCCTTTTCCCGTTACTGTCCACGGCAAGAGCATCTTGCGTGCCCCCTTCTGCCGCCCCGTTCCGGGTTTGGCCATTCGCGGGCGTCAGAGGCGCTGGAACGTCGAGTGCATGTGCTGTCCTGCGAGGTGAGAATCATGAACCGGAAGCAAGAGACGCAACCTCCGAAGCCGCTGCCGCATGGCCACCTCGGTACGGACGCTGGCGCGGTCGCCGGAGAGCTGGTTGGTGCCGTCGTGGGCAGCGCCGCGGGTCCAGTCGGGACCGTCGCGGGGATGGTCGTCGGCGCCGTGGTCGGAGCCCTGACCGGACACGTACTCCAAGACGAGGGTCGCCGGAACAGGAAGCACGACGACGAGCTCGACGAAGCCATCGGCGTCGCGGGGGGGGACCTAGGCGCCGCCCGCGCAGGCACCCCGGCGGCGGGGTCGGATGTCGCGAGCGATGGGGACCTCGTCGACAAGGACGCGATAGTCCAGGTCGGCGAGAAGGGCTGAGCAACCCCGAGCACGGGCACGGTCAGCACACCGCGCCGTCCGTTCGCGGCGCCGCCGCTGCTGATCGGCGGCGCCACCTGCTTCTGCTCCTTCTCAGGAGGGCGGCGGAGGCAGGTCTCGGCGGAGCTGCTCGATGACGTCGTCCAGCAGTCTGTGGATCGACGCTTCCGCGATCCGGTGCCCCACGGCGACGTCGATCGCCGTGCCAAGGACGCCCAGTGGCGGGGAGTAAGTGCCTTCGATCTCCAGCTGCGTCTCGAAGGACAAAAGCGGCCAAGCGGAGAGCTGCGCCGACATGGTCGGGAAGAGCGAGGACGCGTTGGCGGCCTTCCACGCAAGAACCACTCGGGTCACCGGCGAAAACCCCGCAACGCCTTCCTCCTCCCTGACGGCGCGCACGTCGATGTGCACGCCGACCCCGACCTCGACTCCGGCCACCCCGATGCGCAGGCTGGCGGCAAGGGAACCGGCGCGTGCGGCGGCCGAAGTCGTCGCCTGGTTCAGGAGCTCGAGCGGGCGCTGGTGAAGGACGTCCCGCACGGCCTCGTAGGACCGATTGACGTACCCGTAGCAGGAGATCTTCCGTGGTTCGCTCATGATCCGAGGAGAAAGCACGTCCGGTGCCTGCGTGCCCGAGGTTTCGTCAATCGGTGCGCGCCCGCCGGGCGAGTCACCCCCCGCCGGGCGAGTCACCCCCCGCCGGGCGAATCAGCTTCGCCGGACGAATCAGCTTCGCCGGACGAATCACCTTCGCCGGACGAGTCAATCGCTGCGTCGGCGCCGTCATCGCCTCCATCCGCCGGCACACCTGGGCAGGCGGCGGGCGAAGGACATACCCAGCTTCCATTGGTGCAAACGCAGCTCGTGGCGATACCGCCGTCCACGTTCGTGCCGTCGCATACCGGGCTGAGCGACCCCAGGGTGTACGGACACGCGAGCATGTCGCCACTGCATGAGCCTCCGGGCACGACGGCCGAAGCGGCGGGACAAGTGCCAACGTCGTTGCACGCGGCCATCAAACCCGCGAATGCCACGCACACGACTGCGAAAACGACCTGTCTCATGATGTTCGCACTGCTCCGGTCAAGGCGTGACCGTGAGCACTCCCTTCATCATCATGTAATGTCCCGGAAACGTGCAAATGTACGGGTAGTTCCCGACATCAGGTGCAGTAAACGTCACTTCGGCGGTCTCGCCCGGCTTCGCCAGAGGGGTGTGCACGAGCATGTCCTTGTCCCTCACGTCGACATAACCGGCAGGGTCGCCCAACTTCAGACCGGCAGCGGCGACGCTTGCCTCGGTCCCGGGCTTCACGAGCACCCAGTTGTGGGGCAGCGTCGCCATGGTGGCGTTGTTCTTCATCGTGAGGTGCACTTCCGCCCCCGTCGGGACGCTGAGCTTCGTCTTGTCGAAGGCCATCGTGTTCGCGACGCTCGCCATCTGAATCTCAACGTGCGGCACCGGGGGCGCCGGGGGAGCGGATGCCGATGGCGGCGGCGCTGGGGCGGCGGCGCTCGTCTGTGCCGGGGGCGCGGGGGCTTCCTGATGATTCTCGTTCTTTCCGCAGCCCCACGCGAGGGTTGCGGCGACGAGAAAACAAATCGTGGGCATTCGCATTGACGTGGCTTCCTTTCATCGATGTAGATCGAAGTTCACGGTGACGTCCCCGTCCGCGACCGTCACCGACTGAGTGACAGGCGTCTGTCGCGGCGCCCAGGCGGTTACCTTGTACGTGCCACTGGGGACGTGCTTCATCTCGAACTTCCCCTTGGCATCGGCTCTCGCGAACCAGGTCGACGGAGTGACCACCAAATAGCCGAGCATCCCCGGGTGAAGGTTGCATAACAAGGAATAGGCGCCCGGGTTCTTGAACACCCGCGCATGCGCTCCGTTCTGCGGAAGGTTGCCAAGATTGAATTTTTCGTTGTCTGGCGAAAATACGTTGTGCGGGAATGGGTCCTCGTTGCTGAAGATCACTTTGCCGCCTACCGCAGCCACCGCGACGAACGGGACGAAGTTCATCTGGCGATTGGCAATCGTCACCGTCTGCAGGTGCGACGGAACGTCTTCCTTCGGGCCGTCTTCGAGATAGAGGATGGCCTGCCCCTGCAAGGACGCAGGTTTGGTCGTAATCGCTCCGACGATGTTGCCGCGCGGGATAGAAGTCGGCGGCACTGGCAGGGCAGCGCCCGATGACGCCTCGGCAGCCGTCGAGGCGCTGGCGGCAGCGGATGGCGCAGCGGACGCGACGGGTGCGCACGGCGGGGGGGGACACGCCGACATCGCGGCGGGCGGTGGGGCGGGCGGCTCGCTCGCGGGGTGCGTGGAGGCGACGGCGACCTCCGACGCCGCGCCGGGGGGGTTCTCGGGAGCCATGACGGGGGGCTCGCCCTCGCAGCCGAGGACCGAGACACACGGACCGACCGAAAGAAGTGCGAACAGCGTCAGCAAGCGCTTCATGGGCATTTCCTCAGTAAGCGACGTTGAACGTCGCGTTGATCTGCTCTGCCTCGAACGTGCTCTTCTGCGTCGATGCGACGAAGCCGCCCGCTGCGGTCCAGGAGCCGACCGGGGGCAGGTTGTGTCCCCACTCGAGGTCGCCTGCTACGACGACCCGAATGTTCGGCCGGACGAGCATCGCGATGCCAGGGATGATCCGCAGGAGCTCGGCAGCGCTCGCCGATTCGGCCGTGGCGTGCGTGTACTCGGCGCGTACGCCCGGCACGAACCAGGGCCAAACGACGTAGTCGACTTCGTCGTACTGTTGAACGACGGTCGAGTCGCTGAAATCGGGGACACCCGGAAACGGACCGCCAGTCGGATTGGCAGTCGCCGCCGTGCCCGGATAGGGGCGGTCGTCTCGCTGAAGCTGCGCACCGGCCACGACGACGAGCGAATCCCACTGGGCGTGTATGAGGCAGCCCACCGCATTGAATCGGTCGTTTTGCAGTACTTGGGTCGCCGGTCCGCCGGCCACCACGCCTGTACCGTTGTCGAGTCGCGTGAGCCCGTGGTAGGCGAAAAGGTCGACGGTGATCGACTTCTCCGCCCAGGGCTTGCGCGGGTCGGGAACGTTGGGGCCGTACTTGCCCTCGCCGTCCAGTGCGACGCCGCCGGACTTCACGCCGACGTGCGCGTAAACGTCCTCCGCGTTCGGCGTCGTCAGCCCGCTGGCGTTTGAAGAGGCGACCCACCCGAGCGAATACCCGAAACGGTGCGCAGCGATTCCGTTCAGCTCGACGCCGTCGGTGTGTCCCTGGCCGAGCACGAAACTCGCGCTTGGATTGTACAGACCCGCAGCGGAGACCGCCGGCATGACCGTGTCGCTGAGGTACGAGCTGTGGAGACCCCAGCTCGTGAGCTGCGGCGCGAAGAGACGGCCCACCCATAGATTGAGGACGTGGCGCGGGCCCACGATGTCGTTCCAGAGAAGGTACCCTGTTTCGATGTCGAAGCTCCCGCTGTCTGCCAGCGTGAGCTGCGTGAAGTACGTGAGCGTATCGGTGAACGCGCCCGCCCCGAACAGGTGGAGCTCGGCTTCGATACCGCTCCACGTGAACGTGTTGCCCGCCGCGTCTTTGGCCGCCGAGTCGGGCAGGTTAATCGGGATACCACCGTTGAACATGACAGATAGAGGAACCGCCTCCATGATCTTGTCCGGCCAAACGGAGTTCGGAAACATCTTCTTGTATTCCTCTTGGCCGAGCGCGATCGTGTTTGCTTTCACGGCATCGCTATCCTCGCTTCCGCCCTGACTCGGAAAGCGGTATCCGTCGCGACGAAAGGCCTCGCCGAACGGGTTGAGCACAGGAAATACCGTGTGGCACGTCTGACAGCTTGTCTGGTACTTGCGCGCGAAGCTGGGAATCGCGTGCGCGGTGCGCGGTGCGCCGAAATACATGGTGATGCCGACGAACGTCGCCGCGAGCAGCGGCAAGAAACGACTGGGTCTCATGAGTCCTCCGAACCGGGTGCTTGAGCGCTGCGGCGCGGACAACTCGCCGTCGGGCATCGATGCGGAGCGGGCCCCATTCCCGAAGGTGGGCCTGCGCTCGGCGCTCGGCCATCGCATAACTCGTGCCAACGCGGCGCATCATGTGGGCGACGCCGAAAACACCAAGCGTCTTCGTGCCGGCGCTGTCGAATCCGATTGATCGGACGCAACCGTTGCGCGCTCGCGCAGTCCTGGTCCGAGCTAGGGCCGTCCGGCAGAAGTTCCGGTGCGAGCGGTACCTAGTTGGCTGGCGCACCCGCGGCGACCCATGCCGTCAGATCGCGGACCGCACGTTCGTTCGGCACCCCGAACGGAGGCATGTTGCCGCCGAACCATAGAAGACACGAGTTTGCACGGCTCACCAGACGCGACTGCGCTCCCGCAATGTACCCGCGCGCGGCGAGCCACTCGTATGCGGACGCGGAGTCGCCCATGACGTCCGCGTGACAGTCGCAACCCCGGCCGCAACCGCCCTCGCTGTTCGGGCTCAGATAGCGCGCGTAAATAGCGCTCCACGTCGGGGCGGGACCGGTCGTCCCCTGCGAGCCAGACGGCGGCGGCGCACTCGCGCTCTCCCGGCCGCGTTCAGCCTGCGGTTTGGGCATGCGCGAGGGCGAAGGCACCGCTTCCGCGTTGGAGGGCGGGCGCAAGCTCGCGCAGCCGACGAAGGCGACAATAACGGCCGTGAGGATCGAAGCGCGATTGCCGAATGTCATCCGCCGAAAGCGTTGATGACGATGCTGTCCTCACGTAGCACGTCCTCGTTTAGAAACGCTTGTTCCTCGTAAGCCATGTGCTCGAGAAGACGATCTAGCAAATGGCCGACCCGCCCTGGGTCGAAAGAAGCGTCGAGGAGCTCGCTATGCAGATCTTCGTGTTCGGCATGGTGTCGTTCGTGCATGATCTCCGCTCGCGCGGGACCCCATGCATCCACCGTCGCGAGCAGCCCCTTCAGCAACTCCTCTTCGCACGCGTTATGAGCCTTCAACGCTCGCGCGAGTCGAACCACTCGCGCCGCCAAATCATCCCCCGCGTCCGGCGGCCAACCCTGTCGGGGGCGGGTTGCCGTGACGCGCGTTTGCTCGATGAGGGCACGCAAGTCTGCGTGCTGACCGAGTAGCTGAATCCGGATCTGACTGGTATCCATCGGACACCTCCGAATGTAGCGCTCAACTTCCTGAGGCGGGGCTCTCCGAGTGGAAAGGCCAGTCGCTCTGGTACGAATATCGGTGCTGGTGATGCAGGTGGTGATTCTCGGAATGACGCGCGCACCACCAGGTGCGGCCCTGCGTCGATTGCCTCGTCTGGACACAGTCTGGGCACGGCGGCTCGATGACGACGACATGCGAGGTCTGCGCGGCTGGCCGGGGTCCTGCGACAAAGACCGGGCATGTGGCCGTCGCCATCACGTGCTCCGCAGTCGAGCCGAGCAGAAGCTGCTTGAGGTGCGAACGCCGGTGGGTGCCCACGACGATCAGATCCGCGCTCACGTCATGGGCGAACTGCGCGATCTCGCGGCCCGGCTCCCCACTCCGTATGTGGACCCCGAGGCTCTGCCCAGCCATCCCACCGAGCTCGGTGGCCTTGGCCGACGCGTAGCGCTTCAAACGCCCGGCGGCGTCCTCGGTGACGTCCGCGCTTACGCCGCTCGCAAGCACCTGCAAAAGGTGGATCTGACTTCCAGGAATGCGTGCTGCGATGCGGGCGGATTGGTTTAGGGCATAACCGCTCGTTTCGGTGTCGGTCAGGTCCAATCCGACAACGAGGACGAAGGGGCGGTCTGAGCGGGTGATGGCGTTGGACATGACGTGTGCTCCTTGTGGGTTCGTGCCCTCGTCAAGGTTGCATCAACCGTGCGCGGCTCACGTTCCACCTTGGGGCGGCACATGATCGAGCCGGTCGCGCAACAAAGCGGCGATGCGTTGCCGCTCCGAGTCATCGAATACGACAGCCGCCCGGAAGCGCAGACCGGGTCGAGCCAAGTGGGCCTCCAGCGACGGCGGCCACGTCGCGGGCTGCGACGCGAGCTCGACCGCTCGCGCCCGGATGCTGGCACAGGCCTCCGTCCACATGGCGACGTCTCGCTCTCCCGGTCCGCCGCTGATCAGCAGGACGAACCCAGGGGCGTCGGGGGCATGGGTGCAGCCATCTTCGTCGAGCGGCCAATCATCGGACCACGACACCTGGGTTGCGTCGTCCCAGTGAGGGAAGGCCACCGGGTGCCGAGTGGGCATGCCCAGCAAGCCGCGCAGCAGATCGAGCGTCGACAGCATTCCCACGGCTACGCCTGCGCCGTCGACCACGACCATGTGGTGCCTGTCGGTCGCTGCGAGCTGTCGCGCGGCCTTGTCGATCACGGCGGAGGTGGACACGCACATGGCTGGCTTGGTCATGCGCTCTCCTGCGGTGCCGTCCGCGTGGAAGAGATCGCGCAGCGAGAGGACCCCGAGCGGGCGACTCGCTTCGTCGATGACCGGCACGGCGCCGACTCGGAAAGAACGGAGCAGCTCGCGGACCTCGCGGACCTGCGTGTCAGGGCCGACTGAGAGGAGCTCCCGATTCATGATCTCGTCCACGGTGCGGGCCATGCCGATCGACCGGTCGCAAACGGCGGACCAATTCATTGCTCGCCCGATTCGTCCCGGACGGTGCCCGCCGTAGCGCCTGATTTTCCCGTCGACGCACGATTTGCGCCCTCCCGTTCCTTTGAACGAATTCCGTCGAACGAGGGGCGCGAGCGGGTCAGCCGCGCGGCTGCGTCACTGGGGCTCCGGCGGCCTGGTGGAGGTCGTGCGCTGCATCGTGATTCCGTATTCGTGCAGCTTGTACTGAATCTTGCGGACGCTGATGTCGAGCATCTGCGCGGCCTGCGACGTGCGGCCGCCGCACGCCTCGAGCGTCGTCAAGATCAGGTGTCGCTCGACTTCGGCGAGCGTAGAGCCGGGAATGCGCACGCTCCCGCGCGGGACGGCACCGACTCCCGCTGGCAGTTGCTTGGCGGTCAACTTGGTACCTTCACACAGGACGACGGCCCTCTCGATGACGTTCTCGAGCTCGCGGACGTTCCCAGGCCAGCGGTAGGCCGTGATGCGCTCGACGGCGTCTTCGGACAGGCCGTCGATCGTCTTGCCGTTTTCTTTGGCGAATCGCCTCAGGAAGTGTGTCGCCAACGGGAGCAAGTCGCTCGGGCGTGCACGCAGCGGCGGCATTTCGATGTTGACGACGTCCAGGCGGTAGTAGAGGTCCTCGCGGAACTTTCCTGCCGCGACCTCGGCCGGAAGCTCGCGGTTCGTCGCCGCAATGACGCGGACGTCGACTTTGAGGGTCTCGTTGCCGCCCACGCGCTCGAACGTTCGCTCTTGCAAGAAGCGCAGGAGCTTGACCTGAATGGCAGGCGAAATCTCGCCGATCTCGTCGAGAAACAGCGTTCCGCCGTCCGCCTGTTTGAAGCGACCTTCCCGGCGCACGGCCGCACCGGTGAACGACCCTTTTTCGTGACCAAAGAGCTCGCTCTCGAGGATCGTCTCGGCGAGCGCGGCGCAATGGAGCTTGACAAAGGGGGCTCGGGCACGCGGGCTGTTCTCGTGAATCGCTTGAGCGACCAGCTCTTTCCCGGTGCCGCTCTCGCCGGCGATGAGGACGCTCGCCTTGCTGGGCGCCACTTGCTCGATGACGTTGAACACCTCCTGCATGGCCGGGCTCGACCCGATGATGTTGTCGAAACGCAGGTGCTCCGTCAGGCGGGTGCGAAGCTCGCTTGCTTCGTCGCGCAGCTTGCGTCGCTCGAGCGCGCGCCGGATGACGAGGACCAGTTCCTCGATCTGAAGGGGCTTGGTGAGATAGTGCTCCGCCCCCTCGTGCATCGCTCGAACGGCCGTCTCCACGTCCGCGAACGCGGTGACGAGCACCACGATGAGCTCGGGGGCCACCTCGCGGGCCCGACGAAGCAGCTCGATCCCGTCGAGGCCGGGCATCCGCAAGTCCGTCACCAGGACGTCGGGCGCGGTCTCCTGCACCCGCGCGAACGCCTGCAATCCGTCCTCGGCGAGGGTGACATCGAAGCCTTCGTCCCGAAGCAGCGTCGCGAGCCCGCTTCGCGCGCTCGCCTCGTCGTCGGCGACGAGCACTCGAGTTTTCGTCTTCATCGTGCTGGCATCGTCCGTCACGTTTCGCTCTGGTGCAACATTTGCGCTAGCGCGCCCCGCGCGGGCGAACGGCGTTTTTCGCGGATCGTCGAAATCTCGGTCATTGGCCGCCGAGGCTTCGCGCTTAGCACGGACCCCGCCACCCGCGCGATGGGCGACCACTCGCTCATGCTTGCGCCCCGTCCGCCCCGGCAGCCGCGGGAATGCGGACTGTGAAGACCGTCGAACCCGGACGGCTCTCGAACCGTACGTCGCCCCCGTGGTCCGTCACGATGCGGTGCACGATCGATAGGCCCAGGCCGGTGCCGCGCTCCTTCGTCGTGTAAAACGCATCGAAGATCGGCGCCGCCGGGTCCGCGACGCCGCGACCGTCGTCCGCGACGTCGATCTCGATGTGATGCGGCAAGCGACGCACGCGAACGACCACCCGTCCCCCCTCGCCGACGGCGTCGAGCCCGTTGCGCACGAGGTTCACGAGCACCTGTTTGGCGCGCTCCATGTCGAGCTGGGCCGTGGCGGGCAGTGGGAAAGGCTCGATCGTGAGAATCTTGTTTTGCGCCTCGGCTTCAGGGGCGAGGAGAGCGCCCACCGAACGGGCGATCTCGTTGGCGTCACCGACCACGCGCGCCAAAGGCCGCGGCCTCGCGATCTCGAGGAAGCCGGTGACCAGAGCGCTCAGGCGCTTGATCTCGCCCCGGAGGACATCGGTGGCCTCGCGCGCCGCGGCAGGCACATCCGGACTGCGGGCGAGGCTTCGGTCGAGGACCGACAGGTGCAGGCTCGCGCCGTTGAGAGGATTGCGAATCTCGTGCGCCAGGCCCGCCGCCAGGGCTTCGGTGGCCGCGAGGCGCTCGTTTTGTCGTGCGCGGCGCTCGTGCTCTCTGTCACTGGTCACGTCCACGCCGACGACCACGACGGAGGTGCCGCCTGCAGGGGCCTGACGAGCAGTCGCATACCAGCGCAGCGATCGAGTCTTGCCCGCGCGCGTCCGGAGATCCGCGTCCATCTCCACCTGCCGGTCACTCGACGCCGTGAGCCAACGCGCCCGCACGGCGGACGCTCGGTCGCCGAACAGCATCTCGAACGCGTCTCCGTCGGCAAGCTCGTCCAACGCATAGCCTGTGAGCTCTTCCGCCTTTCGGTTGGCCACTAGGAGCCGCGCGCTCGAATCGAAGCACAAGACGACCACGTTGGCCTCGTCCAGAGCGTCGAGCCGGCCGCCCCGCCCTTCGACCGGCGAGCTCCGGTCGCGTTCATTTTCCTTCGAACGGGCGCGATGGATCCGATTCGCGAAGTCGTCCTGATAACTCTCGAGCATGATCGCGAGGTCGAGATCGCAGGCGCGGGCGACAGCCAGGCGCGCGGCGCGGCTTGCCTCGGGCTCGTCGGCAAACGCGGCGTCCGCCAGTTGCACCAGCGACTCGCGGATGCGCCCCATCGTCGCGATCGCGTATCGGAGGTCGAGCCCCACGCGGACATGCACTCGCCCGATGGCGACACGACGCTCGAAATACGCCGGGACGCGAGGACTGGAGAGAAGCTCGTCGAGCCACACCTGGAGCGACGAGTGCAGACGCTGCGCCTGCGCTTCGTCTTTGAGCACGGCGAACGCTCCTTCATGTGTGCGAATGAGGGCGTAGAACTGGTCTGCGATGGCACCGAAATGGGGTTTTGCGATGGGATGAAGTCGCGCGAGAATCGATGCGTCGGCCTCCGTGAACCCGAGATAGGCCTGCATTTCGGCAGGTATCGCCCGATCCATCGTTAGCCCTTACCATGAGGCGCAGCATTTTCGCGTCTCGGCAAACAATTCGGGCAGGACGGTGGAGTCGCCGGGGCGTCGATCCCGGGAGCCACGCTCGGCCAGCGCTCGAGCCAGGGGCCAAGCCTGGTAAGCATGGCAATCTTCGGCGGACGGCGTACGGTCACGACGTTCTCGCTCTCAAGAGTCGGGCCAGACGCCGTTGGCCGCCTCTTTGCTCGGTGCCGACCCAAGCCGATGGTCGCTGCCGCCGAATCGTCGCCGATCGCTCGCACGACGTGTCTTCACTGTGGACTTCCCGTCGATGCGGGGGCGCGGAGCGACTTTTGTTGCGTGGGGTGCGAGTCGGTGTACGACCTCTTGCGACGAGAGCACCTGGCCCACTACTACGCCCTCCGGGGCAATCGCGGTGCGCCGGTGCCGGAGACGCGCGCCGATCGACGGGACGCGAAGTGGCTGGAGATCGTCGAGCACCAGGTGCGCGCGAGCGACGGCAATTGCGCGCGCGTGATCATGGACGTGCAAGGACTTCACTGCGTCGGGTGTGTGTGGCTCATCGAAGAGCTCTTCGCGCGCGCCGGAAGTGCGGGGCGAATCGTCGTCAATCCGTCGCTCGGCCGCGTGGACCTTCTGGTCGATCGGACTTTCGATCTGGGTGCTTTCGTGCGCGCCGTCGAACGCTTCGGATATCTGTTCGGCCCTCCGATCAAGAGTGCGGCCTCGGCATCCGGCGACCTTCTATGGCGACTTGGCGTCTGTGCCGCGATCGCCATGAACTCGATGATCTTCGGGATATCGATCTACGCCGGCCTCGACGTAGGGCCACTCTTCAACCTCTTCACGAGGCTCAACTTCGTGCTCGGCGCCACCGCCGTCGCCGTCGGTGGCTCCGTGTTCTTCCGATCGGCGGCTCGAGCCATTCGCCAGCGCGTCTTGCACCTCGACCTGCCCATCGCGGTGGGCATCGCCCTCGCGTTCGTGGGTTCCGCCTACTCATTTGTCGCGCATGGCTCGAGAGCCGCTTACTTCGACACGCTCGACGTCTTCATCACCTTGATGCTCTTGGGTCGCTGGTTGCAAGAGCGCGTCATCGAGAAGAACCGCGCGTGGTTGCTCGCGAGCGACGGCGCGAGCGGCCTGCTCGCGCGCCGGATCGAAGAGGGTCGGGTGCGCCTCGTACGCTGCACCGAGCTTCGTCCGGATGACGTCCTCCTCATCGCACCCGGTGATCTGACGGCGGTGGATGCGCGTGTGGAGCAAGAGGGCGCGATGTTCTCGCTCGATTGGATCAGCGGCGAGAGCGAGCCGCGCGCGTACGCGAGAGGGGACGTCGTTCCGGCGGGTGCGTTCGCGGCGGGACGCGAAGCCGTGGTCGTCCGCGCGACCAGCGCGTTCGAAGCGTCGTCCCTGGGCGAGCTTCTTCGCGAGCCCGCCCGCGGCTCGGACGCGTCGCGGGCGACACCATGGTGGCAACGACTGGCGCGGCTCTACGTCGTGGGCGTTCTCGGGATCGCGGCTATGGGGTTCGCCGCATGGTGGGCAGCGACGGGCGACGTCTCCCGAGCGCTTTCGGTGACCACCGCGGTTCTCATCGTTACGTGCCCCTGCGCGTTCGGCATCGCCACACCTCTCGCGTACGAGCTGGTGCATGCGGGCCTTCGCCGCCACGGCCTCTTCGTGCGACGCGCCAGCTTTCTGGATCGCGCGCGCGACGTGAGGCGCGTCGTATTCGACAAGACCGGGACATTGACGACGGGAGCCTTGGAAGTCGCCAACCCCGAGGCCCTGGACGCGCTCGACGCGGAGGCCAAGGCCATCCTCTACGAGCTCGTAGCACGCAGCGCGCACCCGAAGAGCGCCGCCATTCATGCCGCACTGGAGCGACACGGCGTCTCCCTGCGTCTCGACTCCACGATCGTCGAGCACCCGGGCCTCGGGCTCGAGTGGGCGAGGGGTGCGCGCCTCTGGCGCGTCGGACAGCCTGACTGGGTGACCGAAGACGCCGCGGAGGGTGACGGGTGCGACGTCGCCTTCGGAGTCGACGGTCGGGTCCTCGCCCGGCTCACGCTGGTCGAGCGCTTGCGGCCAGACGCCGCCGGAGAGGTCCGCGCGCTCGAGCGCGACGGCTGCGAGGTCTGGCTGCTCAGCGGCGATGCGCAGCGGCGCGTCGAATCCGCGGGGCTCTCGACCGGCATTGCGCTTTCGCGCTGCCTTGGCGGCCAGAGCCCGCACGACAAGGCGCGTGCTCTCGACCACCTCGACCACGGCGACACGCTCTTCGTGGGCGATGGTGTGAACGACGCCTGCGCGTTGGACCACGCGCACGCCTCGGGCACGCCTGCGGTCGATCGCCCGTTCGTCCCATCGCGCGCCGACTTCTTCTTCGTGACCGCGGGGCTCGCGCCGGTCCGCCTCGCGCTGCGCAGCGCCCGCGCGCTCGCGAAAGTTGTGCGCGTCGATCTGGCCATTGCCCTCGCCTACAACACGCTGGCCGTGGGTCTCTCACTGGCCGGGAAGATGTCCCCACTGGCATGCGCCGTGCTGATGCCTCTCAGCTCATTGACGACGATCGCGGTCACCGTCGCCGCGCTCTCGCCTAGAAGCGCACTGTGGAAGTCGTAACCCTGCAAGTCTTCGTCAGCCTGATGCTCGTCTTGGGCTCTGTGCTGCTCTTCGGGTTCACGTGCCGCCAGCGCGACTTCGACCACGCCGAGCGCCTCGCGCTGCTCCCGCTCGAGGACAGCGCGGCTCGCCGTGGACACACTCCCGCTCCCGCGCCGCCCGGCATTGTCGAAAAGGACGAGATGACATGAGCGAATCGATCACCGCCGCGGCCACTGAACCGGCCGAGCCCCTCGACGTCGAGACCCGGCACATCGTCTACAACGACTCCGTCGCGCGCTGGTTCGTGGGCGCTTCGATCGTCTGGGGCATCGTCGGCATGCTGGTCGGGGCGTTCATCGCGCTGCAGCTCGCCCTCTGGCAGGCCAACTTCCCGCCTTACTTCACCTACGGTCGCCTCCGACCGTTGCACACGAACGCCGTCATCTTCGCGTTCGTCGGCAATATGGTATTTGCCGGTGTCTACTACTCGACGCAGCGCCTCGTGAAGGCGCGCCTCCCGAGCGACTGGCTCGCCAAGTTTCACTTTTGGGGCTGGCAGCTCATCATCGTGGCGGCCGCGATCACGTTGCCCCTCGGCCTCACGCAGGGCAAAGAGTACGCGGAGCTCGAGTGGCCGATCGACATTGCGATTGCCGTCGTGTGGGTCGCCTTCGCGGTCGAGTTCTTCTGGACGCTGGCGCGGCGCGCAGAGAAGCACCTGTACGTCGCGATATGGTTTTACATCGCGACGGTCGTGACCGTCCCCGTGCTCCACATCGTCAATTCGCTGTCGATTCCTGTCTTCGGATTCAAGAGCTACTCGCTCTTCGGCGGTGCCAAAGACGCGCTCGTGCAGTGGTGGTACGGCCACAATGCCGTCGCGTTCGTTCTGACGACTCCGATCCTCGGCATCATGTACTACTTCTTGCCGAAAGCCGCGGATCGGCCGGTCTACTCGTACCGACTCAGCGTCATTCACTTCTGGTCGCTCATCTTCGTCTACATCTGGGCTGGCCCGCACCATCTCCTCAACACGGCCCTGCCCGACTGGGCTCAGACCCTCGGAATGGTCTTCAGCGTGATGCTCTGGGCGCCGAGCTGGGGCGGAATGCTCAACGGGCTGCTGACGCTGAAAGGGGCTTGGGGGAAGGTTCGCACCGACCCGGTGCTCAAGTTCTTCGCCGCAGGCGTCACCTTCTACGGGATGGCGACGTTCGAGGGGCCGCTCTTGTCGCTCAAGAGCGTCAACGGTCTCGCTCACTACACGGACTGGATCATCGCCCACGTGCACAGCGGTGCCCTCGGTTGGAACGGTTTCATGGCCGCCGGCATGTTCTATTGGATGGTGCCGCGTCTTTACGGGCGCGAGATCTGGTCGAAGAAGCTCGCTGATGCGCACTTCTGGATAGGAACGTTCGGGATCCTCCTCTACGTCGCCGCGATGTGGGTGAGCGGGATGACGCAGGGCTTGATGTGGCGCGCGACCGATGCCCAGGGCGCGCTCGTATATCCCAACTTCGTAGAGAGTGTGATCGCCATCCGCCCGATGTACTGGATGCGACTGGTCGGCGGGTCGATGTACCTCATCGGCATGATCCTGATGGCCTACAACCTCGGGCGCACAGCGCTGGCCGGCAAAGCGGTCGACGGCGAGGCGACGATCGTCGTCGAGCGCACGCGGGTGGCCGAGGCAAAGTGGGACGAGATCCTCTTCGGCAAGCCGGTGATCCTCATCGTGGTCGTGGCCGTTGCCGTGGCGACGATGGCGGTCGTCAACAACGAGGCGAGCATCATCTTCGCGGCGCTCGCGGTCTCGGCGGCGGTGCTCGGCACCGTCGCAGTGCGGCTCGCCGCCGACCGAACAGGGCCTCACTGGCACAGGCTCCTCGAGGGGCGCGCCCTCTACTTCACGTCTTTCTCGATCATCGCGGTGCTCGCCGGAGGGATCGCCGAGCTCGTGCCGGCGCTCTTGGTGACCCCCAATGAAGCCACCCTTCTGTCGGTGGACACCAGGCCCTATCGTCCGCTGGAGCTCGAGGGACGCGACGTCTACGTGCGGGAGGGCTGTTACACGTGCCACTCGCAGATGATTCGGCCGTTCGCCTTCGAGGCGAAGCGATACGGCGATCCGTCGACCTTGAGCGACTCCGTGTACGACCACCCGTTTCAGTGGGGGTCGAAGCGCACGGGACCAGACCTCGCGCGAGAAGGCGGCAAGTACCCGAACCTCTGGCACTACCGGCACATGCTCGACCCCCGCTCCGTCTCGCCGGGGTCGAACATGCCCCCGTTCCCGGTTCTGGCGAAAGACGAAGTGGAGCTCTCTCGAACGGGAGACAAGATGCGAGCGCTGCGCGCAGTGGGCGTACCCTACGGCGCGGATCAAATCGCGAGCGCGCAGGCGGATGCGCAGGCGCAGGGCCGCGAGATCGCCATGAACCTGGGTGGCGACGGGGCGGGCGGGGTTAACCCGCAGTCGGAGATCGTCGCGCTCATTGCCTTCCTTCAACGACTCGGTGCACGCCCGCAGGCCGATCACCCGGGCGGAGCGACCGTCTCTTTCGTGAAGTGAGCAAAGGAAAGAAGAAAGGTCGCCATGCACAACGAGCTTCTTGCCCAATCGCCGCTGCTCGCGTTGCCGCTGGTCGCGATGTTCCTGTTCATTTCGGTGTGGGTCCTGGCGACCGTGCGAGCGATGAAGCAATCCCGCGCGGAGATGGCAGCGGCCGCCCGACTGCCCCTCGACGAAGAGGTCGGGCGGGTGGCGCGGCCTCGTCCGAGCGCGGTGGGGAGGGCGTCGTGAGCGACCCCGATGCGCGCAGCCCGCCGGGGGATCACAGCCACGTCTACGACGGGATCGTCGAGCACGACAACAAGCTACCCTTCTGGTGGCAGCTGACGCTCTACGGGGCCGTCGTCTTCGCGCTCGTCTACTGGTACGGCCGACGGCTCAACGCAATCGAAACGGTGAACGAGGCGTATGCGAATGACGTCGCGGTCGAGCGCGCGGCGGAAGCGGATCGCGCTCGGGCGCGCGGCACGATCGACGACGACATGCTCGTGACCCTTTCCAGGGATCCGGCGACCCTCTCGAAGGGCCGCAGTACTTTCGCAGCGAGCTGTGCGCCCTGCCATCGCGCCGACGCAGGGGGCAACATCGGCCCGAACCTGACCGACGCGTACTGGATTCACGGCAGCAAGCCGACCGACTTGTTCAAGATCGTGTCCGAAGGCGTCCCCGCCAAAGGAATGCCGACTTGGGGGCCCCAGCTAGGGCAGGATCGCATCGAGTCGGTGGTTGCCTTCGTGCTCTCGCTCCGAGACACGAACGTCCCCGGAGGCAAAGCGCCTCAGGGTCAGCTCGCCGCGAGATAACCGTGTCGATCGTACGGCTCCCGATCGTCGAACCTCCCGAGCTCGCGTCGGCGGCGCTGCCCGAGGACGGTCGGCGCCACGGCATTCATCCTGCCGACGTACGAGGTCGTTTCCACCGCGCTCGCAACATTGTCTTCGCGGCGCTGGTCGTCCTCTGGGCTGCGCTCCCCTGGATCCGGATCGGCGGTCATCCCGCCATATTCATCGAAGTCGACGCTCGGGAGCTCTACCTCTTCGGCGCTACGTTCAACGCGCAAGACACCTGGCTCCTGTTCTTTCTGCTGACGGGGATCGGCTTCGGACTCGTCTACGCGACGGCACTCGCCGGCCGGGTGTGGTGTGGCTGGGCGTGCCCCCACACCGTGTTTCTCGAGGGCGTATTCCGGCGTATCGAGCGCTGGACCGAAGGGCCGCGCGAGAAGCGCTTGCGGCGCGATGCGGGACGCTGGAACCTCGAGAGGATCGCCCGTAAGGCGGCTACCCACGCGCTCTACGTAGTCGCTTCGGTGCTCATCGCGCATATCTTTCTCAGCTACTTCGCGTCGCTGCCGAAGACGCTCGAGATGGTCCGCGAGAGACCCGAGGCGCACCCGGAGGCCTTTGCATGGGTCGTCGCGATGACGGCGGCCTTTTACTTGAACTTCGCGTGGTTTCGCGAGCAGCTCTGCGTGGTTCTCTGCCCGTACGGGCGGCTGCAGTCCGCCTTGCTCGACCAGCACTCGCTGATCGTCGGGTACGACGCCAAGCGCGGTGAGCCCCGCGGCAAGAAGGGTACGGAGGGCGCCGGCGACTGCGTCGACTGCAAGCGGTGCGTCGTCGTGTGCCCGACGGGCATCGACATCCGCAACGGCCTGCAGATGGAATGCGTGGGGTGCACGGCGTGCATCGACGCGTGCGACGAGATCATGGAGAACCTCGGACGGGCCCGCGGCCTCGTGCGCTACGACTCGCAAGAGGGCCTCGCGGGAAGGCCGCGAAAGATCGTCCGCCCGCGGATCGTCGTCTACAGCGGCCTCATTGCCGTCGGGGCCCTGGTCGCCCTTCTGGCCACGCGATCGCGCAACGACTTCGAGGCAGCGCTCCTGCGTCTTCCGGGGGAGCCGTACACCATCGAGGGCGGCGAGGTGCGCAACGCTCTGCAGCTTCACCTGGTCAACAAGGATGCTGCGCAAGAGCGCTATCGCATCGACGTCGATCCCGCGGCCGGGATGAGCATCCTCCTACCGATGACGACGGTGACCGTTTCCCCGCTCGGCAACGTCCGCGTGCCGGTGTTCTTGACGGTTCCGCGGGACCAGTTTCGGGGTGAATTCCCGGTTCGGATTCGAGTCGTCCATGACGGCGGCCGCCGCGACGCCGCGACGGTGACTGGCACGTTCCTCGGCCCATCGCGATGAACGAGCTGCTCTTCACGTCAGCTCTGCTCATGGGTCTCCTGGGGAGCGCGCATTGCGTCGTGATGTGCGGAGGCGTCGTCGCCATGTCGTGCTCGGCGCTGCCGCTGGCGCGGCGATCGCGCCTTGTCGCCCAGCTGCCGTATCTCGTCGCGTACAACGCCGGGCGCATCGCCTCGTATGCCGCCGCCGGAGCGGTGGCCGGTCTTCTGGGTGCCTCGCTCACTTCCTTCGGAGCCGTCCAAGCCGTGCAGATCGCGATGCGGATCGCCGCTGCGGCGATGATGGTCGCTGTGGGCTTCTACGTGGCCGGGCTCGCGCCGGCCCTGCGCTGGATCGAGCACTTGGGCGCGCCTCTCTGGAGGAGCCTTGCGCCGGTCGCGCGACGCTTGGTCCCGGTGCAGCGTCTGCCGCAAGCCCTCGCCCTGGGCTTGCTCTGGGGCTGGATGCCTTGTGGCCTCGTTTACGCGGCCCTTGCGGCTGCGGTCAGCAGCGGCTCGACGGTGCGAGGCCTAGCCACGATGGCCGCGTTCGGCCTCGGAACGCTGCCGACGCTGCTGGCGATGGGGTCCGCCGCCGCCGGCATCGCGCGCCTCGGACGCCACCGCCGGGTACGCGGCGCCGCGGGCATGGCGATGGTCACGCTCGGCGTGTTGCAGGCCGCTGAGTGGGGAGCTCGCTGGGTCGACCTCGGACACGGGTCATCTGCGACTTGTTGCGCGAGCCACCGTCACGATCTTCAGTCTCGGTGAGCGGGCTCGCGGACGACGACCACCGTGCACGGGGCATGGTTGACGACTTTCGCCGCCGTCGTGCCCAAGAGCTTGTCCAGCCCCGCGTACCCGTGAGAGCCAATGACGACCACGTCGGCATGGATGCGCTGCGCCGTGTCGCAGACGGTTTGCCAGGGCACCCCGATGGTCACCTGACAGCCCGCGAGCAAGTCAGCCGGTACTTTCGCGGCGCACTCGTCCAGATAGGCCTGGGCTCGCCGTCGCAAAAGCTCGGGAAGCGGCTCGTCGGTCGTCTTCCAAAAGTCTTGCGGAACGTCCGGCGGGAGACCGACCGAACGAAGCAGCGTGACCTTCGCGCCCTGGGCCCGAGCCATCTTCAGTGCGGTGTCGAGCACCCCTGCGGCCCGCGGCGAACCATCGAGACCAACCAGGATCTGTTTCATCGTTCGCTCTCCATCGTCTGCTCGTCGAGGATCGACTAAGCATCGAGCGTGCCGTTGGGCGCGGGCAACGTGTCACGCGCAGAGCGGGGCTTTCTGGGGCGAAGATTGCCCATGCGGACGGGGTGGGGGCGATGCGTGGAAGCGCACTTCTTGCGCCGAAGGTGGCGAGGGACGACCGGCTGGGCGTTCTCTCGACAAGGTGTTCGCGGCGCGTCACCGGCTATCGGTCGAAATCCGAAGATCCCTGGGGGGTCTGGGTCGATCAGCGACCGCCACCGGCCCCGACTTCGCCACATAGTCCGACGCGCTTGCTCTCGTCTGCCACCGCAGCCGGTGGCACCGAAAGGCGGAGTCGACGCTTCGTCTCACGCACCATCCCCTGGGGCAGGTTCGCGATCGCTTGGGCGCGGGCGAGCGCCGACCCCATCAACTCTGCGCGAGGAACGACAGCGCTCACGAGGCCGGCCCGGAAGGCCGTCTCGGCGTCGATGCGCTCTCCGAATAGAAGCCACTCGGAAGCACGCTGAAGACCGACCGACGCTGCCAAAAGAACACTGGAGCCGGCTTCGGGCTCAGGTGCCGCCCGTGCGAAGGAGAACTCGAATGCCGCGGTGCGAGCCGCAACGACGAGGTCGCAGTGCAGCACGATGGTCGCGCCCATCCCCAGGGCGAGCCCGCCGACCGCCGCCACGATTGGTTTGGGGAACGATGCCAGTACGCCGATGAAGGCTGCCGCCGCCTGGGCGAATGCCTCTCGATCGGTGGCGGTCGGGGTTCCGTCCCAAAAATCACTGAGGTCGGTTCCGGCGCTGAAGGCGCCTCCCGATGAGGCGATCAGCAGGACGTCGACGGCATCGCTCGCAGCGGCTTCGGCGAACGCGCTAGTCAGCATTTCGTACATCTGAGGGGTGATGGCGTTCTTCCTGCTCGGCCGGTCGAGAATCACTTTGCGGACCGGGCCCTCCAGCTCGACACGGACGCCCGCTTCCGGTCGGGTCGATGGCGGGCGAATCGAGCCTCCAGAAACGCTCTCCGGTGCCTGCAGCATGGCTTACTTCTGCCTCCCAGGGAGACCGTACCACGCGAATATTTCGCGATGATGTCGCTCGCCCGCCGCCCGCCGCAAATCGGACATCCGGTGGGCCCGGGTCGAAGGCGGCCGATCGGCGGCCAATCCGGGCTACAGAGCGGTCAGGACAACAGGGGCAATGTAGTCGCTGGCGCGTTGACGGTCCTTGTAGACCTTGTGCGAAACGTTGAATTCGTCGGCCACAGTCGTCGACCCGTACAAGGAGTCGAGCCCGTCTCCCTCGACGTACCGCGTCTTCGCCTCTTCCAGGGAGAGAAAGTGGCTGCCCTGGATGACCGCCGCGTACTCCTCGGGCTTCACGCCGACCTTCGCCGCCATGATCGCCAGCGCTCGGTCGCGGGTCTTCGCGTCGCGCACGAAATCGGAAATCCGGTACCAGACTTTGGCGAACTTGATCCAGTCGTCGCGCCGCTCGGAAAGGCTCGTCGGGCTCACCGAAACCGCGTCGTAGATCAGCCCCGGAACGTCCGCGCTCGAGAATACCGGCTTCGCCCCAGGGACGAAGCGGAGCGCCTGCGCCGACGTCGGATACCAAGCCGCCACGGCCGCCACCTCTCCCCCGGCGAGCGCCGAAGCGGTCTGACCGGTCGGGACGTTCACGAGCTCGACGTCCGTCGCCTTCATCCCGTTTATTTCGCAAGCCTTTAGGAAGAGCAGGTGATCGATCAGCGTGAGCTCGAGGCCAACCTTCTTTCCTCGCAGATCTTTGAACGTTTCGATCCCGGGACGCGCCACCACTTCGTCGTTGCCGTTGCTGAAGTCGGTGAGCAAGATCATCTTGTTCTTCGCGCCGTCGGCTCCCAGCACGAGCGCGTCGGCGTGCGTCAGCGTGACCGCATCGACCGTTCCCGACGAGAACGCGTACAGCGAAGACGTGTAGTCCGACCACGAAAAGGTGACGTCGAGCCCCGCCTTCTTGAACCAGCCCAGCTCGATTCCAATTTCGAACGCGGTCCACCCGGGCGAATCACTATAAGCAACGCGCAGCGGAGCACGACCGACGGAGACCGCCGACGTACCCCGCTGCGCCGAGCCGAGGATGCTCGTCTCCGTTCCCTGGTTTTCACACCCGAGCAGCGCCGAGCAGAGTGCCAAAGAACGAGCAAGCCTCATCACGCGAGAGTCACCTCATTTCGTGCTGGCGATGACACCGAGCTCCGTCGTCCACTGCGTCTTGGACGTTTCGGTCGTGCCCTTCTGAAAGATGGACTGGTTGGCGACGTCGAGACGGTTGTCGAGCATGAACGCGAGGTGCGTGCCGATGCCGTAGGTGAGCGTGAGCGTGCCGTCCTCGAGATCGGTCGAAGGTCCGCCGGCGATGCCGAGCGTATCCGCGTGCTCGTCGTGGTACCATTCACCACGCAGGGCGGCATTGAACGCGTCGGTGAAGTTGTACCGGATGACCAGGTTGCCGCCGTACACGGACTCGGTGTGCCCTGGAAGATTGGACTCCGTCCGATAATCCAGATTGAGCAAGAAGCGGAGGGCCGGGATCGGGCTGATGTCGGCCACGAAGTCCACCATGTGCCTCCAGTGGTCGTTCGCGTCGGGCACGTCGACGGGGCCGTTCGCCGTGATCGCGGTGTCCGCGTTCTCCGGACCTCCGACGTAACCGATATAGAACATCGCTTGATCGGCCGGCTTGAGGAAAATTTGACCGCCGAACGTCTTGCCGCGGTTGATATCGAGCGTCTCGTTCCAGCCGTTGGCTGCGAACACCTTGATATCGAACGCGTCGGAGGCCGCGTAGTCGACCCTCAGTCCGGAGAAGAAGAGCGGCTGCATGTACCAGAAGAGGAAGGTCCGCGAGTAGTTCATGTTCAGCTGCGAGTCGGCGACTTCGGAGCCGAACGGCTGATCCCACTTGCCGAGATCGAGCGTGAGCTTGTCGACCGGTTTCCACGTGGCATACGCCTGCTTGACGATGTTCAGCCCAACGGCGTTGTCAGCGGGATTGTTGTAGATGCTTGCGCCGGGACCGACTCGAAGTCCGATGGTGCCGCCGATCTTGTCCGCCGTATACGACGCGTTGACGCCGATCCAGTTGAGCGCGAACCCCTCGGCCACGTCGAATGCCCGGAAGCTGTTGCCGCCCGGCCCACCCGTAATGGGCACCGGCTGCTGGGGCTTGGGGCCGTTCCCGTTGATCGTGGCGTAGGCATCGACGAACGCGTCTACCGCGAACTTGTCGTACCAATTCCCGGGGGCGGCTGCGGGAGTTGCCGGAGGCGCAGCCGCAGGTGCGGCCGCCGCGGGCGCGGGCGCTGCGGCGGGCGGTGCCGCCTCTGGCGCCGCGGGTGCCGCAGCTGGGGGGGCTGCGGGAGGGGGGGCAGCCGGTCCAGGTGCCGCCGGTGGAGGCGGAGGCGGAGTCTGCGCCATCGCGCCACTCGCACCTGTTACGGCACTCAACGTTAGCAATGCTGAAAGGATGTGCGTTCTCATCACTCGACCTCCGGATGGACAGCCACTCGCGCTTGCCTTGGCTCACACGGTGAGCCGATTTCGGGGCCGTACCGGAGGGTACGGTGGCAGTCGCAGGTGTGTCCTCCTGGACGAGGTAGGTAGCGCTGCGACCATTTCACAAATGTTTCGAGAAATACTTTTTGAGACCGATACCGAAAAAATAGAATGCGCATCGTGTCGTCGTCCGGGCGGCGACGAAGCATCGGTGCCATTCATCGGTCGCCTGAAAGGCTGCGTAGGCGCCGGAACGGCACGGGACGCACCGCGTAAGCACGTATCCGCCGCGCGCCACGGCGGCGATCGGGTCCCCAAATGGCGAATGGCCCGACACTGCGTCGAGCCGTTCGCACAATCGAGCCTGTCTGATCTTAATCTAAGATTCGGCGGACTTAATCCAAGTTTCTTGCGGACGTGACTCAGGAGGCCTGCGTAACGGGCTTCTCGGTAACGAGCACGGACTTGGACTTCGCCTTGCTCGCGCGCAGGAAGTAGATGCCGCCGTAGAGTCCCCACATCGCGCAGACGCCGAGGGCGATGTACGGCTCTTTGACGCTCATCCCGCTGACGGTGAACGGA